>ERZ1034913.954-NODE-954-length-19538-cov-32.902582_pt1 | contig 19538 bp, 10 predicted proteins | sample MGYA00520697_ERZ1034913 | MGnify/ENA primary metagenome ERZ1034913 (study PRJEB33766, sample SAMN09781786) | gut metagenome | biome: gut microbiome | host: Homo sapiens | place: Madagascar | study: EMG produced TPA metagenomics assembly of the PRJNA485056 data...
GCAATCGTTGTGCTGTTTCTGTGTTGGCCTCATGTTTGCCTTCTGCTCTACCTTTTTCCATACCTTCAGCAATTCCTTCTTCCTTACCTTTTTCCTTACCTTTCTGGTAGCTGTCATCTATGAGGGTTCTTTCAACGCTTACGGAATCCCAAAACTTGTCGTAGGCTCTGAGTTCGGCATCCGAGAAACCGGAAATCTCCAGCTCCTCTACGGCTTTTCCAATCTCTGGGTCATTGAGCAGGTCGGAAGGAATATCCTTTGTATTGGAATTAATTTCTGTGAGGAAACGGAGCCACAATACCATCATGCGCTTGTCGGCAATGGAATGAGGAGTGAACTTAGGGAGTTCAATGAAGGTGAAATGCAAGCCTTCGATGACCTTATTGCTGTCCTTATCGTGCACGATGCGGTAGTTGTGGATGAAATCTGGAGTATCATGCGCAAAGATATCATTTATCAGGTTGAGAGAATACACTGGTTGCAGTTCGCTGTATTTTCCGCCCTTTTTAGCCTGACTCACATAGAGCTTGGATGCATTGAAAAGTACTCGCTGCTGGAATGCATCAGACCATTCCATCTGCATTTCCACGCAGAACTTCCTGCCTCTGACGTCGGTGCAGAGTACATCCACAATGGTGTTTTTGCCCCCTTCGAGCTGGGGCACTAGTTCTGTAGGCAGATACTTTATCTCGTGTATCTGCTCTTCTTCGCTGAGTGGCAGGAGTGCGTTCAGAAGGCTGATCAGTCTTTTAGGGTGATTGCCGAATATCTTCTTGAACGTGAGGTCTGCCTTAGGATCTAAGTACTTCATAACCATCTGTTTTAAAATTCTCTAGCGCAAAGTTACGACTTTATTTTCATATCTGCAAGAGTTTTCTGTGAAAAGTTTCTGAAAATGTTAGAAACCCACATATTTTATATTAAAGGTAAGAATCTGTGTAAATCTGTGAAATCTGTGGGACTTGTTCTTTGTCCCACAGATTACACAGATTTACACGGATACAATGACAAGGGTCTATATGCCACGATGAACAGGTGGCGTATAGACCCTTGGTTATATGGTGATAGCTCCGCCCTAACTATATAAAAATAGGTAGTTAGAACAGATCGTCTCCAGTTACCTGCCTATTGATCTTTCTTGCGACTTGAAATATAGTTTTCAAGCTTTTCAATCTCTTGTTCTCTGCCTATAATATTCTCCTTCATATTTGTCTTTTATTGGTGAAACCTGTCGCAAAGTTACAAAAAATATGAGATTACGACAGATTTCTTTATATGCTACCCCGGAATGCGAAATTTCCTGAGGGCTTCAATTAACCCTTTTTCAGTTCCTCGGCATACTCCTTCGGGAAGATGCCGAACTCCTTCTTGAAGCATTTCGAGAAATATTTCGGCGTGTTGAAACCTACCTGGGTGGCTACATCGCTGATCAGAATGTTAGGGTTCGACTGCATGATGCGGCGAGCCTCCTTCATCCTGATTGTCGTGATGAAGGCGATGACCGTCTGCCCCGTGGTGGCTTTCACCTTATTATATAAGGTAGATTCGCCCATCGCCATATCCTTGGCGAAGGATTCGCGGTCGTAGTCGGCATCTCCCAGATGCTTCATCACCATCTCTGTGGCACGGGTTATGAATTCCTGGTCGGGGTCGCTCAGGTGAACCTTAGGCTGGGCATCAGCCTCTTCTTTCGTCTGTAGCGAAACCACGGACTCTATCTTCTCTATCAGCTTCTTGCGGTTGGCAAGCAGGGCATTGATGCGTACCTCCAGCTCCTCAAACTTGAATGGCTTGGTGATGTAGGCATCGGCACCTATGGTGTATGCCTCCGTCTTGTCCTCCTCCTTGTTCTTGGCGGTGAGCAGGATAACAGGCAACTGCCAGAAGCGCTTGTCTTCTTTCAGTAGCTTGGTCAGTTCGATGCCATCCATAATCGGCATCATCACGTCGCTCACCACGAGGTCTAGTTTCTCCTTCATGATGGTGTTCATTGCCTGCTTTCCGTTCTTTGCCGTAAACACATGATAGCTCTTGCTCAAAACCTGCTGCATCAGGACAAGTAGTTCCTCATTGTCTTCTACCACGAGAATCTTGCTCATGTTCTTTCTGATGAGGTGGCTCGGGCGCACCGGCTCCAGCTTCGGCTTGTCGTCAGTTTCCCCCTGTGTATCAAATCTCGTTTCCCGGCTTGCCTGTCGGATGGCCTCCTTGTCTATCGCTTTGCCCTTGTCCGACAAATCTATCTCGGCAGGAGCATACGCTCCCTTCCTGATAGGCAGGGTGAGGGTGAAGGTAGTGCCCTTGCTTTCCTCGCTCTCGCAGCGGATGTCACCATGGTGCAGTTTCACCAGGTCGTGGGTCAGGGCAAGGCCGATGCCTGTGCCAGGCTGGTTCTGCTTGCGGTAGTCGCCGTCGAAGAAGCGGGTGTAGAGATGCTTCATTTTCTCTTCCGACATGCCGATACCATTGTCTGAGATGCGGATGATGGCCTGCTCCTTGTCGAAACTGAGCGATACATCTATCTTGCCTCCCACCTTATTATATTTAATGGCGTTGGAGATGAGGTTGTAGATAATCTTATCCAGCTTGTCGGCATCAAACCATGCCATGCCATCTCCTCTCGGCTTTTCGAGCGATAGGGTAACCTTCTGATGCTCAGCCATCGGACGGATATTCTCGCATGCATCTTCTATGAACGAAGTCAGATTGCCTTTGCTCACGAGCAGATGCAGCTGACCTGCCTGCGACTTTCTTACTTCCAGAATCTGGCGCAGCAGGCGGGTGGTGCGGTTGATGTTGCTGTCCATCACGAGATAGTCTTCCTCATATTGTGGCGCCACCTCCTTGAGCTTGTAGATGGTGGCAGAAATCACGGTGAGCGGGGTGAGCAGCTCGTGGGTGATATTGGTAAGGATAACGCCCATCTGCAAACTGTTTCGGGTCTTCACGCGGTCTTTATACCATCTTGCCATGGCAAAGATGCCGCCAATGAGTATCAGAATGTAGAGCATGAAGGCGAGTCTGGATGCATACCATGGCGGCAACACCAGGATGGTGATGGTATATGGCAGTTCCTGCCATTTGCCGTAGCCATCTGTAGCCTTGATTTTCAGATAGTAAGTTCCTGAACTGAGGTTCTGGAAGGCTGCCTTGTGTACCCCCTTGTCGCAATACTGCCAGTCGTCGTCATACCCCTCCAGCTGGTAGGCATATACATTCTTCTCGGTATTGCCGTAGGTGAGGAGTGCGAACTCCACGTTGAATTTCTTCACTCCAGCCGGAATGATGAGCTGTCGGGTATAGGCAGGCATCTCTTTCGAGATATCAGCCTTTTCGGCAGAATCGAGCTTGGCGAAAGGCTGGTCGTCAACAATAATGTCGGTAACCACCAGTTTGGCTTTTCTGTTCTTGCCCAGTTGCGGCTTCATCGACGGTACAAACGAGAAGAAGCTGGTTCGGCTTCCGAAGAAGAGTTCCTTGCCATACTGGCAAGCCGTGTTGGGTACGAAGAGCACATTGCCCAGACCATCTTCGTTGGTGAAATAGATGATGTCTTGCGGCTTCTTGCTGTCCTTGCCCCAGACGATGTTGACGAGTGCATAATCGGTGGTGAGCCAGAGGTTTCCATTCTCATCTTCCTTGATGGTGAGCATGCGGTCGCCGGACAGATGATATTCCTGGTTCTTCGGCTCAAACTTGTCTTTCACCTTATTATATAGGAAGAGTCCGCCGCTGTTGGAGATGGCCCAGAGCCTTCCCCTTGAATCTTCGAGGCAGGCGGTGGCATCTTCGATGTCGAAATTCTGGAGTGAAGGACTATATTGCTTGCATCTTAAAGATTTCGGATTTCTGGCGTTGCCCGATATGCGGATGATGCCCTCGTTGTCGGTGGCAAGCCAGATGTTGCCTTCCTTGTCTTGTGAGATATGGCGGATGTCGCAAGAGGTAAAGTCCTTCTTTCCTTCCTTCATGGTAATCGCAGTGCCCTGGTTGTTGGGATACACGATGCTCAGACCGTTGCGCTGTCCTATCCACATCATCTTGTCGGTTGATTCGAAGATTGTATTGACGAAATTATCCTGTATGATTGATGGATGAGTTTCGTGCGTCAGCTGGAAGGCTGGCTTTCCGGTTGGCTTTACGGTGACGCCATAGCTGTTGTTAGCAAACCAGATTTCCCCGTTGCTTCTTTTGGCTATATCCGATATGCTGGTGGTGAGTGCTCTCTGCTGGATATTGGCGAGGCCCGGTATTTCGTGATTGAAGAGAGTCTTGCCGGTCTTGCGGTTGTGCAGGGCGATGCCGTATGGGTTCAGTCCCAGCCAGAAATTCTCGCCGTCGGTGGTCAGAATGGAATATATATAGTTGATGGTGAGCTGGGTATGGCTCTTGTTAAGATTCCACAGCTTGAACATCGAAGGCTGGGTATTTACTTGCAGGATACCGTTGTTCTGCGTGCAGAGCCAAATGTTGCCCTGTCCGTCGGTGGCGATATCGTTGTTGAAGTTGAGTGGATTATTGCCGATGGAGCTGTATCCCTTCCACTCTGCGTTAGGAATATCTTCTTCCAGATAGCACACACCTTCTCGGGTGCATGCCCAGAGTGTTCGGGTCACTGGGTCGTGCACAATCTTGTAAAAGGTATCAAAATGGTTGGCGCTGTAAGGGTACTGGTGTGCTCCAGGCTGCTTCACATTGCCCGGATTGTCCAGTCGTACCACGCCATAGCCCCAGGTTCCCACCCACAGACGATGGTGCTTGTCGAAGAAGAGCGAGTAGGCAGAGTTGGTGGCGTTGAGCTTGGGATAGCGATACATGGTATGGGTCTTGCGCTTGAATCGCATGAGTCCCGACGACCAGGTGCCGATGAGTAAGTCGCCGTTCTGGTCTTCAACGATGGCTTTCACGCTGTATCTGGAAATCTTCTGCTTGTGTCCGTTTTCATCAATAAGCCATGTGTTCTGGGGGGTGTATGTATGGAAGCGCTCCGTCTTTGGATTGAAATATGAGAGTCCTCCGTCTGTTCCTACCCACAGTGTTCCGTCTTTGCTTACGTAGAGGGTATAGATGATGCGCTGGGATTCTTCGGGCAGGAAGAAGCTCTTGAATTTTCCGGTGCGCTTGTTCATTCTCACCAATCCGTTTCTTGTTCCCAGCCAGAGGTTGTCCTGATGGTCTTCGGCGATGGAACGGATGGTGTTGTTGGGCAGGATGCCTGGCTGGTAGGCACTCGACTTATAGGTTTTGGCCACGTATCCGTCGTAGGATTTCACGCCGGCATTGGTGCCCACCCACATGATGCCGTTGCTGGCAAAGAACATGCAGCTCACCTCTTCGGTGGGTGCAATGGGGATAGGCGGGAGGTAACGATATGGAAAGTTCTGTGCTTTCACCTGGGTGGCAAAGCATATCAGACAGACGAGGATGTGTAATATGGCAGATTTCATGTCTATTATTTATTGTTAGCTAAATTCCAAAATTCGTTGCAAAGGTATAAAGAATCTGCCAAAAAAGTGCCTAAAATGCAGTTTTTAACGATTTGAATCCTTATTTTACCGAAATCTGCCCTATAAAGTAGGCTTAATTCTCTAATTTTGCACCCAGCAACGAACAGTTAGAGTATTACAAACTTAATAATAAATTCAACGCAAATGAATAAACTATTCACATTACTGATGTTGTGGATGCTGTCTTGTCTGCCTTCATTGGCTCAAGCTCCGATGGACGGCGGTGTATGGAAAGACAATACCGGCAAGCATATCAATGCGCATGGTGGCAACATCTTCAATTACAAAGGTACCTACTATTGGTATGGCGAGAGCCGTTCGGCTGATGGCAAACCTTACAGCTCATTGGGTGTAAGCTGCTTCACCTCGAAGGATCTCAAGAAATGGACCAATCATGGCTTGGTACTTCCTGTAACAGATGAGCCAGGCAGCGACATCGAAGGTGGTTGCATCATCGAGCGCCCTAAGGTTCTCTACAATAAGAAGACCAAGAAGTTCGTCATGTGGTTCCATCTCGAATTGAAGGGTAGGGGCTATGGTGCTGCCCGCTATGGCGTGGCAACCAGCGATACTCCTTTCGGACCTTTCAAGTTCATTCGCTCAGGTAGAGTGAATCCAGGAATCTATCCTGTGGGATTCTCAAAACCAGATACCACCGACCTCAAGCATCAGCTTCTATTCCCGGAACTGAAGGCATGGTGGACTCCAGAATGGCGCAAGCAGATAGAGCGCGGCATGTTCTGGATGAGAGACTTTGAGGGAGGACAGATGTCGAGAGACATGACAATTTTCATCGATGATGATGGTAAAGCATACCACATCTATTCATCAGAGGATAACTTAACGCTCCAAATCGCACAATTGACGGATGACTACATGCAGCACAACGGAAGCTATGTTCGTGTTGCGGCTGGTGGCCAGAACGAGGCTCCAACCATCTTCAAGCAGGATGGTACCTACTGGATGATTACCAGCGGATGTACCGGTTGGGCTCCAAATGCAGCCCGTATGTTCAAGGCCAAGAATATCTATGGTCCTTGGGAACAGTTGGCAAACCCTTGCCGCGGCGAGGGTGCCAACAAAACCTTCGGTGGACAGGGTACCTTTATCTATAAGGTGGAAACTGCCGCACAGAAGAAGATGTTCCAGGGTGCCGACTATGTGTTCATGGCAGATATTTGGAATCCAAAGCAATTAAGTGACAGTCGGCATCTCTGGGTGCCTATTTCTTGGGAAAATGGTGCTCCAGTGTTGAAAAAACAATAAAAAATACGGTCGCTCTGCTTGTTTCTAACTATTTTTGATTATATTTGCAAAATATTTGCAAACACTCATTAAATGTTGGCATCTATGTGCCACCAAATGTAAACAGAACAAACAAAACAACAAACATTAAACAACAAACAACAACTGTCTATGAATTATATATATAGAACGATCATCATGGTAGTCTTGGCTGTGGCTCCTTTCATGGGAGTAAATGCCAAGAAGAAAGTAATGCAGCAGAGCGACCGCCAATATTGGTGCTCGCTGGCCTACAAGATGGCTCAGCCAGTGCTCGAAAACATGGCTAAGGGCGAGTTACAGAAGAATATGCAGACTGAGTTCAGTCCTAGCTTCGACAACCGCAACAAGAAGGTGCTCTATATGGAGTGCTTTGGCAGACTGATGGCAGGTGTGGCTCCTTGGCTCACCCTTCCGGATGATGCTACTGCCGAGGGCAAGCAGCGCAAGCAGCTCCGCGAGTGGGCCTTGGCTTCCTACAAGAATGCCGTTGACCCTCAGAATCCAGACTATCTCTGCTGGGGTATCGGTGGTCAGAACCTGGTAGATGCCGCTTATATCGCCGAGAGTTTCCTCCGTGCATACGATACTCTCTGGAAACCTCTCGATGAGGTAACCAAGAAGCGCTATCTCGCAGAGTTTGCCAAGCTTCGCCACATCGACCCTCCTTACACCAACTGGCTGCTCTTCTCTTCAACCATCGAGAGCTTCATGGCAAAGGCGGGCGGCGATTTCGATGAATATCGCGTTAACTCAGCTTGCCGCAAGGTAGAGGAGTGGTATGTGGGTGATGGCTGGTATGCCGATGGTCCCGTATTCGCCTTCGATTACTACAGCAGCTATGTGTTCCATCCTATGTATCTGGAAACACTGCAGGCTATGGTAGATGCCAAGGTGAATTCCCGTCTTGACTATCAGAAGTACTACGACCGAGAACTGAAGCGCTGCCAGAAGTACAGCATCATTCTCGAAAGATTCATTTCGCCAGAGGGTACTTTCCCTGCATTCGGAAGAAGTATTCCTTACCGTATGGCAACCATGCAGCCTCTTGCCTTGATGGCATGGTATCAGAAGTTGCCTAAGGATTTGAGCAATGGTCAGGTGCGTGCAGCGTTGACCAAGGTGCTCCATCGCATGTTCGACCAGGAGAACAACTTCAATGAGAAGGGCTATCTCTCTATCGGTTTCTGCGGAAACAGCCAGAAGAACGTAGCCGACTGGTATACCAACAACGGTTCGCTTTATATGACCACGCTTGCCTTCATGCCTCTCGGCCTGCCTGCTGATCATCCATTCTGGACAGATGCAGCACAGCCTTGGACTCAGGTGAAGGCATGGAACAATCAGCAGTTCCCTAAGGATCATCACTGGAAGGACGAGATAGTTACCAAGGACAAGTGGTAATTTTTTTAGTTAAGAGTTTATAGTTAAGAGTTTATAGGTTATCATGCGCAAGATATTGATGATGTTGGCAGCTGCAGCTCTGGCTTTGCCTCTGAGTGCAGCGCAGCCAGCCAAGAAGACCGCCAAGGTCAAGAAACAGAATAAGAAGGAAGTGAAGGCTTCCAAAAAGTGGGACCACGATCAGGTGGTGGCACTCATCACAAAGGTGAATAACTACTGGCAGGCTAACAACAAGCCTGAGGTTCGTGCCTTCTGGGATAATGCCGCTTATCATACCGGCAATATGGAGGTATATAAGATGCTGAAGGACCAGAAGATGCTCGATTACTCCATTCGTTGGGCAGAACACAACGACTGGAGTGGTGCCACAGAGGCTAACCCAGCCAAGTGGAAGTACAAGCCATACGGCGAGGGCAAGCAGCACGTGCTCTTTGGCGACTGGCAGATCTGCTTCCAGACTTACATCGATCTCTATAACATCGAGGCAGCCAAGGGCAATGCCGCTGCATCAGAATACATGGTGAAGCGTGCCAAGGAAGTGATGCACTATGAGGCTTATTCTCAGCCAACAGACTACTGGTGGTGGAGCGATGCCCTCTACATGGTGATGCCTGTGATGACAAAGATGTATAAGCTGACGGGTGATACCAAGTATCTCGACAAGCTTTACGACAACCTCCTCACTACCGATGAGATTATGCTCGACAAGGAGACTAATCTCTACTTCCGTGATGGCAAGTACGTTTATCCAAAGCACAAGAGTGCCAACGGAAAGAAAGATTTCTGGGCACGTGGTGATGGCTGGGTTCTCGCAGGCTTGGCTAAGGTGCTGCAGGATATGCCAAAGGACTACAAGCACTATCAGTTCTTCGTAGATAAGTTCCAGAAGCTGGCTAAGGCTGTGGCTGAGATTCAGCAGCCAGAAGGCTACTGGACCCGCTCTATGATGGATCCTGAGCATGCTCCAGGACCAGAGACCAGCGGTACAGCCTTCTTTACCTACGGTATGCTTTGGGGCGTAAACAATGGTTATCTCAACCAGAAAGAATATAAAAAGGTGATAGACCGTGCCTGGACTTACCTGACAGAGACTGCCGTACAGGCAGACGGCAAGGTGGGCTATGTGCAGCCTATCGGCGAGAGAGCCATCCCAGGACAGACCGTGGATGCCAACTCTCAGGCCAACTTCGGTGTTGGAGCCATGCTTCTCACCGCTTGTGAATATGATAAATATCTAAACTCAAAATAACAAGACATGAATAAAAGACTGTTCGTTACATTAAGTATGGCAGGCTTGGCAATGGTGGCTTTTGGTGCTAAGAAACCGAAGGCCGCCATTAAGCCGTTAAATAAGACGGTAGCCATCCAGCAGCCTACTTTCACAGAGTGGCACGACCTTCAAGTGAATGAAATCAATCGTTTGCCTTTGCACACCTTGCATTTCGCTTACGATCCTAATGATTTCCCTGGAACGGGTGCTGAGTATCTTGACAAGAAGCAGAGTATGAACTACATGTCGCTCGACGGCACATGGAAGTTCAACTGGGTAGCCAACGCTGATCAGCGTCCTACCGACTTCTACAAGACTGACCTTGACGATTCAAAGTGGAAGAATATCCAGATGCCAGGCAACTGGGAGATGTTGGGCTATGGTCAGCCGGAGTATGTAAACGTGGGTTTCGGATGGCGTGGTCACTTCGACCAGCAGCCACCTGCAGTGCCTACCAAGGACAACCACGTGGGTTCTTACCGTCGTGAAATCAATATCCCAGCCAACTGGGATGGCAAGCGAGTTATCGCTCACTTCGGTAGCGTAACCTCTAACATCTATCTTTATGTAAACGGACAGTTTGCCGGTTATGCAGAGGATAGCAAGGTAGCCGCTGAGTTCGATATCACTCCATTCCTGAAGAAAGGCAAGAACCTCATCGCCTTCCAGTCTTTCCGCTGGTGCGATGGTTCCTGGTGTGAGGATCAGGACTTCTGGCGCTTGAGCGGTCCGGCTCGTGAGAACTATCTCTATGCCCGCTCCAAGGATCATCGCCTGCTTGATGTCCGTGTAGAGACTGAGTTGAAGAACAACTATAAGGATGGTGCACTCAACATCACAGCGAAGTTGCAGGGCAACACCTTGGCTTACTTCGGTCTTTACGATCCAGATGGCAAGGAGGTTATCGTAACCGGTACAGATAACGTAAAGAATGGTGTGGCTAAGTATCAGCTCCGTGTGAAGAACGTTCGCAAGTGGAGTGCTGAGACTCCTAACCTCTATACCCTGGTAGTATCTCCTATCCAGAATGGTGGCATGTATTCACCTTACGAGATTATCCAGGTAAAGGTGGGCTTCCGCAAGGTGGAAATCAAGAACAAGCAGCTTTTGGTAAACGGTCAGCCTGTCCTCCTGAAGGGTGCCAACCGTCATGAGATTGATCCGGATGCTGGTTACAACGTAAGCGAGCAGCGCATGATTCAGGACATCATGATGATGAAGCGCCTGAACATCAATGCCGTTCGTACCTGCCACTATCCAGACGATCCACGCTGGTACGACCTCTGCGACAAGTATGGACTCTATGTGGTAGCCGAGGCTAACCAGGAGAGCCATGGTTTCCAGTATGGCGATGATGCTGCTGCCAAGAAGCCTGAGTTTGCCAAGCAGATTCTGGAGCGCAACCAGCACAATGTGTCTATGTTCTTCAACCATCCATCTATCGTTACATGGAGTTTGGGTAACGAGACCGTGATGGGCGACAACTTCATTCAGGCTTACAAGTGGATTAAGAGCCAGGACAAGACCCGTCCTGTACAGTATGAGCAGGCTCGTCGTGGCGAGGGTACCGATATCTTCTGCCCTATGTACTATCCTGTAAGTGCCTGCGAGAAGTATGCCAAGGACCCTAACAGTCCTATGCCTCTCATCCAGTGTGAGTACAACCACACTATGGGTAACTCGGGTGGTAACCTGAGCGACTACTGGGATCTGGTACGCAAGTATCCTATCTTCCAGGGTGGTTTCGACTGGGACTTCGTTGACCAGGCATTGCACCGCAAGATTGTGAAGCCTATGAGCATTCTGCCTTACAGACTGAACAACGAGGAGCTCCGCAAGATTGAATATACATACGGTGGCGATTACAACAAGTATGACCCTAGCGATAATAACTTCAACTGTAATGGTATCATCGGTCCAGACCGTCAGCTGAACCCTCATGCTTACGAGGTAGCCTATCAGTATCAGAACATCTGGGCTAAGATGGTAAGTGCTGAGACAGGCCAGGTGAGCGTATATAATGAGAACTTCTTCCGCGACTTGAGCAACTATGCCTTGGCTTGGAGCCTTGAAGAGGATGGAGTAGAGACTCAGAACGGTACTATCGCCGACCTCGATGTTCCTGCACAGCAGACCAGAACTTACACTATCCCTTACGATAGAAGTAAGATTACCGGCAAGGAGGTATTCCTCAACATCGATTTCCGTCTGAAGAACTCAGAGCCTCTGATGACAGCCGGTCAGGTGGTAGCTTATGCACAGTTGCCAGTGGTTACCAAGCAGGCTTGCGATGGTGACTGCAGCAAGATGCTGGCTGAGGGTCATGGCAAGAAGAAGATGAAGCTTGCTGCCAAGAAGGACAACGTGATAGCTGTTACCACTCCAAACCTCACCTTCAAGCTTGACCGTACTACCGGTCTTATCTCTGAGTATGCTTACAACGGCAAGTCAATGCTCGGCGAGGGCGGTACCTTGAAGCCAAACTTCTGGCGTGCTCCTACCGATAACGATATGGGTGCTAATTTCCAGAAGAAGTTCAAGGTTTGGAAGAACCCTCAGATGAACCTGAAGAATATCGACGTGAAGAAGGATAAGAAGGCCAACACCGTAACCATCGTCACATCATTCGATATGCCTGAGGTTCAGGGACAGATGGACATCACCTACCTTGTATTTGCCAATACAGGTGCAGTGAAGGTAACAGAAGACTTCAAGGCAACAGAAGGTGCCAAGGTGAGCGATATGTTCCGCTTCGGTATGCTGCTGCAGATGCCATACAGCATGGAGAAGAGCACCTACTATGGTCGTGGTCCTATCGAGAACTACTCCGACCGCAAGGACTGCATGCGCATCGCCATCTACAATGATGATGCCGACAACCAGTACTTCCCATACATCCGTCCACAGGAGAGTGGAACCAAGAGCGACATCCGCTGGTGGAAGCAGACCGATGCCACAGGCTTGGGCTTGCAGGTAAAGAGCTGCTCACCATTCTATGCGAGTGCCCTCCACTTCGACACCGAGGAACTTGATGATGGCGATGAGAAGGAACAGCGCCACAGCTTCGACTTGAAGAAGTCTAAGTTCACCAACCTTTTCCTTGATGCAGCCCACATGGGTGTAGGTGGAGAAAACTCATGGGGTGCTTGGCCATTGGAGAAGTATCGCATTCATTATGGCAACAAGACCTTCAACTTTGTGCTTATTCCTCAGACAAAATAGTAGAAAAACAGGGATTTGGACAAAAGTCCAAGATATTTAAACGAAAAATCCACCCCATTTGGGGCGGATTTTTTGTATCTTTGCAAACATAATTTAAGGTGTACAACCGTATTATCAATTAGGAAATAGTTTCAACCTAAAAAACATCAATAACGTACAAATATGAGAAAAGCTAAGATTTTTGCAGCCGTGCTGATGGCGATGTCTTCTCTCGGAGCCTTCGCTCAGCATCAGTTTACAGTTCAGGCCAACAAGCCAGGAGTAGAAATTCAGCCAACTATGTATGGTATCTTCTTCGAGGATATCAACTTCGGTGCTGATGGCGGTCTTTATGCCGAGATGGTAGAGAACCGTTCCTTTGAGTTCCCACAGCGCCTGATGGGATGGAATACATTTGGTAATGTAACCCTCAGCGATGTGCGACCAGCCTTTGAGCACAATCCTCACTATGTAACTTTGGAGAGCGCAGGTGCTCGTGAAAAGCAGACCGGTCTTGAGAACCGCGGTTTCTTCGGCATGGGCTTGAAGAAGGATATGAAGTACGATTTCTCTGTATATGGTCGTCTTCATCTCATCGATGGCAAGCAGGCTAAGATTCGCGTAGAGTTGGTTAACTCCAAGAATGATGTCATTGCCAAGAAGAGTATTACCATCACCAATAATAAATGGCAGAAGCATACCGCTTCGTTGACTTCTCCTCAGACTGATGCCAAGGGCTTGATGCGTGTTTATCTGGAGAAAGGTTCTGAGAGCGTAGATCTCGACCATATCTCTCTCTTCCCATCAGACAACTGGAATGGTCTTCGTGCCGACCTCGTACAGGATTTGGCCGACTTGAAGCCAGGTATCTTCCGCTTCCCTGGCGGATGTATCGTAGAGGGTACCGACCTCGACACCCGTTATGAGTGGAAGAACAGTGTAGGTGCTCCAGAAAACCGTCCTTTGAACGAGAACCGCTGGAGAGATACCTTCCCACATCGCCTCTTCCCTAACTACTATCAGTCGTTGGGCTTGGGCTTCTACGAGTACTTCCTCCTTTCTGAGAAGATCGGTGCAGAGCCATTGCCAATTCTTTCAGTAGGTCTGGCTTGCCAGTATCAGAACAGAGATGATGACAAGAATGCCCACGTAGCCATGGATGATTTGCAGAGCTATATCGACGATGCACTCGACCTCATCGAGTTTGCCAATGGTCCGGTTACCTCTAAATGGGGTAAGCTCCGTGCCGACATGGGTCATCCTGCACCATTCAACCTGAAGCAGATTGGTATCGGTAACGAGCAGTGGGGTCCTATGTATCCAGAGCGCTTGCAGAAGTTCATGGAGCAGATTCATGCCAAGTATCCAAAGATCAAGATCTGCGGTTCATCAGGTCCATCTGCTGATGGCAAGGATTTCGATTACGGTTGGGAGCAGATGCGCAAGTTGGGCGTAGATATGGTTGATGAGCATTACTACAAGAGCCCTGAGTGGTTCCGCAGCAATGCCAGCCGTTACGACAAGTACGACCGCAAGGGTCCTAAGGTATTTGCCGGTGAGTATGCTGCCCATGCCAAGAACGATCCTAACTCATGGGAGGCTGCGCTTTCTGAGGCTGCCTTCATGACCGGCTTGGAGCGCAATGCCGATGTGGTTTATCAGGCTACCTACGCTCCTCTCTTCGCTCATGTAGAGGGATGGCAGTGGCGTCCAGACCTCATCTGGTTCGATAATCTTTCTTCTGTCCGTTCTGCCAACTACTATGTTCAGCAGCTCTACGGCTTGAACAAGGGTACCAATGTGTTGAAGCTTACCGAGAACGGCAAGGCTGTGGCTGGCGAGAATGGTCTCTATGCCAGCGCTTGTTTCGACAAGGCAACCAAGAGCTACATCGTGAAGATTGCCAACACCTCTAACGAGGCAAAGGAAATCAACGTAACCTTCAATGGTGTCAAGAAGTTGAACCCAGGTAAGGTAACCGTTTTGCATGCCGACAATATCCAGGCAGAGAACAAGATTGACAACAAGAACGTAGTGGTTCCTGTGGTATCAGATGCTCAGGCAAACGGTAATGTATTGAATGTAAAGATGAAGCCAAACAGCTTCGTAGTATATCGATTCTAAAAGAGATAGAGGGTGTGTCATAAATTCACGGCACATCCTCTTTTTTATATGTAGAACCTTTATTTTTTGCCATTTTTTCTACTATTTTAGGGAAATCATATAGAAATGTTTGCCCTTTCTACTTTTTTTTATTAAATTTGCACTCGTAAAGAGTTAAGTATAAAATAATTGAATTAAAATAGAAAGTGATATGAGATTTAGAAGTCTTATCTTGATGGTTTTGGCTGTGTTGTGTACATCTCAGGTGATGGCACAGAGTAAACGTAATGTGCGCAAGCGCCCAGCTACGAACCGTACCGTCGTTAAAAAAAACAAGAAGCCTGCTGCCAAGCCAAAGGAGGCGGCTTTGCCTGTGGATTCTCAGACCGTAGCTCCAGCAGCTGCTCCTGCTGCGACTCCTGCTCCTGCTGCGCCTGCAACTACGGCAGCTCCTGCAACTCCAGCAACAGCAACTCCAGCAACAGCAGCAATTCCAGCGGCTCCTGCAACTCAAGCAACAGCTCCGTCTGCAACTCCTGCTGCCAAGGCAAAGAGTGAGACTTCGTTGCTGCCACCGCCTGCTTCTGTAGTTCCTCAGGACCGTGTGGATACCATCTACTATAACAAGAACTGGAAGGTGATTACCAACAAGGCTTTTGCCAGCTATTATCGCTATGCCTTGTATCCGGTGAATCCTGCCATGGCTAAGGAATTCAAGACCTATTATATTGATGGTACCTTGCAGAGCGAGGGTAGCTTCCTGGAACTCGACAAGAATGATGATGCCAACAGTAAGTTTACCGATACCTTCGTTTCTTACTATAAGGATGGCAATGTGGAAGAGAAGAAGAACTTCGTGGATGGCAAGTTGAATGGTGAATATTCCATCTATTTTAATAATGGTAACATCAACAAGCACTTCCTGATGAGCGAAGGTCGCCGTGATGGTCTTTCGGCTTCGTTCTCTGAGGATGGAAAGATCTGTACCCTCACTCCATACGTTGCCGACCAGCCTGATGGCTACTATGTAGTGGTCGATATTGATGGTAACTATTCTAAGTATTCGCTCGCTGACAAGCAGCCTGTGCTTGAAACTCCATCTCCTTCAGAGGTCGTAACAGAGTATAAGAATGGTGTGGCATGGCCATATTACAACAAAAATGGTCTTATCGTGGGCGCCAGCAACACCATGGTTGCCGATATCGGCGGTTATCGCCAGATTGGTCTGTTCATTGTCAACAAGAGTATGATCAATCTCGACCTCGATCCAAATCAGATTGAAATCTACTCAGTGAAGAAGGACAAGCGCAGAGATTTCGAAAAGATTTCTGCAGAAGAATATAACGACAAGATTTTGAAATACGTGCGCCGTACTTCGATGATGCCTGCTTCTCGCAGTGGCAATGTAAACACCAACCTAGGTGCCCAGTTCTCTAACTCTTCCAACACCGTGAAGGATTTCCAGGCTCGCATCTGCCGCATGCGCAAGTTGGACGACAGCACACATATGAAGTATGCTGATAAGGAGCCAACAGATTTGGGCTATCTGGAGCGTACCACCATTCACCCTGGTGAGGTAATCTATGGCTATATCTATACCGACGACCGCAAGGGAGTTGATCTCTTCGTGAAGGTGAAGATCAATGGCATTGACTATCAGTTTGAGTGGGACGATAGCAAGAAGTAATAACAAAAAGTAATAGCAAGAAGTAATAGCAAGAAGCAATAAAATGTGAGCAACAGGTCTTCCGATATGCGGAAGACCTGGTTTAGTTATGAACAATAATGATAAGCTGAAACCTACCAAGATGAAAATAAATCAAATGACATATCGTGTAGCCGTAAAGTGCTCCTGTTTTGTGATAGGAGTACTTTGCGTTGCTGCGTGCCAGCGGCCGGCTGGCTCTACATACACCGATGAGTATCGGGGTGCCTTGCAGAAGGTGGATGATTCCATTGCTGCCCAGTCACCCCAGGCTCGCAAGATGGTAGAACAGGGATTGAAGGTGGCTGAAGATAGCTTCGCCTTTTACGAGTATTATGCTCGTATGGGCAAGTATTTCTGCCTGTCGGCTACTCCCGATTCCATGGTTCCTTATATAGATAAGGTGGTGCAGTTTGCCAAGAAGCAGCCGGAGTCACCTCGCAGAAACAGTCTGCTCGCCTTTGCCTACAATACGCAGGCAGCCAACTATCATAACTTCCACAAGAAGGGAGAGGAGGCACTGGCACTCTATCAGGAAACCTATCGGCTGTCGTTGGCTAGTGATGCCAAGGACCAGACACCTATGGTGTGTGCCAATCTGGGAGATGCCTATCTCTTTGAGAACCAGTTGCCTGAAGCTGCATCGTGGTATCGCCGTGCCCTGTTCCTGGTCGATTCGCTCGATTTGCCTAAGAAGGAGAACATCACCCTCTATCTGGGTCTGGCAACCATCTATCTGCAGCTCAACGACTTCGATACATCGCTTAAGTATTACCAGCAGACAGAGAAGTATTTTAACCAGATGTCTGTGGCGATGCAAGCCTATTATCTGAATAACTACGGAAATTATTATTATTACTCTAAGGACTATAAGAATTCCCTACGATTGTTTTTGCGTTTGAAGGACTTGCTCGAAAAGCGTGGCAAGGCTGAAGCCTTCGATATGTATCTCTGTAAGCTCAATATGGCTGATGTGTATCTTAATCTGGATCTGTTGGCTGAGTCGGAGAAGTATCTTGACGAGGTGGAGCCGTATATGCGCAAGAATGCAGATGGTGTGGCCACTTATTACTGCAATACCATCCGAATAGGATTGGCTGTAAAGCGTCATGATTTCCAGGCTGTTACCCGTATTCTTGATTCGGAGCAGAATATGTCTCAGATGCCTTTCACCATGCGTCAGATACGCAATCATTATCTCAGATTGTACTATAAGGCACGGGGAGACTATCGCCTGGCATACGAGAATCTGCGGGAAGATGTTCTCCAGAACGATTCTCTGGAGCATCGCCGTACCAATATGCGTGCTTCCGAAGTGATGGAGCGCTTTACGCAGGATACCCTCAAGCTGCACCACGATTTGCAGATGGAGCATAAGAATGCAGAACTGCAGGAAACCAAGATGTTTGCCACTGCTGCTTCTGCCATCGTCTTGCTCGTGGTAATGTTCTTCATCATGAAGACCATACAGAACCGTCGCCGCTTGGAAACCAACAAACTGAGAATGATGCAGCTCAAGATGGAGTCGGTGCGTAACCGCATTTCGCCTCATTTCGTCTTCAACGTGCTTAATAATAAGATTGTGCATTCCGGCTGTGAGGAGGCTGATGAACTGATGCGCTTGTCAAAACTGATACGTGCCAATCTCGATATGTCGTGCCGCCTGGATGTGAGTCTTGCCGAAGAACTGGAGTTTGTGAAGCAGTATGTAGAGGTAGAGAGACCTTTGGTGGATGAGAATATGGAGTTCAAGCTTGATGTGGCTCCTGACATCGACCTCGACAAGGTGCGCATCCCTTCCATGTTTGTACAGATACTGGTAGAAAATGCCCTGGTTCACGGATTGAGAGGATGGGAAGGCAGCAAGCGACTCCAGGTGAAGATAGAGCGTAGGCAGGAGGGCATGACCTCCATTTCCGTTATCGACAACGGACCGGGCTTCGATATCCGAAGCGCAGGCAGGAAGCGGACGGGATTAACGGTGCTCAGCCAGACCATCGCCATGATCAACGAGCGAAACCGCAGCAAGATGTCGTTCTTCATCCATAATCTTCATGATGATGGAGGCAAGGTGCTGGGATGCGAAGCGGGCTTCCTCGTTCCTGATAAGATGAAATTGTCTATATAAAATGTAATCTATCAGATGAGGCAATCTATATAATATATAATAAGGTGTAATGTAATGTGAGTATGAAAATTGTTATTGTAGATGATGATAAGCAGGCGGCTCTTGACTTGAAAGACCGTCTGCTGAGGAATTATAAGATTGAGGTGGCTGGTGTCGCCTTGAATGGCTTGGAAGGCTTGTCGCTGGTTAACAAGCATCGTCCCGATGTGTTGTTCCTCGATGTGCAGTTGCCTGATATCTCGGGCTTGGACTTCCTGGATAGGATAGATGACTTCACCGATGGTGAATGCCGCGTGGTGATGTTCACGGCTTACGATAAGTTCATCTTGCCGGCTTTCCGCAAGAAAGCCTTTGATGTGCTGCTCAAGCCGATAGACAACAAAGACCTGGCGCTCATCATGGCCCGACTGGAGGAAGCAGGCACTGATTGCATTTTTCCGGCCTACAAAGGGGTAACCATCGATGAGAATGGCATGACCATCAGAAACCAGAAGGAAGAAAAGTATCTGCTCTATACCAACAGCACCGACTTCAAGTTGGTGGATAAGCGCGACATAGGCGTGTTCCAGTATAATCACACCAGCCGTAGCTGGGAGGTGGTGGTAGCTGGTGTGCCTACTCCTATCCGGCTGAAACGCAATGTGAACAGCGATTCGCTGGCGGGGCTCGACACACAGTTTGTGCAGATCAACCAGAAATACATCATCAATATGGACTATCTGATAGAGGTGGTTGACAATGTCTGCCATTTCTATCCGCCGTTCGACAACATCGATTATGTAAAGGTAGGACGCTTCTTCCGCAAGAAGTTTATCGAGCGATTCTGCAGCCTGTAAATGCGTATTTTCCCATCTCTAGCCAACATATTGTATGAAAAAGGACGGAAAAGTTTGAATTATGCATAAAAAAACGTCCAAGATGGTAGCAGTTAGCCAA
>ERZ1034913.958-NODE-958-length-19514-cov-16.980112_pt1 | contig 19514 bp, 12 predicted proteins | sample MGYA00520697_ERZ1034913 | MGnify/ENA primary metagenome ERZ1034913 (study PRJEB33766, sample SAMN09781786) | gut metagenome | biome: gut microbiome | host: Homo sapiens | place: Madagascar | study: EMG produced TPA metagenomics assembly of the PRJNA485056 data...
ACTTGTTCGTCCTTGCAATGGAAGCAAACAAAGAATAGCAATATATGGCGAACGGAATTTCCTCCCTCCTTATAATGATTTACTTTATAGGAAAGGATCTTAGTAGTCCGTTTTCTTAATATTTAATCAAACAATAACTATTATGGCAAACAATAACTACCCAGTTATCATCGACTTGAAAAAGTTGGAGGAAGAAGGATTGATATGCGATGAAAAGGCATTGATACACCAAAAGCAGATAGATGAAGTATGTAAAATCATCAAAAAGCGGATGGCGTATAAAGAGTATCATCCTGAAATAAAAATGCACAGCATGAATGATGTCGTTTCCATCTTTGCTCGACGTGGTGCTGGAAAAACAACATTTGTCAAGTCATTGAAGAAGCTCATCAGTGAGAATCAAAATGGAAGTTTTCATGGGGTTGACTGTAGTCAACTGATTGTTATTGACGTGATAGAACCGAACCAGATTCAGAAGAAAGAAAACTTCATGGTGCGTTTCTTGGCTTTTATTCATAGTGTATTCAAGGCAGAAATAAACCGTAGGGATGAGAGAACCCGCAAACGATTTGAGGAAGCCACGAATGAACTGTATGAAGCGATGCCTGTCATGGACGGCATAGGCAAACTATCGATGTATTCCGACTGGACGGATTCAGACTATGTGGCAGAGAATTTTATGAATCTTGCCATGAAAGCCAAAGATTTGGAAAAGCGTTTCCACCAGTATATCAATGTGGCTCTTGATATATTGGGAAAGAAATCACTGCTGTTTATTCTTGATGACTGTGATGTGAACATAGAGAAGACCTTTGAGATATTGGAAACTATCCGCCTGTTTTTCACTTCGCCACAAATTATCGTGTTGATGACTGGAGACGCAACACTCTATGGTATGACAGTAAGACAGAACTACTGGAAATTCTTTGACAAAGATTTTCTGAATAAGGAATGTGACTTTGCGGTATCATCGGAAAACAAGCAAGCTGCCTATCGTAAGATGGTGAGTCGCTTGGAGACACAATATCTGCAGAAGATGATAAAGCCTGAACATAGGATATTGTTGGACAATGTCTATGAGAAATATCGTTATAACAGAATTGCAAGCAGTGAAGAACAAAAATACTCTATTGGAATCAAGTTCTCAAATGTTCAAGACGGAGATCCCAAAGAGTTGCGGCAAATATATGAAACGATATTCAAGACGTTGGGAATAATAAATTCCAACCAAGCAGACAGGGATGTTTTTGTCAATCATCTGCTGCGACAACCATTCAGAAATCAGTATAGATTACTTTCCATCTATAATGATTTCTTGGCTGAGCATCCATATAATATGAACTCCGAGACGAGTAAGATAGATTTGGTTGACAGAATACTGAAAGTTTTTGAAGTGTACATCAACCAATATTCCGCAGACAATAAGCATCTAATGGGAAAGACATCCATGTATGCAGCATGGATCATGAAGTTCTTGATAGACAATGATATTGTAGCCACAGGAAGTCACTTGCTGCCAAATATGGAAAGCGACAGCATGAACAATGCAATTATCGCATTGGATGCCTCCTGTATCAGACAGATGCAAACAACCCCATCTATCGTGTTTGACTATTGGTCAAGAGTATCGTTTGTTCGCCAAGTGTTGATACTGCTTGGAGAAAATGGGAAGGAAATAAACGAATTTGCACATCTGTACAATGGGAATGGTGTAACCAAGATACAAGGCAACGTATTGGCTTATTTGAATGCCAAACTGAACATTGTTGTGAATGCTTCAAAAAACACAATGCCAGGCGTTATTGTTCCGAAACATAGAATAATGAACCAATCTGGAATAAAAGGGTTGCTCGTCAAGTTGGTACAACTGTCAACAGTATCCCCTGATACGCACAAGACAAGAATGTGTACCATATATCGTACATTGGCAGCAATAACAGAGTTGCTGAACGAATATGAACGTGTGCAAGATTCGGATGTAAACATCCATACTGCGGTAAAAGTGAAATTACTGCAAGTGGCACAGAAATACACTTTTGTGGAGCCGAATATGATAAGACCTTATTTGGAAAAAGATAAAGAAAGCGACATAAAGAGTGATAAAGTTGTCAGCATGGAAAATGTCGACACATTTATAGACAATTTACTATCCTGGATGAAAAAGGCGCAAAACCGAATAGTAATAACTCCACAGACATTAGACAGAACATTTTCACGCTTGTATTATACCTTAAATGATATGGACACATTTGGACAAGATGAAAATAATGCCTTTATCGGGGAATACATGAGCAAATGGGTAATCTCATTATGGAATTCCTGTATAGTGGAAGAATGTCTGGCAGAGAATAATATTGACGACATAGATTTGAGCCATGACGAAGATATTATCAGAATCTTCTTGAAAAACTATAATTGTTTCCAAAAGAAGATAGAGAATAAAGAAATAGATGGAGTCACGTCCTTCTCTGCTTGGTTGTTGGAGTGCCCACTTTTGGAATGTTATGTAGATACTGACATATTGGCTTTAAGAGAATATAGAGCTTTGGACATCAACCTCTACAAGTTGATCAAAGCTAATTCGACAAAGAAAATCTTAATAGCTCAGAAAGAGTCCTTGCAAAAAGAATTGAATGACGTTGAAAATAGTTTGAGGGGTTTGGAACAAAACATCTCATTTGCAGATAAATTGGAGAATATTGATAAGGAAATAGAAGTTATAAATATGGAGTTGGAGAAGAAATCTAACTCGTACACGAAGAACAGGGAACTATTGGCACGTCGTTCAGAATTGAGTAATGAAAGATTGAGTGCATCAAGAGATGTTGTGGAAGGTGTATCCTTCCTCTATAATCAACGTCAAAGTAAACTTGCAGAACGCAGAAACTTAAAACGAAGAATATCAGAAACAGAGATAACCTTATCAAAAATAGGCAATCTGCAAATGAACGATGCTGTGATAAGGCAGATTTCAGCAAAGTTTGGCATTTTTTCTGTTTATAAAGAATTATCCATAGAGCAAAGATAATATGCGTATCCCATTTTCCGCTTTTTTATTGAGTGACGAATGGTCGCTGACGGCATACGAACACCATGAGCATGTCGGTTCTGCCGACATGCTACGCCATTTGTATATGTTAGGCAAGATGCAAGATTTGCACAAACCCGACTATTGTTTTGAGAATAATTTCAAAACGGAGATGACAGAGATAGGGTGTGGCAATGACAGCACGAAATCGGAGATTATCGTAGGAGTTCTGAAATATCTTGCCAAGCGATATTTGATATTCAGAGAGAGGTGTCTGTATGTAAAGCGAGAAATGCTGGAGGAATGGATGGAGGTGGTAAGAGTGTTTCCACCATTGCTGATAGAGGCAACCTATTTCTTGGACTATCCAGACTTTGAGCGAGAAGAACCGACCTTCTTCCATCGTGTTCTCGTTCCGAATTTCGCTGCAACAGCCATCAAGCTACCCTATTTCAAGAATTTGGAGAAAATGGTGAGAGATGCCAACGGACTGACAGACCTGCATGTGCATATCAATGGCACTACTGAAACGGATATGTTGTGGTGGTCACAAATTGGGTGTATAGATATTTGGGTTGGCAGTTTCGAAGAAGCACTCTATTATTATGATGTACAGATGGAACGTGAGCAGTTGGTTACTATGCCGCTGAAAGAATATAAGGACAGGATTGTCAAGAGCAAAATAATCTTGAAAGGATTGCTTGACAACTTGTGGAATGACATGAATTGTGGCGGACTGTTCGCACATTCTCACGACTTTTGGGTTCCTACAAAGGATAGACCCCGATTGGCAATGGGAGCCTACTTCTATTTGAAGATATTGAAACTAATGGAGGAACAACGACTTACCAATGAGATGACAAGACAATTCCATCAATTGATGTTGACACTTGGCATGGTTCATAAAATGTTGGTTCAACAGGAATGGCAAAAAGGCTTCAATCAATTTCAAATGATTACCAACAATGGCTTCAGGTGGTTATTTGAGTCGAGCCACATTGATACACGTATCGCACAATTAAACTGCAACAAGGACTTCAATATCGTACAACATATCGAAGGACGTTTCTCACCCAAGGATTCTCTTGTAAAAAATAAAATATTTATCAACAGTCTGATGAAAGGGTATCGTGAATATCTAAAGGACAACAACAAGACAGAAGAAGAGGTAAGGCTCAAACTTGTTGCCCATTTCATCAAACTAAAAGACAAAATACCTACAGACCATTGGATTCGCCATCGGGCATTGCGTGAGGATGTAAGAAGAAAAGGATATGCACTGTATGACTGGCTGAAATATACAAGCATCAAAGGAAAGAAACCGTATGTGGTGGGCATAGATGCTGCAGCAAGTGAGATGGATGCAAGTCCAGAAGTGTTTGCTCCCACTTTTAAATGGCTCAGAAAGAAATGGAGGGATGAAGGTTACGACTTGCAAGTTACATACCATGCTGGCGAGGATTTTCTGCATCTGTTGAGCGGATTACGTATGATGGTAGAAGCTGTTGACTTTCTTGACTTGGAACAAGGAGACCGTATAGGGCATGGCACCGCAGCAGGAATAGCCCCTGCATTGTGGATGAATCGTATGGATGTACAAATCAAAATGAGAAAGGGTGAATGGTTGGATGATCTGCTCATGGTGTATGACCTGATTTCACATTCAGCCAAACGGTTTGATGACTTGATGTTGTTACTGCCAAAATTGCACCACGAAATAGAGGACTTGCACAAAGAGGTATATGGTTCATACAACAGCATCAAAGAAATGACAATGGCATGGAGACTGAGAAGATATGATGCAGATGTGTTTCTGAAAGGAAAAGTCAGAAGCGACGAACCAAAGTTTGAGGAAAAAGAAAGGCTAAAGAAAATTCTTGCAGAGAATGGATCTTCGAAAGAACTGTGGCATAAGTATCACTATGATACAGAATCGAAGAAACGGTATGAGAGCTACTATGACGTACAGATAAAAGAAGGTATATTCACGGTGGAAAATCTGCGCCATATTCAAAGCTTGATATTAGACAAGATTGCCCACAGAGGCATTGCACTTGAGGTGTTGCTGACAAGCAACAAAGCCATCAGCTTCTATCGTGAAAGTGGCGAACATCATCTGGAAAGATGGATTGTGGATAATGAGACTGATGATGATGGTTGTATGTTGCCACCTGTCGTCATAGGCAGTGATGATCCTGGCATATTCATGACCAACATATACATAGAGTATGCAAGAATCGCCACCTACCTTGAAAACAAAAGCTATAGCTATACGGAGCGTATGCACATTTTGAGAGATCTGATAGCCAATGGCGAGTATTACAAATTTGGAGATTAAGAGCAATGACAACATCGACGATGAGCATTATAGCAGCAGGATATGTAATATATAGTAATATACAAGAAATGCAAGGTGTATTCGGATTGTATTGCCAGCAAACAAAAGAATATTTCCAATTTATGACAGATTCAGAATCTACTATACGCATGAGAATGTTCTGCTATGAAACGAAAAGTTATGTTATCCGAAACTACACCTCATTCATCGACTTGGGTGAACAGAAACAATATCAAGTGGTGAATGCCAACAATGGTGCTTTTGATATATTTGACGTGAAAGAAAAAGAATATGCCAATGTAAGAAAAGAAGAAAACCTTTACAAGGTGATAGACTATAAACAGGGCAAGACTTTCGATTTCGAACTAATCAAAATGGAGAACTAAGATAATGGATTTTCAAAAACAATTTGATACAGTGACTGGGGCATTGAACATCTTTGATATGTCGTACTTGGTATCAGGTGCGACCATGTTGGGGGTGTTGGTATATGCGTTTCCTGGCTTGAAAGATTTTGTGTTTCATAAAGACCAAGTAACGGTATCGATATTGATATGTGTGGTATTGGCGTATGTGCTGGGGATGTTGAGTTGGATAGCAGGAAAGCAGATTCGCTATTGGATGATGGAGCATTTTGGGGAAAAGAAAACGAATGATGAGGATTTCGAATCTAAATTTAAAGAAACGGCCCAACGCTTTAACTTCCAAGGTGAAACTATCAAGAAACTGATGGAAGATGATAAAAATATTGCCTATTCCTATATGTGGATGAGGTTGGACAAATCGCAGGACGAAGACTGTCGAAGCAGATTTGTATTTGCTTCTCGTTCTTGGGTGCTGAGAGCTATATATGAAGGACTGATTCCACCAGTATTCGTTCTTGCAGCAACGATATTGGTCAAGTATTTCACTGTGTGGAAAGGTTGGTGTGAAACATTCAGTCAATGGCAAAATGGCTGGAGTGGCGTAGTGATTCCCTCGTGGGGAAAGAACGCCATAGTAGGTCTTCTAGGAGTGGTCATAATGACCTCTATAGCATATATTATCGTGAAATTGTTGGCAAAAGAAGCCAGAAGATGTGCCAATACGCAGATAAGGGAAGTGATAGTGGCGTATTATCATTTTATTGAAGATAGAGAACAAGAAAGCCAGTTAGAGGCAGAAAACGATGTACAGCAAAACGCACACGTGGCAGAAGAACGCCACTTGCATAACAATAATCCTTTGAAAAAAATTATAAATTGGTTAAAAAGAATATAATTATGAATACTATAATCCTATACATATCGGACATCCATTTTACTGGTAAAAGAGCAGAAAATGAAGGTGTTGTCATCAATGCCTTCATTCGTGATGCAAAAAAGCAACTTGAAGAGATTCCGCACAAAGACACATTTGTCTTTGTTGGTGGAGACTTGGTGCAGAAGGCTGATGATAAAGAATCATATGACAATTTCTGGAATGATGTGATAGTTCCACTTATGGCATTAGGTATCAAGAAAGAACATATCATTTGCGTTCCAGGAAATCACGACATCCAAAGAACAAGCATAGATGAAAACAAAATCGTTTACTCTTCTATTGTCAGTCAAGACTTTACCGAATGTAAATTCAATGACTTCTTGGAAAGCGAGACTCAGGCCAATTTGTTAACAAAGAAATTTGGGAATTACGAGAACTTTCTGAAAGAAAAGTTAGAATGTCCTCATTACAATTCCATTGGTTATCAGATAGAATTGAACGATGAATGGAGTGTATATTGTCTAAATTCTTCGCTGACTTCATTTGCTGGAATTGACGATTCAGACTATCCTTTGCTAAAGGATGACAAGGGAAGATTAAATATCGCAACAAGAGCATTGTATCAATGGGTAAATGTCAATTCCAAAAAGAAAATTCTGGTCTTACATCATCCATTCGAATTCCTAACGGAATGGGCTGCTTCTGAATTGAGAAAGATTGTAAAATTACATTTTGACTTGGTTCTGACAGGTCATACTCATGAGCAAAATATCCTATGCAACTATAATAACTCAGACAGTTTCATCTGGTGTATGTCTCCACAGCTTTATACTGACAAAACTGACAAGTTGGGATATTGTATTATAGAGTTGAAAGATAATGCAGTAGATAAGATAACCTATAGGGAATGGTTCTCCAGTCGCAACTCTTTCCGCAAGGGTATTGATTTCACAGAAGATGAAGACGGAGTTATCAAGTTTGACAGTCCTAAGACTTTTGTTACAGATCCAATTACGGTTAAGATGGAAGAGCGTTTTCGGGACACAATGAACGTATATGGAGACCAACCGCTTATCTGGATAGACCGTTTCTTCAGTTTGGAAAGATTCGATCGCTCTTACAGATTCAAAAAAGATAATCTGTATGATGAAACAGACATTATGGACACACCTAATAATCTCAAGATTATCACACCTGCACAATATGGATTAAGTTCGTTTGCATGGCACTTCATCCTTAAGCAATGGAAAGAGCGCAAAGAATTTTGCCTTTATATAGATGGTGGATTAATAAGAAAAGGTGCCGTGAGCAAAGTTATTGATGCTCAATTAAAGGCTTTTGATATAAAAAGAGAGGATGTAAAACGCATCATTATTGATAATTGGGTGATTTCCAACAAGGATGCCAAAACAATATTGACAAATATAACGCAAGACTATCCTCAAATACCGATTCTTATATTATGTCCTATGTTGGAAAAAACGTTGGTTGAGACTGAAAATGTAGCAACTTCTGAATTTGATTTTGCTATATTGTATATGGCTCCATTGCAAACAAGCCAAATCCGTTCCATGGTTGAGATATACAATAGGTACAAGCATATAGGTCAGAATGACATTGTGTTGAAAAGATTGGATGACGACATCCAAAACTTTAACATGCACCGCACGCCATTGAATTGCATCACCTTGTTGGAGGTATTCAGCAACTCTTTTGATGAGAATCCTGTAAATAGAACAGCTGTAATAGAAAAAGTATTGAGAATCATCTTTGACAACGAGGAGGTTCCACACTATAAATCTTTACCAGATGTAAAAGACTGCGAGTTTGCCCTTGGGTATTATTGTGAACAGATGATAAGAAAAGAAGAGTTTTACTTCACTGCCCAACAATTCAGTGATGAGCTATACGATTTTTGCCGTACTCAAAAAATAACAATAGACGTCAACTATCTTTTTGATTTATTGCTCAAAAATCATATAATTTGTCAGTATGAAACAAATTTGTATGGATTTCGGTTTGCTTACTGGGTATATTATTTTGCAGCAATGCGAATGTCAAAGAGTAAAGAGTTTGCCCAATTTATATTGGACAAGGAAAATTATGCCCATTATCCTGAAGTTATCGAGTTTTATACAGGCAGCGATAGAACAAGAAACGATGCAGCAGACATAGTGAAGAGAGACATTGATCGTATTTCAAAGACGGTTCATGAAAAAATCGGTCTGCCAGAAGGTATCAATCCTTTTTCTAGACTACGCCTTGAAACATCTGATGAGCAAGTAAAAAAGGCAATAAAACAGTTAGAGGCAAATCTTCAAAAATCAAAGTTGCCAAATGAGATTAAAGATGCTGTTGCTGATGACAGCTACAATCCTTCAACGCCGTTTCACCAAGCTGTATATAAAGTCTTTGAGAACTATTCTGTAAACTATTTGCAAGAAATAATAGGCATAGCCTCCAAAACTTTGAGAAATAGTGACTATATAGAACCAGAAAAGAAAGTAGAATTGTTGACAGCTATCACAAATGCTTGGTATGATACAATACGAGTCATATACTTAATGGCACCAGCATTGGCTAAGGATGGCGTGGCACGATATGATGGATTTGGATTAAAATTGACAGAAGGATTTGATGAGTTGAGAGACGATCCCAAAAGATTGTTAATTGCAGTCATTGCAACAATACCATATAACTTAGTCATATGGTATAAGGACAATATCTACTCGTCAAAACTTGCACAGCTGATATTTGACCAGATAGCTTCTGAGAAAAATTCTGTCATTAAGCATCTCCTTATCTGTATTATTATACATGAACAACCAGACGGTTGGAATGATATTGTTAGAAAGTACATGTCTGAATTGGACAAGTATTCTTTCTTTTATGGAAATACTCTTGAAACTTTGAAAACGATGTATGCAAATGGTATTATGTCAGAGGCGAATATAGCTAAAACAAAAGACATGATACTTTTGGGATATACCAAATTGGCCTCTAATGACAACAGAATGCATCCTGGAAACATGAGGCATATTAACAAGCAAGTTTTACCCAATAGAGAGAAAGGAGAGGATGACTTGTAGAAATATATTCCAATCATATGAAATGTTAAGAGAAAGTGACTCTAATGGAGACGAACAACAACCAACATAAATCATTCCTCTGGCACCTCGACTTCGAGCCCTTCACCTGGCACACCTTCTATGGAGAGCAATGTCCGCCATTCGTTACCGAAGAGAACAAGGAGGCATGGCGACGCTATCTGACAAAACTCATCAAGAAACATCTGAAGGCTGAGGTGATGAATACATCAGAGTTCAGAGATATTGAACTCCAGATAAGGGAAGAAAAGCTGTTGCGCATCAAATGGGATGAGCAGAGAAAACGGTCTATGGAGAAGCAACGGTATCGTGCCAAGATGGAGCGGCCGAAAATCAACTACATTCCGAAAGGGCTGAGCGTGGACTATGAAGAAGAATACTCCAAATATCTAATGCAGGAAGTGAGCTTTGAGCCAAGAGATAATGATGACTTCACGGCTCAGCTGCGTCTGCTGGAACGATGGCACAAGAAATCCATCCCACAGATATTGGAGAAGAACAGACCTGATGCAGCGTATGCCATCGCCATGGCGCTGTGCAAACATATACCTCTGCTCATCAACCGAGATGACATACAAGAACTGGTAGGCGAATACAAAAGACGTATCGGCAAACTGATATTTGACAGCTATCAAGCCCTGGTGGAAGCTGTCAAGATATGGAACAACGAGGAGAAACGCCAGGAGGTATGCCGCTATATCAAAGAGACAGCAGGACAATACCCCAATCATCGAGGCATGAAGAAGAAGTTGATGGACTTGATGCCAGAGACCCTATTTGAAGGTGAGCCGATGGCTGTGACTCGTGAGCCAAATGACATGGAGAAATCACTCCTGTAAATTATCAACTACAACAATAATGAAACAGAAACAATGAGAGAAGCACCAATAATATTACCAGTGTTCACAACCAGTGTGCCTTTGGATTTTCCGTCTGAAGGCACGTTTGCGTTCAATAAAAAGACCAACAAGCAGTTGGAAGTGACGGTGAGAATCAACGAGCACCAGTACTTCAACATGAACTTCCTGAACCATGACGGATATATCATGGCATGCTGCAGATGGGCGCATGTGCTGGACTTTGCAGAAAACGGTTATGACCGTTACGAACAGATCATCAAAAAACATTTCCGGAAGAAATATCCTGCCATCAGCAGTCTGTATGGACAGCATACCGATACGGCTGAGGACATCCATATCTCCCCCATTGGCTTTGAGGGCAATTCCAAGGAATGGTATATCTCCATGCGCATCTATGGAGAGAAGTTCGATGACCTGCTGCATGGCAATCTGCTGATGAACGTGGCATTTGCCTCTGCCGTGGGTAATCTGTGCATGGCAAGCGTGGATGTGTTCAAGGAAATCATGAAGAGCGATGCCAAGCAGCCGAAGATATTGCTGAAGGAGTTGACAGGTATCGACGAGATAGACAAAAACTTTGACTTCGGCAATTATCTGGATGCCCGAAATCCTGAGACTGGCGAGATTATATCGACAGCGAGAGAAGACGGTAAGGCTTCGGGAGTGGAGCTGCCTGAGGAAATAGAAATGCCACAGAATATGGAGATGTACCCAGTCAGTACCTATTTATTTTTCTTCACGGAAACGCTGAAAGACATGGACTTCGTTATATTCAGTAATGCCTTGTATTTTGAAATCTATGGCATGATGAGGAAGTTGAAGAAATATGGTTTCTTTACAGATGAAAAGTTGGAAGAACTGGAGAAAAACGTTTCTATCTTGGGTGATAAGGTGATAGCAGGAGAAGATGCCGGTACTGAGCGACTACGGATTACAACAACAATATATTCGATAACGTCGAAGATACGTACCCCATTGTTGGAAGAGAAATACCATGTCAAGGAGACAGAAGAAGGTAAGTTTGCCTTGGAACTGGATGAGTATATCAAGAAACTGATATGGAGGAAATGGGATACCACCTATCTGGAAGAACGAATGAAGCAAGAGGATGAGGTTACGGCAAAGGTGGAGGCAGACCAAGCCCTTGTCAAGAAAAAGAGTGCTGAATGGAAAGCCATCATGGAAGGAATGTCGTTCAATGCCTTTCTGTTGTTCCACAGCAAGATGAATGAACTGATGAAGACCAAGAAGGCAACACTCATCAAGTATGGTTTCCTGGCATCGGAGATGCTGGATAACCATAAGCGCTATTGGGCTAGTTCCTACTATTGGCACAACAAGGAATATGATGAACAGGAATATATAAGGTACAGAAAACAGACTGAAATCATCGTAACCATCTTCTATGAAGGTATTCTGAGTGGAACAAAGTATGGCAATCATCCTAGAACGAAATATGCCTTGAAGATTCATAGCATCATTGAGGAATTAATGAATAAAGACTGGAGTAAAATCAACGAGACCCTTAAATAATGAAGGAAATCAAGCTATTTGATTACCAAGAGGATATGAAGGAACGGATTGAGAAGGCGTTGCGCCTTCATCGGTCCGTAATGGCACAAATGCCAACGGGAACAGGTAAGACATACCTGTTAACAGCAGTCATAGACTCTTTTGTGAGCAACAATCCCAAGGAGAAAGTATGGATTGTAGCCCATAGAAGAGAACTTGTTTCGCAGATAGACGAAACCGTAAGAAAGTTCCACTCCTATTCCTCATCAAAAACCTCTTCTCTATTGTCATCCGTCAAGGCTATGTCCATTCAGTGGCTGATGAGACATTATGACGAGATAGAGGAAGAACCAGGAATGATAGTGATTGACGAGGCGCACCATGCGCTTGCCAAGACCTATAAGGAAATGTGGGAGAGGTTCCCGAAAGCTAAGTTCCTCGGACTGACGGCTACACCTTGCCGATTGAACGGAAAGGGATTCACAGACCTGTTTGACGTGTTGGTACAGTCGTGGGGCGTTCCTGAGTTTATCAGCAAGGGAAGATTGGCAACATACGACTTCGTGAGCATCAAATCGGATGGTGTGACGCAACGGCTCATCGACTCCTTGCAAAAGCGAGGAGCAGATGGTGACTACCAGAACAAGGAAATGGATATGTTGCTGAATAAGAAACCGAGCATCGAAAGGCTCTATCGGAGTTTGGAAGAATTTGGTAAAGACAGAAAGGGCATCGTGTATGCTATCAATATCAGTCATGCTCAGAAAATCACAAAACTGTATCAGGAACATGGCGTAAAAGCCATAGCTATAGACTCGAAGACACCTGCCATGGAAAGACAACAAGACATTGAAGCCTTCAAGAAAGGTGACATCCAAGTGCTGGTGAATGTGGATATCTTCTCGGAGGGATTTGACTGTCCGGATGTAGAGTTTGTGCAGTTGGCTCGACCTACGCTGTCACTTGCCAAGTACCTGCAGATGGTGGGACGAGGATTGCGAGTAGCTAAGGGAAAGAAGAACTGTGTGATTATAGATAATGTGGGACTATATCGAGTGTTTGGGTTACCTTCGCAAGTATGGAACTGGAATGCGATGTTCGAAGGAAAGCTGAAAGTTGGCAAGAAAAAAGAGACTCTGAAGGAAAGAGAGTTTTTCCTGATGAGCAAGGTGCAAGACGGTATTCAGATTCATTCAGACTCGGAAATGATGATGGTGATGAGCCATGAAGAATTGCTCCAAACGATACAGTATCGTGAGTTTGTGGATAGCAAAGGGGAGTTTGCCATCATCAAGCTGCCTGATGGAAAGATGACGGTAGTGAACCGACAAGGAGAACAAGTACTGGAGCCAGGCGATTACTATGACATGAAGCTGCTGGATGGCAACATCCTGTTCTACCGCCCTCGCAGAAAGGAGGTGTGCTATTATGACCTGTTGGCAAAAGCTGTCATCGACGATGGCACTAACGTTGCTGAAGCTCCCCATGTTGTCAACATAAAAGGATGGGAGTTTATAGAATATAACGACATCTTCATGTCTCGAACCCAAGAAGAATTTTCTCTGCCCTATCGTCCTTCACAATATGATTTTCTGAATTATGGGTATTATATGATATTCAGATTCAGACCTTCTGCTATCGGTTGTCAAGTATGGTACCATTATGAGGGTGGTGAAGGGAAGATGCGCCAGAGCTATGAAGATAGTAGGAATGTGTGTTTCCTGCGTAATGATTACGAACATGTGTATTGGTTATGTGCTGTCCTGTACGGTGAACGTATCGTTGTCATGGACAGCAAGCAGGACTACTACCTGGTGGATGCAAATTTGAAGAAGACCTATATTGGGTGCAATCAGCCAAAAAACAAAGAGGAGGATTTACAATATGTGATGCCTCGTCTTGGCAAGAAATACTATCATGAGGCGATGTTGCAAAAGAAGAAAATGGAAGCAAGCGAGATGCTTCTTTTGCATGAGAAATCAGAGGCAGGACATGTGGAATTATATCAAGCAGGAAAGAAATGGGGCGTGAAGGTAGATGGTAGAGTTATCGTGCCACCCCTCTACCACAGCATAGCGCAACCTGTCGGTGCCTATTGCGCCTTTGAACAGGTTCCCAGACATTGGGGTGTTATGACATTGAAAGGAAAAGTGATTGTTGATGCCAAATATGAGAAGGTGGAGATTCGTGATAACGGAATAGCTTTGGTTACAAACATCACGGGAAAAACACAGACAATCAATCTGAAATGACGAAGGATATTCTGCTTTTTGATTATCAGGAGGACATGGTGAATAGAGTGCAAGAAGCATTTAGACACCATGACTCTGTGATGGTACAAATGCCGACGGGAACGGGAAAGACTCATGTGCTTGCAGCCATTGTGGAGTTTTTCCTGAAGAAGAACGTATGGGTGGTTGCCCATCGCAGAGAACTTGTATCACAAATCAAGGACACGCTTGCAAGATTCTTTCCTACCTTGGATTCAGAGAAAATCCAAGTGACATCCATACAATGGCTGTCAAGACACTATCAAGAGATAAAGGAAAAGCCGAGTCTGATTGTGATTGACGAGGCACACCATGCGTTGGCTGAGACATACGCTGAGGTAATGAATGCCTATCCGAAGGCGAAGAAGTTGGGACTGACGGCTACGCCTTATCGCTTGAACGGCAAGGGATTCACGGATTTGTTTGACACCTTGCTGTGCTCTTGGAGCATGGAGAAGTTTATTGCCGAAGGACGATTGAGTCTTTATGACTATTACTCTATCAAGCCTGACAGTGCCGACCAACTACTTGTTGATTCTTTGCAGAAGCGAGGTGCTGACGGTGACTATCAGCAAAAGGAACTGAACGAGGTGATGGATGTGAAGCCATCACTTGAAAGACTATGCCTTACCATCAGGGGGTATGTGCCAGGAAAGAAAGGTATCGTATATGCTATCAGTATTCAGCATGCAGAGCATATAGCAGAGTTCTATCGAGAGAATGGCATCAAGGCAGTGGCGATTTCGAGCAAAACACCGCTTGCTGAGCGACAAGAGCTTATTGAAAGATTCAAATCGTCCTCGCTCTCCTCTTCCCTAAATTCCACTTTTGATGATATAGAAGTGTTGGTAAGTGTGGATTTGTTCTCGGAAGGCTTCGATTGTCCTGATGTGGAGTTCATCCAATTGGCAAGACCTACGCTGTCATTGGCTAAGTATATGCAGATGGTGGGACGTGGACTGCGAGTGGCAGAGGGGAAAGATTACTGCGTGATACTGGACAATGTAGGACTGTATAAGCGGTTTGGATTACCATCTGTGGATAGAGATTGGCAGAGCATGTTTGAAGGACATACTTCTCTGGAGAACATTCTGCAAGAGGCGTGTTTGCTAGTCAATAGTCACAACTGCAGGATGGATGTGCTGATGGATGGTGATGAGGAGATGATGAAAATCATCAACCATGAGCGCCAGCAGCAGATGATTATGGACACCTATGGCTATGAGATTGTAGAAAGCGAAAAAGGTCTGAAGGGCATCAAGGATAAGGATGGCAAGATGATATTGGAATGTCAATACAAGAAGATAGAAGTGACCAACGATGGTTTTGCCAATTGCTATATAAGAAAGAAAGTAGGTTGGAAAGAATGGATAGACTTACAGAACAGGTTGTGGTTTGCCAATAAGCCGCAAAGTGTGAAGCTGATGGGCATCGACTTCTGTACAGAGGATGGCAAAAAGCTATACCCTCGCATCCAATCTAAGTATATTGATGAAAAGACCTATCTGACGGTGAAGACCTTGGAACTGCAAGTAGGAACTGGACTGAGCTGGAAGCATAGGTTTATTCCTTGGGATGAGCCGAATAAGGTGTATCTGTACAAAGAAGGAGAAGGCAACACACGACTGTATATTGATGAGAATGAACAATATTATGTGCAGAAGAACATCGGCAGTCAACTAGAGAAAGTGGATTCTCGTGAGAAGTTAGCAGAGTTTGCCAAAAGAGACAAAGAAGAAAGGGAGGAAAGCTTAGAAAAGCTTAAGAATTCATATAAACATTATGAATATTATCCTGTCGATAATCTCTATCCTGTCAAGAAATATCTTGGAACAGCAAAAGATAAGATAACAATAGAGAAAGACGGCATTTGGCATGTGGAGGATGCACAGGTTAATGAAAGCTATTGGGTTGACCCTATCACACATAGGAAACATTATACAAGACCTGTCCTGTTTAAACGTGGCTATCTGAACATCTTAAGGGAAGGCGACTGGTGCTATGTGAGAAACATCCCTGGACTCAGAGACAGACCATTAAGACAATGGGAAATTGTGGCAGATGACAACATCTGTGTCATCAATAATAAGTATCTGATAGAGAAAAGGGAGACTGACCAATGGTACAAGATATGCAGGAGAACAGATGACTTCAGTTACTTTTCTGTTCTGGCATGCTTTTATGAAAGTGAATACATCAAGGATGATACGGAGATTCAAATTACTCAATTTGATGGCGAGGGCTTGAAAATGACCCAAGAAGGATTTCCTTATACACCACTTGTGATAAAAACGTACAAAAGAAGTAGGTGGTAGCGATGAAAACAGACCGATGTGAACAAGAGTTCATGTCGGTCTGTTTTTGTTTATGTATGTTTCTTCTTAGAAGGATAGAACAGATGGTCTTTGTCCAAGAATACAGGATAGAACACAGATTCTATGATGTAACCAGCAAGCCTTGGCTTTTGACCGCCGATTTTCCGAATCGTCCCCCAAGAAACCTTGCCTTTGATATGCGGAGGAATTTTGAAGTGGCTGTTTTCCGGGAAATCACCATATACTTTCAAGAGTCCCTGCTGTACAGCTTCTTGTCTTGTAAAAGAGCATACTTCTACAAATCGCCTTACAAGTTTATCGAGCATTTTCTCTTCTTGCCATTTTTCAAGAGTCTGTCCTGGAGGGCATTGGTTGAAATCGAAATCCTTGAAGTTGAAAGATAACTTTGGCTGTTCATCTTTCACCTTACGCTCATCTCTCACATTGGCAGTACGGCTTTCGGAAGCAGCAGTGCTTTTGAACTTATTCTCAAACTTACTCTTCTTTTTTGCTGCCATACTCCATGATGAATTTATCAATGTTGCCGAAATAAGGAATAGCACCATAGCGTCCCAGCAGATAATCCTTAGAGAAAGACGCATCGTTACGGACACTATTAGCCTGATTGATTTTGTATTCCACTAAAGAGTACAAATCAGATGCGCCCTCAGAAGATTTTTCTGCGAACCATATCTGATCACGACGAAGCAAATCCTTACGCAAGAGGTTTGTATCGTGAGTTGTTATAATCAACTGTGCCCCCAAGGTATTCATCACACTATAGAATAGTTTGAGCAATTCTACTGACAACTGTGTATGAAGACTTGCGCCAAACTCGTCTATCACAAGCACACCACCATTTTGGATGGTGTCGAAGAATGGACCAAGAAGAGCAAACAGTTTGGTTGTACCCAAGGACTCAAATTTGAAATTCAACTGCTCCTTACCAATTACCGCCCCATTGTCATACAGATCATGGGTTGAAAGAATTTCCAACTCATGTTGCTCAATCCGTTGGTTGGAATCTGTCGGGAAATGGATGCCCAAACGAGACAATATTTCAAAAGGAGTATCTTGCGTGTCAACTTCCTTGACATTCTCTTTAACGTTCATATCCTTGATGCAATTATCCACTATGCCAATCATGTTGAGGATCTGCTCGCGAATCAAAGGATTGTGTATAAAAGTCCTTGCAGTATAAGCCAAGGTGTTATCGTCTAAACCTGAAAGAATATTGAAACGCTTGCGGAACCATTCTTTCACCTTCATTGCCACTTCCACATTGAATTGAGCTGCTGTGGAAAGGTATAGGGCATTACTTCTGGTTTTTGTGTCAACTCCTCTTGCACCCTTTACCACTTTTGAGTTGACCTTGATATTTTGTCCTTCACGCTTGAAACAATAGCTCTCTTTTGTACTTCCTTCAAGTAACACGAAGAGCCATTCGGTCAGCACTTTGTTCTGACTGACCTCAAATCCATATCTGTATCTTTCTCCATTGCAGATGAATATCATTTGCATAGAAATAGGCTCTTTTGTACTTTCCACATCAAAACGATAGTGAAGAAGAGAGAGACGCTTAACGATGCTCTCATCGACAAATGACCGTAGCACCATAGACTTGAAAATATCCATGGCTGCAATTACAGAACTCTTACCCGAACCATTTGCACCATAGATGGCGGCAGACCTTAAATAACGCTTGCCGTTATCCATGATGGAAACATTCGAATAACCATCGTTGCTCTCGCACTCCTTGACAGTAGTGCTAGCAACCATACTAAGCGAAACCTCATCTCTGTATGACATAAAGTTTCTTATCGTAAATTCTATCAGCATTTCTTCATACGTTCTTGTTTGTTACCGATGCAAAAATACGAATAAATCTCCATATAACCATAAAAATTGAGATTATTTCACAAAAATCACGATAATATGTATAAGAAAACTACTTTTGGGTACTTTTGACGTAATAAAAAAGAATTTTGGGATCGAAAATAATTCCTTTATGTTTGGTCACAATATGCAGATGCTCGCCTGTTGCACGTCCTGTAGAGCCTGATTTACCAATGATGGTGCCGGCAAAAACAGGAGTTCCTGGGGCGATATGAACTTTAGATAAATGACAATAGCTGATGGTGAAGTCGGCATGACGAAGGATGATGTAATTGCCAGAGCGAGCATCGTAGCCAACCTTCTCCACTTTACCATCCATCATAGAATACACATACTCGTTATGCGCTTGAAGGTCTATACCATGGTGCATAGACTTTCTACCATTGATAGGGTCACGACGATAGCCATAAGGACTAGTGACCTTGATAGATTTCAGTGGATAAGTGATGCTTGGATAGCTGCTTATCCACTGTTTTCGTTTGTTATCTATAGAGTCTGTTTTCTGCTGAGGTTGATTCTGCATTATAGAATCTGCTGATGAGTTAGCAGAAAATGGATGCCTCTCCTCCAATTTCCTGATTTTGTAACGGCATGCGTTATTGCTGACGGTATTGAACTGCGCCTTTGCGCTTGATACCGACAGACAAAAAAACATCCCTAATGCCATTATTTTTCCAAACATGCTGCAAAGTTAGGGAAAGAAATCCAGAATAAAATAAGAGACATTGAAAGTATAACATAAAATAAGATTAAAGTATGATTGAGAGTATGAAATGACGTTGTAATCATAATAAAACGGAAAAGATTGGGCAGTAGAGTACTGTCCTTCTTACATTCGTGCGCGAAGGCTTAACTTTGCATGGTCTTATACAAAGTATTATTCAAAATATGAATCAGAATATGAAAAGAAACTCATTTGAAGAAAGCGAAGTGCCGTATCAGACAC
>ERZ1034913.960-NODE-960-length-19491-cov-214.908523_pt1 | contig 19491 bp, 30 predicted proteins | sample MGYA00520697_ERZ1034913 | MGnify/ENA primary metagenome ERZ1034913 (study PRJEB33766, sample SAMN09781786) | gut metagenome | biome: gut microbiome | host: Homo sapiens | place: Madagascar | study: EMG produced TPA metagenomics assembly of the PRJNA485056 data...
TTCATATATTATAATGTAAGGTCACTTACAACCCTATACAAAGGAGAGGATAATGTGATAAGAGAATATTAGATGATGAATAAAAAACTAATTTTAAGGGGGACCATTATGGACCATGATTTTATCATCAAGAAGTTGCTGAAAGAAATAGAAGAGTCACAAGAGAAAGCTGATCGGTTGGATGGGTTCCATAATTCCATGTATCATCGTGGACGAATAGAGGGACTTAAATCTGCGATACGATGGGTTGAAGCGGATAAGTGGGCCAACGAAATATTTAAAGATTAATTAAAAATATAGTTTCAAAGGGGATATGGAAAGAATGTTTAAAGTGTTAAAGATGATGTTATTATTTGCTTTTCTATGTTTTATAATGCCATTTGTAAAACTATACGATATGTATGCAGAATACAAAAAGTTTTATTGTTAAAATTTATGATTCAAAGGAGTGATACCATGAAAGACCAACTTGAAGCTTATTTCACTGAACACGAACGCTCCAATATCGGGTTAGTTATCAAAACCCGTTTTGGATATGTAGACCATAGTTATCTAGATGACTTATGGGATTTAGGATACTACGCCACCTGGATGGCTCGGAACACGTATGATGCAGAAAAAGGTAGAAAATATTCTACCTATCAATATCAATTAGTATTTAATGAGATTTATAAGTTTGTTAATGCCATGTACGCACAAAAACGTAATATGAAACAATCCATTCATATTGAGGATATGCTAACCGCTTTACCTCAAGACAGTAAACTCAATAAAGATGATAATCAATGGGTACGTCAAGACGTGGACTTTGACCATAATCTATGGATTGAGAAAATGCGTCATTGCTTAGATAGTCGAAACTTATACATCTTTAATCAATTAATGTTAGGATATGACCAACGCGACATAGGAAACGCCTTAGGTTGCTCTCACCAGGCTATTTCCCAACGAGTTGCTAAAATTAAAAAGATTTTATCAGAAAAAGGTCTTATTTAATAAAATGAAACATACACTATATTGAAAGGTTGTGATGGTCATGGGACTAATTGGAAACACTGAGCACATCAAAACAAAAAACGGTGACTACATTGAGGTCAACCGAGGATTATTTCATACACGAGTCACAATGCCTGATGGTACAGAATTAGAGTTAGATTGTGATTTTGACGAGTTGGTTAAATTATTAGATAAATAAAGGGGAGATTAAAATGGATAAATTGCATATTGTTTTTTCAAAAGATTTAGAACAGGCAATGTTAGTCTACACTCATGAAAACGGGGTTCGCTTTACGATTGACGGAAAAGAAATTGAATTAGACCAATGGAAAGTTCAAGCTTTGATTCAAATTTTAGTTGATTTTGACAAAGAGGTGAAATAAGATGAACTTTTGGGATAATTGGTTATTTTATCTATTCTTAATATGGCTCAGCTGGAAAGCGTGGTGGTGAGAATGAAAAGCCATGATAGACCTTTAATCACTTACGAAAATCACTTTTTTAGGAAAGGTGAAAAAGTGCGTGTCATGCGGAATAAAGAATTAAAGTCACTTGGCTATGATCCTTATTTCAATGAATATGGCGACCTGATGGATGGTTCCTTAAAAAATATCATCATGGTATGTGATGAAATAGGATACGTTGGAACGTGCTTTACCATTATCAACGAGCCTGGTTACTCCTACGATTGTTTGTTAAAGTTTGGCGATTATGTGACTTATTGTGATGTGAGATACTTGTGCTTATGGGAAGGTGAATGAAATGACTTGGGAAGAATGTCAAAAACAATATAATCCACTTTGTTGGAAAATGGTCAACAAATATAAAAACCTTAAATTAGACAATGACGAACGCTATAACCTAGCATTATTTGGGCTATGGAAAGCCTACAACAGTTTTGACGAGGAGAGAGGAGCATCCTTTCTCACTCATGCAACAAACGTGATTTATCAGGTCTTTAACTTAGAATACCGTGACTCCAACGCTAAGAAAAGACAGCATGAGATTCACCTCGATATTAACCACACGGATGATGAGGGTAATGTATTTGCAGAGATATTAGAAGACAAAAATGAATTTGGCTATGCTCACCGTCAACGCATTTATGAGTTTATGTGTGAGTTTGAACAAATCGCAGATAACGACGGTTTAATGTTTATTGATAAGATTAATGGCATGAAAGTTGAGGACATGCTCATTAAGTATGATTATTCTAAACGCACTGCCTACACACATATTAGTAGAGGTCGTGACAAGTTCATTAAATATTTAGAGGAAAGGGATGTGTTGTTATGAGTGGCACGGTTAAAGTCATTAAGCGTAAAGCGTTAAAGAGAGGGATTCAGGAATATTATGATCATTACACGGTAGCCACCGAACTTTATAACCAGGTTTTATATGACCATCAATTTGAGGGAGTAGAAATGGCACTCACCTATCATATGAACTTGATGAATGATTTAAAAAAGACGTTCAAACTCCTGGAGCCCATTGAAGAAAGCATTGACCTAATCGGACTTGAAAATTGTCTATTCAAAACACGTTCTGAACGCCTAATCCTTGATAATTACTATGCGTTACAGGATTTAAAGAAATTATATCAAGAGGCGGAGCATCAGTATTACACGCTTAAAACTGCCTCTCTGCTAGGTGATAACCATGATACGGATTAATGAGGGTAAAGCCATTGAAAAGTATCTAACCCATATGTTAAATAAATATTCCACTGATGACGAGGACTTATTTGACAACTATTTATACTTTACCCATCTTTTGATAAAATCATACGAAAAATTATCACAAAAAGATAAAAAAGAATAAGATGTAAATGTGAACGACATCTGAAATTGTCAGACGTTCATAATATCATATCTGAAGAGTACTTACTTTGTATATTGTTTAAGAATGAATATCTATCCTTTAATGTTACTTATCATATTTATCCCTCTTAGTTCCATTCACAAGTATTTGGCTACCTTAATTGGTAGCCTTTTTATTTTATAATAAAGGATAAACTAACTCAAAGAATGACGCCTTAACTTGTTGGTTCTCAAAGTATAACGCTCCAACCCCCCAGGCGGTTTTGATTTTCTTAATCTGTTGAATTTGTTTCATTTCCTTGATATAAAGCTTATTTGGCTCATGTGTGTTAGTGGTTAGTGTGTACGTTCTACCATAGCTATCATACTGAGAACTAATGTATATTTTCCCATTTCTCAGGTCAAACCAGACCCCAAAGTATTTATTTTCATATTGAAAGTTATATTTAAACTTAGCGGTGTTGGATTTAGGTTCGATAAAATTCATGTTATCTCTTAACGACTTATTCTCCAATGAGAAATTACCATAGTTAGTCCCTTTAATCAGTTGACCGAAAGGCGTTTCTAATCGCTTGTTAGCGAATGATTCATTCATGGTATATTCAATAGCTACTGTTTCATTACACCAAAACGTAGTACCATAAGGTATTGTAATGTCAAAGTATTCAAAATAAGGATTTACCACACTCATGTTATTACCAATTAACAACGCTCGACAATCAGAACGGTTACGTACCACCGTATCAAAGAACGCCAAAAATGTTTCCACCTCGTTGGGTAGGTATCTAATATTTCCTTTTTCAATCATAAATTCATCAAAGATAATTTTATCGACGTTTGGATAGGGAACTGACTTTTGGTTAGATGATACAGACAAGGCAATAAAGTGTCCTGCTACGTTTCCGTCTATATAAGCTTTCTTACCCTTGACCTCAAGGGAGTGAGAGTCAAAATAACCCTCACTCACAATGTCATCAAAGAAAGAATTTAAACTTTTCATCTCTGTTTTGTAACGTCTAACCCATATAAACTCCTTTCCTGTTTCAATGAATTTTTTAATTGCCCATTTTTTAGCTTGAAACGTTTTACCACATCCACGTTGACCAATCACAATATTCATGATTTTATTTCTTCCTAGTAGGTTTCCTAATTCATAAAAGTCACTCATGTTCTCACTCCTCGATAAATGACGCTAGATTTTGTGTAATGGCTTCGACAGGGATTTCACCGTTAAATAATGGTTTGATGGTTTCACCTGATGTGCTTAGATGCATGGTACCCTCAATCGGTTTAATTTGTTCTCGTTCATTCCCGTCTTGGTCAACAACCGTTAAATCAACTGTTTTAATGATACTTTGTGATAAATCATACTGAATTTTTGGTGTGTTTTGTGATAAATAATCATTAATATTTACACCTTTACTCACACCAATGAATATTGCACCACTGTCGTTTATCCTAAAAGTGTTTGGTGTTGTCGGAGATGAGTACCCTAATTTATCACTTAGCATTTTCTTTCCTACCGAGGGAATAAAACCATTAGATGTCCAATAAACATCGCATTCATCTGTTGACAATCCCGAATGTTTACTCCAAACACCCTCACTTCCATCTAACACAATCTCACCAATACGCTCTGTCACTTCACCCGTCAAACAATTCAATTCATCTTTAACTTCGCCAATTCCACGTAACGTAACATCTTCATTTACCGTTAAAATGTTTGTTTTAGTACCATCTTCATTCGATGTTGTTAAAACAGGCAATTTAACCGATTGCATACCAGTGAAGTATGGAATGTCTACATTAGTCCAATCTCCTTCTAAAATAGATATATTTTTAAATTGTAAACTTCTCTCTGTTGACTCATAAGCATTTAATCTTAATCGTAATAAATCATACTCTGATGTTAGCGTGAAAGTAATTTTATGTACTTCTCCATTATGTGATGTTGATTCTAATACTCTTTGAATGGTTGTAGTTGAACCATTATCATTAAGACTTAATGTTTCAATACCGAATCGACAGTTGTTGCTACTTAATTGTGTAATAAATAGAGTAAATGTTTTATTTAACTCTAATTTGTGTGGTGTTGTTAGTGTTAATATGTTAGCGGGTGTTATCGAACCAGTATACTCTGTAGTTGATTGATATGTATAAATACCATTTTCATAAGTAATAAAAACATTACCACTGCTTAATAATTGATGACCGATAATTAAATTCACTAACGTTTGACCTGTTAAAATTGCACTCTTATACGCATAGGGGACAACGTTTTCAACCGTTGCATTTGTTACATCTGTCAGAGTCGTGTAAGGAAACACTCCGATTTTATTTTCATTACTATAATTCAACCACTCAGGTTGATAGTCGCATAACTTAGGATATGCTCCCTCAACCTCTTTCACCCATTGTTCCACACATTCTGATTGATAGTGGATAGAGGACTTTTCATGCCCTCTACTATCCACAATGGCTTTAATGATATCTGCTTCATATTTCATTGTTTATCACTCATTTCATTTTTAAGATTTTCAATTTTTTCATTCATCACGCTAATGGCTTCCGTGTTTTTATCCACAATCTGTCCTAGTTCTGCAATCTTAGATGAGATTTCTCGTGTGAGTTGCATGAGGCTATTTTCTCTCTCTTTACTATCGACGAGAACTTTATTCAATATTTGATAAAAACAAAATCCAACCGCCATGCAAGAAACAATTGGAAAACCTAGGGTACTAATTAATTCTACATATTCCATTTTATTCACCCCCTATAAATAAGTAAGAACTTTAGAGTTATCATAACAGATACCACTTAAACATTTACTTGAGCCTAATCGACTAATTTTGATAGAGGTCGAGATATAATCATCAGTTGATGTATATGGAATGGTATCACTATTTGATGATAAGATTTTAATGCTATAATTGCCTAACTCTGTTTTATTAACCATTGAATTGTCATCAATAATAAGTTTTGGGATGAATTTAGCTTTTAAAACGGTTTGGCTATTTTCATAGCCTGTGATAAAGAATAAATCTCCAACTAATTTTGCACGGTATAAAGGAGAACCCGTCATATCGAATGTCAATTCAATATGTAATGACTGATTAGCTAAATCTCTTAAATATCCATTAAGTGGTATCCATGCATTGTTGTTTTCAACAGACACGGAATGACTCCCCATTATTCCTAAATCGAGAATACAATCGTGAACATCTGAACGATTGATAATCGCATCTGCATTTGAGCTACAACGTGTTCCTTGTACATCAATCCAAGCATAACATGGAACTTGGATTTTAAAGGTTGGATGAATACATTTATTTCCTAATAACTCTTGTGTTCCAACGCACGTTCCGATAAACACGCCCTCAACTTTATCTGAAGAATAAGTGGGTTTATTTCCAAAAAAGTTGCGATTGATAGAAAATCCTGTCGTACTACCAACGCTACTGTCTAAGTAAACATCGGTTTTTGTATTTCCTTCAAAATAGTTACCCTCAATGATTAAGGCGAACGGATGATTAAAGTAAAGAGGAACTTGTTCACTAATGCCCTCAATGACATTGTTAGTAATGGTGATTCCTAATGCTGACGAGTTATTGGTTGTTTTTTGATAGGTTCTCATGACACCCCCCGCTCCCCATTCAAAATAGGATTGGTTAATGGTTACATCATAGGCTCTCATACATTTTAATTGATAATCTTTCATCCCTTTAAAATTACAAGAATGAATGTGAATGGATTGGATATAATCAGTGGTATTATCTTCTGTTTCAATTTCTGAAGCAATGACACAATAAGTATCTTTGAACTGACAATGATTAAAGTCAATTTGGATCAGATTTGATGCATCAAACATCGGATGGGATTTACCTGATACCCCTATGAATGTCACATTCTCAAAGTTTAATCCACCACTATTTTTAACCCCTGTAAACATATAACCACTTTGGTTATGTTTAAGCTGACCGTCTTTAATGACTAAATGAATACTATTATCTGTCCATGAAGCAGATTTTGAAAGAGTGATGGGTTTAGTAATCTCATAAACACGGTTTAAACGGATGGCTTTGGTAGATAGTGGGTTGGCAATCGCTTGATTAATGGCTAATTGTAATAAATCGGCATCCGTTTGAGAGTCGCTTGTTCTTAATAAGTCAGGGATAATGTCTGATGCTTTGTCTAATTTATCGTTGAGTTCTTCAAAAACGGTTTGGTTAATCAACTCATCCATTGTCCCGTCTGCTATCCATCCATTTAATTTATTGATAATGTCGGCTTGTAGGCGGTCATTAAAGAGTGTTTCAATTTCAGTTTCTACTTTAACCATGTCTTCAATCGTTAGATTTAATCGTTCAATGATTAACGTTATTAACTCTAACACTGTGCAACGTTGAACGTCTTCGACGGTAATAATTCCTTTATTAAGTAAATAATATTGAATTTTATCCATTTTTACACTCCTTTCTAATAAATCTTCATAAATAAGAATTCTAAATCTTTAATAATTAACTCGTCCATATCCAATAATACATCTCGCCATTCTCTTAATAATTGTGCAGAACTAGTAATTCCAATATTCCCTTGAGAGAGGAGTTCGGTCTTTTCAAGTGTTTTTCCGTTATCTGTTTGAGTGGTTGTTCCTTTTAAGGTTAGGTTGTCTGATGACTGAGAGGTACCTGTGCTTGTGCTAGTCCCATTGTCACCACTTGCTCCCGTTAAATAACCATCTGTCAGTGATGCAATAGATACCCCGTCTTGAATGGATGATTCTTTATGAGTGTTATTTGATGATCCGTTTTGGGATACAGAATTTGAAGAACTTGCATTTTGTTGTCCGCTCGTTGTTCCTGTTGTTTGGTTCTCAGAGTCAACCTCTCTAATAAAAGTTTCACGTAAATCTTTATTTAACATAAATTCAATATTTTTTGTTCTTAAAATAGTTTCATACATGAGTTGATAATAAGGCATTTTTAATCGTAAATAACCATTCATTTTCATGAGATAACGTTCAACCGTTTCAAATCCTATTTCACGGTCAAAATAATAATCATAGAATTTTTGCTCAAATTCTTTTTTCGCATCTTCATCATCAACATAGAATGGGTAGTCTTTAATAAACCAATGGTATAGTGGTTCTTCATTAATCTGTTTCAACGTCATCGTATAGTTTGCCATCCTCGTTCACCTCACTTTCAAAATCGTCTTGGGTTTCTCTAACCGTCACTTGGAGTCCAAATCTCTCATTCATCTGTTCACAAGCAAGTTGTCGTTGTTTAAATCCAATGTCGCTTGACATTTTAATAAACTGATTATTTGAGTTTGTTTCATCCTCTAATAATCGTTCTTTCTTTTCAAGTGTGTTGTTAATCCCTAAGAACGTTAATAATTCCCGTTCCATTTCCTGTTTTTGAATTTGTAGTTTGTCCACGAGGTAAGGAGAAACAGTTGGAATGACCATAATATTTTCAGGTTGACCATTTAGCATTTCCTTATCCACAAAGATAGCCGATTCTCCTTGATAGATGCGGTCATATAGAGTTTTCATCGAAAAGGCGTTGTTTTCGTCTGTTGCGAATAGATAAGGGACACGTTGTTGGCGTAAGTTTTGCATGATAATGTCGTCTATTTCCGCCATCCGTCTTGCATAGTAGAGAATGTTTTGTTGAGTTGGTAAACCTAAATCATTATTTAGGATACGAACGCAATCATCCATCATGACCGTACGATGCTCGTTAAATCCCGACAGGGTTAATTTTGTTGGTTCTCCGTAGATATTAAGGTTCTCACGACTTGAAGAACGTAACACGGTTAGTCCTAAATCAGGATGGTCAAATAACGCACACTCCCCGTTATCATAAAGCATCTGTTCGATATAGCGTGATTCAATCCCGTTGGGTAGGTTTTCCCATTTATAGCGATTAAGGGCTAACATTTGATAATGTTTAGCTAGTCGAACGGTTTCCATTTCAATGTTATCATTGATGACGGGTTTTCTCTTTCTTCCCACTTTGTTCACTTCCTTTCTATTTTGAATACAATGAAAGGATACCCCCTTTCATTTTATATTAATGAAAAAAGTTAAAAAAGTGCCTTAAAAGTGGTTTATTTTTGTTTATTTTAACATATAATACAATATAAAGAATGAAAGGAATGATAAAGATGAAAGATACTAGAAAATTAAGTGTGATTTATTTTGCAATTAGTTTGGTGATGTTATTAATGGTTTGCTTCGGATGTGAAAATGCAGTGGAGGAGAATCAAGTGGAAGAAACTAGAATTTGTAGAACCTATGAAGAAATGGACTATGTCGTTTGCTATGATTCAAAGTGGAAATCCTATGATGACATGAAATTAGAGGGGATAAGTTTTATTGATGGCGGTCTTAAAAACTTTATTCTCCAATCTGATTTTGGACTTCTTGAGTATGAAAATGGTAAATTAATTTACAGTTCTGATAAAACGGATGTAATAAATGAAACTGATTCTATAACATCAGCAAGTAAATAAAAGAAAGGCGGACTAAATAGTCCGCTTTTATACTTCTACATTATCATAATCAATTCTAGTAAACATTTCTGCATTCTCTAAATGCCACACGGTCACCCCGTTGTCGAAAATTGATTTCATGACATTTAAATGTTGTTTCGGGCAGTTCGGGATGCGTAGTCTCACGTCTTGTGTTTTGACGTAGTTCCAGTACTTTCTTCCTGTAATCGGCGGAGTCATCATGCGATTCTGAGCATATCCATAAAGATGGAAGTAAGAACCAATATTGTTCATATAGTGTTCTAGCGGTTGTTGGTAGTAAGCAGTCATTCCTGTGACAAACGATAAGTCTAAGATACTGTCAGAACCGCTAGCGGTTAGACTGTAGCCACTGTTCATGGAACTAATCTCACCTTGGTAAGTATCCCCATAATCAAATAAGCTTTGACCAACCCCCATGAGATTACCAGTAAATAGATTGATTAGTCCGTCAGTGACCGTTTTCATACGGTCATTTTTTAATTGGTAACGATTTTGATTCATGTAATCGGTATAGGAACTAGAAATAACAGGTAAGGAATTGCCTCCTGTTGTTGAGCCAAAAAGCTTTCCTTGTGACAACCCTTTATATCCATCAATGTAGAGTGTGTATAACCCTAAATGGTTCAAGGATTGTCGACAACAAATTTTAAATGTTTTGTTGTTATCATTAAGTAATAAAGGATTCACCCCAAAAGGTTCACTAAAGCCATCATGACAAACGATTTGAGTAAAAGGTGGGAGCCACAACTTCCCTTCATTTCGCCAGTTATACATCCCTCCAATCGTTGTTCCACTCACAGGATATTTGCTAAACTCGCCAACATCAACAATTCCGTCTTCACCAAAACCAACGACACGGTTCATGGTATAAGATTGTTGTTCGTTTTTATTTGCACATAGGGGAAATGTGTCTTCATCATAATCCACTTCAACCTGAACAATATGAGAATAATCTAAATAAGGAAAGAAGTAACAACTAATGACTTCAGAGGTCTGAGGGACAAACATGTATTCCTGGTTAGGTCTTCCGTCACCGTCATACGTCACATTTAATTTTTGTAAGTTATCGCGCCCGATCGCGTACATGGATAAATCTCCTGATAGAATCCCTTGTCTAGCTAAACTCGGGTTTCCATACCAATCATTAACTCCAGGCATATTAGTATCCTCCTTGTCCTCGTGTGATCGTCATTCCTACGGATAAGGTAGGACTCGCACACGGATTAATTTTTGTTGATAAATCACTATCTCTAATTTCCCAATGTAAGTGAGCTCCTGTTGAGTTGCCTGTTGAGCCGACATAACCAATGCAATCCGTATGATTAACTGTTTGCCCCTCACTCACTAAAGGTAGTTCGCTTTGGTGAGCGAAGTAATGATACGTCTGAGTCTTCGCATGATAAAGAATACAAAGATTACCATAACCACCAGTGTTCCATCCTGACCGATAAACGGTGAATCCGTCTTCAGGTGGATAGATGGGTTCTAAGTTGTTACCCGCGATATCAATCGCACCGTGATACGTTCCGTCAGGATAGTTAGGATATGTTGAGGAGATTCTACCTCCTACTGGGAATAACCACTTGTTCCCTTTTCCATCAATGCAATCATGTGTGGTAATCGTTCCACCTGTTTGGCACTCATTGGTAATGAGAGCGGGAACGTGTGACGTTTGATTATCAAGTCTTCCTGTAATCGCTCCTCCTTGTCCATAAATCACAATGTTTCTTAATTCATACTGTTTGCTTTTAAATATGTTCGCCTCAGCCTGTCGTCTTGCGCGTAGACCGTCTTCAAATTGAGTTCCAGGTAAAATGTTTTGAGTGAGCCAGGCATTGTAAGCACCCTCTTTATCCCCAGCTAATAACTGAGTACGGATGGCACTTTTATTCCAACTTCCTAATCCCGCGTTATAAACAAACGATAGAATCGCATCAAACTCGTTTGCGCTAACGGTAATCCCATCACTTGCCAAACTGTTTTTAAGTGGGACTCCGTAGTTAGACACTAAACTTTGTGCCATAATCTCAGACGCTAGTTCGTCGGATACAGGTTCGTTAGCTTTTAACGTGGTATAGTTATCGCCATCGTAAGCATCCGTACAACCATAACCAATGGTCATGACGCCATCACCAATGTTATGGGCATATTGAGCGAGTCCCTCATACCCTTTAATAAATAAGAAACCGTTAGGGGTTGGAATACCCTCCTCAGGATTACCACATCCCTCTGACGGGGTTGACCCACCGCCACCACTACCCCCTGATGGTCGGTTACTAACTTTACCAAGTGGGGTTGTTGATGTGATGATATAAACCCCTTTATTGTTCGGGACGTTTTCTTCTTTAATGACGGTTGATTCATAATTTCCAAAGGGTTCGGCAACAATCTGCCAAGCGGGAACGTTTGTGGATGCCCATCGTTTCACATGACAACGTTCGACAAAAGATGACAATAACGTAAGGTCTAAGTGATACGTTTGCCACACATCCAACTCTAAATAAACTTTAACCGTACTCGTGGTAAGTTGTTCCATATTGGTAATAAAGAAAAATAAATACTTCCCGTCGCTTCCCTGACCATACAGATAATCGCATTTTCGCATATTGGCATTCATCGTATAGTTAAATGTGATGCTATCCGTAAAGTTATCAATTTTAGCATTCGTCGGTAGGGATAACACACAACGCTCATACATGTAGCTAATTTGATTGTTACGTGTAGTAAAATGTCCTACGTTTTTATAGTCACTTGAGAAAGCGGGGATTTGACATAAATAAACAGTTGTCAAGGCGTTCACCTCCATATATGCTGAAAGGTATGGAGCGGGGCCCCCAGTTGTTTTAATCCTCAACTACTGGGGTATGGCCTCCAACCCTATACCTCGTTCTGATTTTTATTTCTATTAACCTTTTGCTGGTACACTGTCTACTAAGTAAACAATTTGACCAAAGTAGCAAGTTGACATGATCCCTTGTTTATGGAAGAAATAGTTCGTATATAATCCCTCACCATTATCAAACGTACGTGATTCAATTAACGTATCATAGGCTTGAATAAAGTCTGAGTCCATTAAAATCCCACGACATTTACAAGTACGGTTATCACGTGTTGTAGATAAGGCACATGATAACACGGTTCCGTAAGACGCCACTTTTGTTGTTTTTGCAGATTCAATACTAAATACGGATGGTAACTCGTCTACGACAATCACACGAACATTCACATCCGCTTTATCCATATGGAACGCATTCGCTAATACCTCAACGTCTAATTCCGCTTGTTCTTCAGGTGTTGTAATGTAGATGAGTTGGTTACGTTCTGACCACTGTTTCACACCCGCACTGTTAAATTTATCTGTAGGGAATGCCATTTTACCCGCCATTGTACGGATAGCTTTTGAGATAGCTTTTCCTTTTGCTTCGTAAGTCGCATATTCACCTAAAACCATGACAGAAGCATTTTTACCACCAGGTAAAACAGTATTAGATAAGGCTTTCTCTGTAATGTTTCCTGTTGATGAGTCATATCCTAAATATTTAGCTTGAGCGTGTGCAGATAAGATGCGTTTCATGTCGTTAAATTCATCAAAATACGCTTTTGAATAAACAGAAGATACCACTTGCTCCACTAAACGTGATAACCCGTTTTGGTCATGGAACGCAGTTCTTAATTGTTGGTCACTGATAGTTGTTTTGTATTTGTAGGCGAAGTTTCTTTCAATATATAATAATTTAATGTCAGGTTTTTTCTTACCAACTAAGTCTTTAACCTCGTCACCTGATACTTCCCAATGCTCCCAAAAACCTTTAGATTCTGCCATGTTCACAAAGATTTGTTCTAATGAATAGCCATAAGGGAGCATTCCTTTGTGTAACGCTTTTAAAGGATTATCGAAAACTTTTGAGTAAAATAAAGTTCTAGCAATTTTGTTTGTCAACGCAGTTAAAAATTCATTTTTCATCGTTGGATATTGTGTAAATACGTTTGAAACGTTACCCCCAACTCCTAATGCTTCAGGGACTCTCTCCTGATACTCGCTAGATGCGTTGGCACGGATCGTGTTTAGAATTTCCGCATTTGTTTTCACTGATTTCATCTCCAATCTTTTAATAGGTCGTCATACGATAGAGGTTCTTCTGTTTCCTGAATAGGTTCGCTTTCTTCAACTTGAGCGTCTTCTTTCTCTACCGTTAAGCGTGTAAAGTATTTCATATTTAACTCTTTCAGGCGACTAATTTCACTCGCATTAAGTTCAAGTTTACTCTCATAATCCTGTTTTTTAATTTCATAACTTTGAATTTGGTCTTCCAATTCTTTGTTCTTATCAGTAAGTTCAAGTATCTTTTCCATAGCGTCTTCTAAGTTCATCATTAATCACCTCATTTCAGTCAAATATTTGTATAAAAAGGTGACATTTAAGCCACCTTAAAGAGTAGATAGCCATTAAAGTGATGACGTTGAGTAGTTTGTCAAACCAATGAATGTAGGTCGCACTCCCATGCGTTGACCCCCTACATTTCCCTCTAATCTAATTCACAATATGACTACACTTACACAATATGCATTTAATGAAAATTTGTGAAGAAAAATTAAAATATTTTTCCTTGTTTGATTTGGTAGGTTGTTTCTCTTAACACCACCCCACCTTTAATCCGCTTTGGCATGAGTTTCCCCTCAAATTCTGCCCCGTATTCAAAGTTCTCATAAGTGACAAGCGACTTACAGTTTTCGGGCATTCCCGCACATTTGACCTCAGGTTCGGGTGACTTAATACACGTTTCGTCTAACTCAGAGGGATTCTCAACCACCTTACCGTCTTTCAAGTAGGGTGATTCTAAATAGGTTTTAGCACGGACATATTTAGCCTGATGAAAGACCATTTCACATTTCCATTTTCCTAAATCAGAGTCGTGAATGTGAAAGAGTTCGTTTTCTTTTGGCGACTCTAACCCTGACAAGTGGATACTATCGGTATCGGCATAATAGAAACGGTCATAGTTGCATTGTGCCGAGCGAATGGTTTTATTCCTTGCCCAAGCAGTAGTGAAAGAGGCAACAGGAGTATATATTGATTCGCGTGTATCACCATTTTCTCCAATAAATGAGATAACTCCGTTATCATCAAGATACGGAACTTTAATGGTTGATTCAGGGTTCGTTCCAAACTTCCCGTATAAAGAATTGAGCATCCTTTTGGCTAGTGAGCGTAAGCCTTTATTTCCTGATTTACCTGCCTCTATTTTGATGTGGCTCCAATAATCAATATATTCTTTAAATATTCCTATTTTAGCTTTAAAAGCAATCCCGTCAATAAATTTTAAAACATTGAATTGATACTGGTCTTGATATAATTTCAAGTCAACAGAAGTCAGATATAATTCTACTGGTTCATCACCACTTGATTTCAAGTAAACCGTGTCACCGAAACGGAAATTTCCTTTAATCTGAATACAGGGGAGATGATTTTCTTTTATTTCAAATTCACATAAAACATGACAAATAAATAAGGGATACTCCTCTTTTATAAAATCGTCTAGATCTTCGTATCTCCCCTGATAATAATGAGGTTTGCCATAGGGTAGTGGACACTCATACATGACAGAAGGATATAAGCTATTGACATCAAAAACCAAACCATCACCAATTAATCTAGGTTCATTATATTTATAGTATGTCCATCCTCCTTTATAAGAACGTCTACAAAAGACATCAAACGTTTCCTGATAATCTGTCGTAAATAAATCAAGACATGGAAATAATCTTCTAAAACACTCATCCCTCATTTTCAAGTCTGATATTTTATGTCCATTATATTTTATCTTTCTTAGATAAAGGGGATTCCTACTTTTAAAGTCGTCTAATGCGTCTGCCGAAGCGGTTAATTTACAACGTTTTTCCTTAATGATGTCGTTCTGTAAAGCTAGGGCAGGTATTTGTAAATCGGCTTTCAAATAAGCGATTTCTTCCTCAGTTAATTCACCGTTTCGCGGTCTGTATTTGGTGTAATCGATTGACAATTTATTTAGAGGAATCCCATACGCTTTTGGAATATCTCTTAATGGAAGTGGAATCTTTTTTAAACTATCCCTAAACTCAGTAATACGTTTGTTTGTATGCTTTGCTTTCCTACTTCTTTTAACCTTATATTCTTTAATTGTTCCATCTTTCATTACCTTCTTTTGTGTGAATGAGGTTGTATCACTTTCCCCATCCCTCCATCTAACGCGTATCATATACCACTGTCCATCACCAGTAATCAAAGTGGAATAGGATTTCTCACACGATAAGTCTTCATTATAAACATACCCGTGATTCTCTAAATAAGTTAAGATAAAATGTCCGTCAAATTTAAGATTATGAAAATAACACTCACACATTCTAAATTGTGAAAGAAATTCGTATAGCGGTTCGTCGCTATTCCATATTTTTAAATAGTGTTCATTATAGGGATTGTCTATACTACAAATACCTGATGCCCAAACATAGGTTTCATCCACCACATCTCTCCCCGTTAAGGTCTCAAAGTCTGCCATAAAGCGGGGGAAAGATTGGTTCTTATAATTAGTGTCTGTCATAATCTCACATCCCTACCATAGCGTTGCTTAAATCGTTTTGACCATTGTTTCTCTGTTTCTTCCCCTGTTTGAGCATAATATCCTGAGTATGACTTAAAACGATCTAAATAATCCAAGTCGTCATCCTCTAAATAGATTTCACTAATGGTGTCATAGGCTTCTTCAACGGTAAATAATTGACCAAACGTAGAAAGAGGCATTTCCTCAATATATCTAATGACATCGTCTAAATCAGGTGTGTTATAACCAATAGTTATTAATGAGTTGATAACTCTTGCTTTTGCTTTTTGTATTTCATCTAGTTCACCACCTCTTGACGTAAACTTTTTCATTTTATCGATCGCTTTTTGGACATCCTTTTTATCCATTAATTCTGATGGATTTACAGGTAATTGTTCTTTTGCGTTAAGATAAGGATGAACTAAATTTGTATTGACGTGTCTACCTTTCTTTTGTGCATCCTCAAGTTCTAACCCGCCTAAGGCAATCCATGTATCGCGATTTTTAGATGTTTTTAATCGTCTTGCTTTTGCCATCACATTTTTTCTCAATCGTTTGTATTCTGCTATCTGCTCTTTGGTTGGTTGTTTAGAAATGTCTTTTATATCTTTTTCTAGTTTATTAGGGTTGTCAGGACTAAAATTCATTTTACCACGTTTCTTACTCATTTGCTTTCACCTCTCTTTCAAAAAGAATATAAACTATTTCTTCAAGTGCCATCTTTTGACCTTCTTCACTTAAATCACCAATATTATCAATCATATCCATTAATAATTCGGTTGACAAATGTCTTAAAATCTCTAAACGTTTACCATTCATATCCATCACCTCAGTATAATATATGAAATAAAAAGGAGTCTTATGACTCCCCTTTTTGTTATTTACGATAAGATTTTTTAGTTTGTTTTGGTTCGTCTTTTGTTTCTTTTGGAATGTCAAAGTCAAAAATAACAACCTCTGTATATGTTTTCCATTGTTTTTGTTTATCCTGGTATGATACGGATTTAAATGATGATTCTGTAACCTCGATTTTAAGTTTTTCTACATCCATTACGTGTGCTAAATCATCAAGTTGTTTTTTAGCTTTTCCTACAACTCGTGCATTAATGAATGATGTTTCAAATTCTGCATTTCCGTTTTCGTCTTCACCACGTTTAGTTGAGAAATAGATTTGCCCTTTTGCACATTTTGGTGATAATTCCTCTAATTTAAAGATTTTACAAATTCCAACTAATTTCATAGTTATCTCTCCTTAGATTTTAATTTATTGTGTTCCTTAGCTTTACCTATTAACATTGTATTCAATGTGTTAGCGTTTATGAGTAAAAATTTTATCATATTGGTTAATTAATAAGGTATTGATTAATCGGATGGCAGTGTAATTAGATTGACGAACTTTCATGACATCTGACCATTCAAAGTCATCAATGTGGTCAATCATCAGTTGCGTATTATCTAACATCTTTTTAATAAGTCCAAACGTATGTTCATCAATTGACACACCAACCATTTCATATTTACATAAATCTAATAAACAATCGGACAACTCCTGATAGGAATTGTTTAAGACACTTAATTTATCCCGCATCATTTATTCCCCCTCAGTTAATTTACTTTCATAATATTGTAAGTAAACAATCGCTTTACGTATGTCGTCAAGTTCTGTTCCTTTATATTTAGCACGACAGATGTATTTGACCACGTTTCCTAAATAGAAATCTAGACCCCAGTCATCAATGACTTGAAAAGGTTCGATTTTGTTCTGATGATAGTGGTCGGCTTTGTATCTATTGTCCATCATCAATCACCCAATTTCTATGAATGTAGGCTTTCTCCTGAAAGTAGCCTTTTCCTACCTCCTCAGGATGGGGGACAACCTCATACCCGCCTGATTCATTTTGAATGACCTCATGTTTGTCATAAGCGAGTACCCAAGGTTCACAGTGCTTTGTATCAATAACCTCAGAAGGGCATCCATAATAAGCTTCTTTACTAAATCTTAACATTATTCTTCTACCTCCTCACACCAATCAATATGGACTAAATGAGCATAACCTCGACTAGCAGAGACTCTTCCAATCCATTCGTTTTCCATTTCTACTTCTTTTCCATCACAATAATCTACCCATGAGCGAGTATCAATATCTGTTAAGTATAACTCAGCATTCATTTCATCATCTGACAAATATTTACTAGCTTTGAAGATTATTTTACTCATGACTATTTCTCCTTTCAAATATCAATTTTATCTAAATATACATCTAGGATTAAATCTATAATCATCGTCGTTCTCAAGCCATTCCCATATATCATCAAATGACCAATGTGTGACATCTGAATATGTTGATTGACCATCATAAGTTAAAAACAAATACTTTTTCAAAAAGATACCTCCTCGCACCATGAACGTAAGACATTGTATTTAGTTGGATAATTACATCCGTCTTGTAATGCGTAACAGACTAATAAACCGTCTTCTTTGTCAACAAATACGTTTCGACCATCAATCACTTCAAATGCTTTAAAGCAGTCTGGAATACCTCCTGGATAGCCTTGAATTCTAATGTCTTGAGTTAGTAACTCATAACGGAATACTAGTTGTTTCATATTATCCTCTCCTTTAAATCATCAATTTTAAATGACTTTAATTTCCTGTGTTTCACTATTATCCCACACAAACCAACTATAAGATGTGGCATCAGTTCCTTTCCCTGTAAATGATGGGCGCTGACTTAACACATACAACTTACTTACGGGATGTTTTTGCCAAAAATCATAACGTTTTTTACTTTCTAGGAATGCGGTTCGTAATAGCATAATAATCACTGTATCTTTATCTGCGATTTCAAAGCATTTTTCCACAAACTCTTGCGCCAATGAGTAAGGTGGATTCCCAATAATATAATCAAATTTACGGTCGCCTTTTTCAAACTCTAAAAAATTACCGATCAAAACCTCATCTGCAATAGAGTCTAATACATCTTTTTCTTCATCGCGTAACTCTAACGCTAAAACATTATTAGTTCCGTTAAGTTTAACGACTTCAACAATATTGCCATTCCCAGCACTCGGCTCTAACACATCCCCATCGATCAACCCATAATTATCTAATAAATTCTGAACGCATTTTTTAGGCGTTGCATAAAAATCACTTTCAACTCTTTTAACCCCTCTATTTGTAGCACTCATTTAATCCCTCCTGTATTTTTAAAACATCAATTTTAATGGTTTAGCCCATAAAATAAAGTTGCTAAACTCAACATATCTTGGAACTCAGCACTATCTATTGTGACCGACTTTTCATCAATCACAAATCTAACACTTTCATCTGTAAAACTTATTTCTAAGTCATTATTAAGTCCATTAGAATATTCTAATTTCATTCTTTCTAACATCAGCATCACCTCTTAAAACTATATTTCTAATGAATAAGGTAGTAAGTGCCTTTGCAATTCTTAAGGTGAAAGGCTAAGACCTTGTGAGATTATTCGTTCCAATAGTAGTAGGTTAATTCTTGAGGCAACCTATCAAATCCTATTTACATTATAATATATGCT
>ERZ1034913.961-NODE-961-length-19461-cov-21.788571_pt1 | contig 19461 bp, 15 predicted proteins | sample MGYA00520697_ERZ1034913 | MGnify/ENA primary metagenome ERZ1034913 (study PRJEB33766, sample SAMN09781786) | gut metagenome | biome: gut microbiome | host: Homo sapiens | place: Madagascar | study: EMG produced TPA metagenomics assembly of the PRJNA485056 data...
TTTTCCGTACACGTTCACCTTTGAAACGCTGCCGCTGTAACGCACGGCCTGCGGCGCACCCTACTTTTTGCATTTCAGGCTGCAGCTCCGGGGTGTTCTTTCGCGCCCTGTCACCGTCCCGGCTTACACCAAATGCCAGGCTCTCTGTGCGGGTCTTGGTCGGTACTTTTCCCCATCAACGCTTTTATTGGTTAAAGTATAGCGCGGTTGCGGAGCGGTGTCAAGATGGTTTTGCGAAAAAATATGGCGTGCGATGGCCGCCAGGCAGCAAAGCCCTCCGACTTCGCTTCGCTCGTCACCTCCCCACTGCGTGGGGCGGTTTTTTCGCGGGCAAAGCCCGCGCAACAGGGCTTCTCACGTAGTGGGGAGCTGGCCGAGCCTGCGAGGTCTGAGGGGCTTTGCCCACTCGCCTTTACCACCAACGCTTTCCCGTCAGTCAAAAATTTAACGTCTTCGTCATCTTGCACAAGTTTTTATCGTTTTGCAATTTTTGCAAGGTTTGCGAACGATTCTTGCGGATTTTTACAGCGCAAAGTTCCATACCGTGGAACGATTTTTCATATCCGCAAACCTGCTTCGCACCAGCGTTCCGCCCTGCGGAACTTTGATTTTGCCTATACCGCGCCGCGATATAAGCAACTGCCGCAATGGCCAAAACCGCCGCCGCATGGTACACTGAGGATGACAATATTCGTGTGCTCTGCGCCGCGCCTCTACCCTGCGCGGGCACGCCACCCACAAGCTGCAGGCCCTGCCTGCAAGGAGGAAAACTATGGCAAAAAATGCGATCGTCGGTCAGTCCGGCGGCCCGACATCCGTCATCAACGCCAGTCTCGCGGGCGTGTATGAAAGCTGCAAGCGCCGCGGCGCGGGCAAGGTCTACGGTATGCTGCACGGCGTGGCCGGCCTGTTAGAGCGCCGCACCTGCGTGCTGGACGACAAGCTGAAAACCGCACTGGACATTGAGCTTTTGAAGCGCACGCCGTCCAGCTATCTGGGTTCCTGCCGCTACAAGCTGCCCGACTGGCACACCGCCGAGGGCGAGGCCGTCTACATCCAGCTGTTTGAGATCCTAAAGGAGCTGGACATCGGCTACTTCTTCTACATCGGCGGTAACGACTCGATGGACACCATCGGCAAGCTGGCCGACTACGGCGCACACATCGGCAGCGACATCCGCTTTATGGGCGTGCCTAAGACCATCGACAATGATCTGATGGTCACCGACCACACCCCAGGCTACGGCAGCGCCGCCAAGTACATCGGTGTCGTGATGAAGGAGATCATCCGCGATGCGACGGTCTACGGCACCAAGTACGTGACCATTGTTGAAATCATGGGCCGCAACGCGGGCTGGCTGACCGCCGCCGCTGCATTGGCCAAGGCCGAGGACTGCGAGGGCGTGGACATGATCTGCCTGCCCGAAGTGCCCTTCAACGTGGATCATTTCGTGGAGAAGGTCGAGCGGATGCAAAAGGAGAAGCCGTCCATCGTCATCGCCGTGTCCGAAGGCGTCAAGCTCGAGGATGGCCGCTACGTCTGCGAGCTGGCCGACGATGTCCACGCGGTGGATGCTTTCGGCCACAAGGCCCTGACCGGCACGGCGCGTTTCCTGGCGAACACCGTTGCCCGCCGTCTGGACACGAAAACCCGCTGCATCGAGCTTTCTACCCTGCAGCGCTGCGCGGGTCATCTGACGAGCCGCACCGATATCACCGAGGCTTACCAGGTCGGTGGTGCCGCCGCCAAGGCCGCCTTTGAGGGCCACACCGGCGAGATGGTCGCGCTGGACCGCATTTCCAACGCGCCGTACCAGTGCGGTACGAGCCTGCACCCCATCAGCGAGGTTGCCAACCTGGAAAAGAAGGTGCCGCTGGAGTGGGTCAACGCCGACCACACCGCCATGACGGATGAGTTCCTGGCCTACGCCCTGCCCCTGGTCCAGGCCGAGCTGACCCCGATCTACGTCGAGGGCCTACCGCATCATATCTACCTGCCAGAGGCGTAAGTCACTTTCTTCGAGAAGGAAGTAACTAAAGAAGCTTAAGGCAATACCTCATAATTCTAAGTGCCGATACGGCGAGCGAGGTGCGGCAGCTGCTAAGTCAAAAGCGCAGATAATACTTTGTGTATTATCGAGCATTTTGGCAACGCAGTTGCCGTGCCGCACACCGAGCCGCAGCGAGGCGCTTCGGAGCGCAACCGCCGCTTGCGGCGGCTCTTGGCGCGGAGATCCGCCGGAGCGGTGCTTAAGCCGTAAGGCGGGAATTGTGCGGTGTTGCCTTAATACAATAACGCCGCAGCAACGGGAAATCACTTCCGTTACTGCGGCGTTTATGTATGCAAAGAATGCAGGGGCAAACATTGTTCTCCCACACAGCTTAATAGAACCCAAAGCTCGGCAGCACTTCCAGGGCATCCGCCCACCAGGCGGGGATGGGCAGGCCGGATAGGGCCGGGTAGTAGAGCACAAACAGAACGGCCGCCGCCACGCCCAGGCCGCCCGCAATGCGCCTGGCCCAGTCGCCGCGCTTCATGCGGGCCAGCACCAGGGCCAGCGCCGCCAGGCAGAACATGGAACTGGGGAAATAATGGTACAAGAACGTACACCGCGACACCAGCATCCAAGGGATCAGCTGCGTGCCGTACAAAATCAGCACGCCCGCGCCTTGGCGGCTGCCGCGCCCGCTGACCTGCCGCCACAGCAGGCCCACCAGCGCCGCCAGCCCGGCCAGCCAGATGACCGGCCCTGCCATGCCCACAATGCTGGCCTTGGTGCCGTAGGGCAGATAGCCGTTGCGGTAGTACCACACCGGGCGCAGGCCCAGCAGCCAGGTGTACCAGCGGCTCTCAAATGGGTGGGTCGCCTGCAAAGTGGAATGGTAACTATACATCGAGACCTGGCACTGCCACCAATCGCCCAGACTGAACGAAGGGTCGCGCCACCAGTACGGCAGGTAGGACGCAATGTAGATGCAGAGCGGCAGCAGCACATAGAACAGTACGCCGCCCACCGCCGCCGTGCGGAACTCTGCCCAGAAGCCGGGCTGCTTCTGCCGCCAGCGGGCGTACAGAACGCCCAGGTAGAGCACCGCCAGCCCGGCCCCGGCGTAGATGCCGGTCCACTTGGCCGCGCAGCCCAGGCCGAAGGCCAGCCCGCCCAGCGCCATCGGCAGAAGGGCGCTGTCCACGCCTGCCGTCAGCACCTGCTGGCAGTACCACAGCATGAAGTACGCCCCCAGCAGGATGAAAAACGTGCCGTAGACGTCAATCGTTGCCAGGCGGCTTTGGGAAAAACGCATGAAATCCAGCGCCAGCAGCACGCCGGAGACCGCCGCCACCCATGGCTTGCGGGTCAGGCGGCGCACAAAGCACCAGGCCAGCGGCACCAGCAGCACGCCGAACAGCGTACCGGAGAACCGCCATCCAAAGCCGGTCATGCCGAACATCGCGATGCCCACCATGATCAGATCCTTGCCCAGCGGTGGGTGGGTCGTCTCGTAGACAGGCATCTTGTGCAGCTGCTCATAACCGGTACGGCCATGGTAAATCTCGTCAAAATACATACTGTTCAGCTGGCTGATAGTGTCCGGCACAGCGGCCTGCTCGTCAAGCAGCGCACCGCCGCCCGCTGCCGGCACCAGCTGCCCCGCCGCGTCGCGGAAGGCCAGCTCAAACAGCTGGGCGTTCTGCACGGTCACGGTCAGAGGCTGCCCTGACGCGGCGGCCACATCGTTGGCCGTCCAGCTGAAGCAGGTGCCGTAGTTCAGTTCTTTTTCAAAGACCACATTGCCCGCAGCGTCGGTCACGGTCATACTGCCGCCGAAGGAAATGCCCGGGTACACCCACAGCGAGACTGCGTCGCCCTGCGGCGTCACCGTCTCGGTCAGTACGGTATCGGTGGCGTCCAGCGGGTTCTGCGGCGCGGTGCGGCTGCCCAGGTAGGCAAAGCTCAGCACCGCCGTGGCCGCCGTCAATGCCAGCAGTGTGCCCACTTCGCGGCGGGTCCATTTCGGCTGTGCGGCAGGCTGCGGCGGGGATTGCTCGGGTTCACGCTCCGGCAGGGGCAGCGTGTGGCCGTGGCGAGTGATATCCCACATGGCAAACAGCAGCAGCACAAAGCAGACCGTCTCGACCAGGCCGGTCAAGATCGCCACCGTGGAACTGGTGGCACTGGTCAGCCATTCGTCGTCGGAGCCGGTCAGCGAGTAGACCGTGGCCAGGTTGATGAACCCGGTCAGCGACAGGCCCACCCCGGCCGCGTAAAGGCGGATATCGTTCCAATGCGCAGCGGCCAGCAGGGTCAGCAGCACGCCGGGCACCATGTAGCGCTCATGCATACAGTGGGCCAGCGTGAACACACCGATGCCGTAATACGCCGCCAGCAGCAGCGGCGAGAAGCTGCCGCCCCGGGCGCTGCGCACCGCAAAGTAGGCCAGCCCCGCCGTGACCAGCAGGATATTGAACCACCCCAGCTGCTGCCAGGTGATGCCCAGCAGTACCGTCTCGTCCAGGCCCTTCCAGTTGCCGCCCAGCGCCGCCATCCAGTTGAAGGCGTTGATGGTGGCGTAAGGGTAGCCGGACATCGTACCTGTGTACTTTTCTACCAGCTTGGGGAGCAACTGTGCGATGCCGAAAAACGGCAGCCCCGCCGCCAGCGGGGGCAGCAGTGCCAGCGCCGCACCGCCGAAGCAGCGGCCAAAGGCGCGGTGCTTATCTTCTTCCAGCGCGATAGCCGCCAGGTAGCAGGCCGCCAGCACCGGCCCGAACAGCAGCGCCTGCGGCTTGATAGCCAGCGCCACGCCGAACCAGACGGCGGCGGGCAGGTAGCGGCGCTGTTCCAGCAGCAAAAAGCAGAGCAGCAGCGGCAGTGCGAATGCGCCGTCGATCTGCTTCCAGACGCCGGTGTCAAACAGCAGCAGTGGGTTAAACGCTGTGAACGCCGCCAGCACCAGCGCCATGTGCTCCCCTACCCTGCCGCGCCGGGCTGTGGTATAAACCAGCGCCGCCCCCGCGCAGTCGCAGAGCGACGGCACAAGCGCCAGCAGAAAGTAGGTCCATTTGGACTCGTAGGCAATGTGCAGCGCGGCGCGGATGGTCCCCACCAGCCCCAGCACCCACAGGTAGCCGGGCGGGTAGTCGGCAAAGTAGCCCTCGCTGTAAAAGGCGGCGGGGCCCTCGGCGGCCAGCTTGTCGCCCCAGGCCACAAAGCAGCTCATGTCGTAGGGGTAGCCCTCGGTCACAAGGGCCAGCACCAGCCGCAGCGCCAGCCCGCAGCCCAGCAGCAGCCAGAGGGTTTTGTTTTGTTTTTCGCGTTGTTTCGTCATATCATCACAAATCCCTGGTACAAAAGCAGGGGCCAGCCCGCGCACCCGCGCCCTGCGGCGCAGATGCGCAGGCCGCCCCTGCATCTGTTTTTACTTACAGTTTTGCGATTTTCGGGCCCTGGGCAGTGTCGGTGACACTCCAGCCCATCTCGGTCAGCTGGGCACGGATGGCGTCCGCACGGCCCCAGTCCTTGGCCTTCTTGGCGGCGGCGCGCTCCTCGACCAGCGCCGTGACCTCAGCGGGGATGCTGTCGGTCTTTTTGCGGTTGTACAGCAGGCCCAGCACGCCGGTCAGCTCGTCCATCGTCTTGGCGGCTTCTTCCAGCGTTGCCTTGTCGGAGACATCGGACAGCGTGTTGATGTCCTTGACCAGGTCGAAAATAGCGGCCAGGGCATCGGGGGTGTTCAGGTCGTCGTCCATGGCAGCCTTGAACTTTTTACGTGCTTCTGCGCACTTCTCCACCAGCGCGGTGTCGGTGCCATGGGCATGCTCGATGGCGAAGTCCAGGTTGTCACGGCAGGTGTACATACGCTCAAGGCTGTTCTTGCAGCTCTCGATCAGCTCGACCGTGTAGTTCAGCGGCATGCGATAGCCCGCCGTCAGCATAAAGTAGCGGATCGGTTCATAGCCGTACTTGTCGGCGATCTCGCGCACCGTGAAGAAGTTGTTCGCGCTCTTGGACATCTTCTCGTTGTTGATGTTCAGAAAACCGTTGTGCATCCAGTAGCGGCTGAAGGTGCAGCCGTTGGCGCACTCGCTCTGGGCGATCTCGTTCTCATGATGGGGGAAGATCAGATCCTGGCCGCCGGCGTGGAGGTCGATGGTCTTGCCCAAGTGCTTGCGGGCCATGGCGCTGCACTCGATGTGCCAGCCGGGACGGCCGTGCCCCCAGGGGCTTTCCCAGTAGGGCTCGCCGGGCTTGGCAGCCTTCCAGACCGCGAAATCGGCGGGATCCTCTTTCAGATCGTCGTCCATGCGGCTGCGCAGCTCACGGTTGCCGCTCTCGAGGTCGTCGAGGTTCAGATGGCTCAGCTTGCCGTAGCCGGGGTCAGACTTGACGCGGAAATAGACATCGCCGTTGCGCGCCACATAGGCGTGGCCGGACTCCACCAGATCCTTGACGATACCGATGATCTCGCCGATATGCTCGGTCGCGCGGGGGCGCACGGTGGGGGTCTTGACGTTCAGACCGTCAGAGTCCTTGATGTACTCGGCCTCAAACTTGCGGGCAACCTCCTGCATCGAGGTCCCCTCCTCCTGGCCTTTCTTGATGAGTTTGTCATCGATGTCGGTGATGTTGGAGACGTAGTAGACCTTGTTGCCGCAGTATTCCAGGTAGCGGCGCAGGGTGTCGAACACGATCATCGGGCGCGCGTTGCCGATGTGGATATAATTATAAACCGTCGGGCCGCAGACATAGATGCGATATTCGCCCTCCTTCTGGGGGGTGAACTCCTCTTTCTGGCGGGTCATGGTGTTGAAGATCTGCATAGCTTGCACGTTCCTTCCTCTATATAGGGATACCTTTATTATAGCCAACACGCGGCGCGGTTGCAAGGGGGATTCAGCCGTTATTTGCGAATTGGGCGGCCAGCTCGTCCCACACGGCGCTGAAATTGTAAGGGAACCGCGCGTCCTCCTCGGCCAGATAGCTGCGGTAGGTGTCCAGCTCGGCCACAGTCGGGGCCTTGATGCGGCGGTAGGCCGTGATGGTGTAGCCGTTGCCCATGTCAAACTCCGCTGCAATCTCAAACGGCGCGTACTTTTCCTGGTTTTCCAGGAAAGCGGCGTCCATCTTCTCGGTGTGGTTGTTGGGGTCAAACGGCGTGCAGGTCAGCACGACCTGCGCCGTGAACAGCTCCTTCGGAAAGGCGTCGTTGCCGGGGTTACAGGCACCATAGGGCAAGATTTCGCGGATCGTCTCATCCGGCAGCGCCGACACGCGGAACACATCGGGGCTGTACACAACGCCGTGACAAATCATGTAGGCGGAGTTCTCGCCGGTGCAGTTTTCCCGCAGCCAGGCGTTGACCTCAGCCACCTGGGCCAGGTCGGCGCGGGGGCTGTCCACATAGAAATACAGTCCGCTGTTGACAGCGTTTGGCAGAATGACCGGCAAAAGCTGGCTGCACGCGCCGAAGTTGAGGGCACACAGCACGCCCAGCACCGCAGCTACGGCGCGGCGGAGCCACGCCCAGGGCAGGTTAGCGATGAGCAGCGCACAGAGGAAGCAGCCCAGCAGGTAGAACGGTGCGACGGCCAGGGATTGGTGGTCGTCCATGTTCTGTACCCGGGTCACAAGCAGCACGGTCAGCACCGCGCCTACAGCGGAGAGCACTGCCAGGCTGCGGGCCTTGGATTTATACAATCCGTATAGTATGCCAACAAGCATAATTGCGAACACGAGCCAGCCCAGATAGACGCGCTGGTTGTTCAGCTCGGCCAAAAAGCCGCCGGTCTGGTAGGTGGCGTAACGGTCGCTGTAATCGGCGCGGACGATGCGCCAGAACATGGGCAGCAGCGGCACGCCGACGCAGACCAGCGATGCCGCAGCAAATTTCACAAAACGCAGGGCCGCACTGCCCTGTTTGGCGCGGGCGGCCCGGGCCAGCACCCAGACACCGTAGAGCAAATAGAACGCCACAACGGTAAACATATAGCTGCGGCGGGTCAGCATCAGCAGCCCGGTGAAGGCCGCCAGGCTGACGAGCCGTGCGGGGGCCGGGCCGCTGAAATCATACCCGACGCCCAGCGCAAACAGCATGAAGGCGAACGCCACACCCAGCAGATCCGGCATACCACGGTAGAGCGCAATGTGCAAAAGCGGCAGCAGCAGCACAAACGCCATGGACAGCGCCGTGAAGAGCCGCGGCGCTTTCGGCTGCATTTTTTGGCGAAACATCGTCAGGAAAATCCACGCACTGTAATAGACCAGCGTCGGGATCAGCAGTGCACAGAGCAGCGCGAAGGTGTTGGCCGTGCGGGGCGTGAACATGAAAAACGGCTCGGCCAGCAGGTTGATGACCAGCGGCGCGTAGTCGTTGAACCAGGTCTTATAGATGGTGGAACCCACGCCGGTGAACACGCCGTCGGCGAAGTTGGATTCCAGCCGCACCTGCAAATTGTAGTAGGTGGCGTTGTCCCACAGGTAGAGGCTTTGACGGCCCACCATGGCGTGCAGGTAGAACGCCGCGCTGACCGCAATGCAGATACCGAGAATGACGGCATCTGCCTTTGTCAGCTTTGCGCCGACGGCCCGCGCCGCACGGCGGTAGAGGCAGAACACGCCCAGCACCGCCGCGCAGGAGAGCAGCAGCAGCCAGATATCCACCGGATTGCGGCCGCTGCCCAGCATATCCACGGCTTGCAGCCCCGGGACAAAATGCGCCGCGGTGCTGTACACAAACTTGACTGCAAACACACACAACAAAACCAGGACGGCCCGCTCCAGGCGGGTCATCCTGCGATACAACGTATAAAGTTTCGTTCGGAGTTTTGACATTATTTTGCCTGCATGAACAGCTTGCGGTTCTGCCACAGGTAGATGCCGCCCGAAAGCACGGTGGCCGCGCCGCACAGCCAGCACAAAAATTGGGTGATCAGCCCCACGGCCATCACATCGGTGGGGCCTGCCAGTGCGGCGGCAAAGTAGTAGAACAGCACGGTCAGCATCTGCAGAACCGTCTTGACCTTGCCCCACATATTGGCGGCAATGACGGTGCCGGTTTCGGCGGCGAGCATACGCACGCCTGCCACGGCGAACTCGCGGAACAGAATGACCGCCAGCACCACGGGGCTGCAGATGCCGCACGCCACCATATAGATAAAGGCGGCGGTGGTCAGGCACTTGTCCGCCAGTGGGTCCATAAACTTGCCGAAATCGGTGACAAGGTTATTTTTGCGCGCCAGGTAGCCGTCCAGAAAATCCGTGAAGCTGGCCACGGCAAAGATAATGCCCGCGATAAGAGCGAATGTCGGGTTGAAATCGGCGGTACCGTAGCGGCTGCAAGCTGCAAACACCATAAAAACAGGCACAAGAATAACGCGAAGCATCGTTAATTTATTGGGCAGATTCATCGTTTAATCCTCCAGCTTTTCTTCCACATAGCCGTACAGGTCGTAGGTGTCGGAATCGGTGATGGTCACGTTGTAGAACGCGCCGGTCTCCAGCGGGGTGTCGGCAGGAGTCAGCACATTGCCGTCAATTTCAGGGCAGTCAGCCTTGGTGCGCAGCAGGTACATCCCGGTCTCCTCGTCGATGCCGTCGCAGATGCACTCGTAGGTGTTGCCGACCTTCTCGCCCTCGCGCTCGGCGCTGACTTCGGCCTGCAATTCCATGATGTGGTCGGCGCGGCGTTGCTTGGTTTCCTCGTCGAGCTGGTTGGGCATCTTCGCGGCCACGGTGTTTTCCTCGGCCGAGTAGGCAAAGCAGCCCAGGCGGTCAAACTTGACAGTCTTGACAAAGTCGCACAACTCGGCGTACTGCTCCTCGGTCTCGCCGGGGAAGCCCGCGATCAGCGTGGTGCGCAGCGTGATACCGGGGATGGCAGCCCGCAGCCGGGCGATGGCATCCTCGATCTCCTTGCGGCCGCCACGGCGGTTCATCGCTTTCAGCACGGCGTCGTCGCAGTGCTGGATGGGCAGGTCAAGATAGGGCACGACCTTGGTGTTGCGGACGAGGGCCGCAATAAATTCATCGCTGATACGTTCAGGATAGGCGTACAGCACGCGAATCCAGCGGATGCCGTCGATTTCCTGCAAGCGGTCCAGCAACTCACAGATGGCACCGGGTTTGCCCCAGTCCTCGCCATAAGCAGTGGGGTCCTGGGCAACCAGAATCAGCTCCCGCACGCCCTCACCAGCCAGCCAGCGGGCCTCGGCCACACAGTCGTTGATCTCGCGGCTGCGCAGCGCACCGCGGATCAGCGGGATGGCGCAGTAGTAGCAGCCGTTGTTGCAGCCCTCGGCAATTTTTAAGTACGCATAGTGGCGCGGGGTCGAGATGACGCGGGCACCGCCCAGCGGCATATCGCTCTTGGGGCCATAGCTCTCGGTCTGGCCTGCGCCGTCGGCACACAGGCGGCGCACAATGGCGGGCAGCGCGGCGTTAGAGCCGATGCCGACGACCGCGTCCACCTCGGGGATCTCCTGGATGATCTGTTGCTTGTAACGCTCGGCCAGGCAGCCGGTGACGATGACCTTGAGGGCCGGGTTCTGCTGCTTGTACTGGCAGGCCATCAGGATATTCTCGATGGCCTCGGTCTTGGCGGACTCGATAAATCCGCAAGTGTTGATGATGATGATGTCCGCCTCGGCCGGGTCGCCCACGGTGGTGTGGCCGTCCTTGATGAGGGCATGGCAGAAAACGTCGGCGTCCACTTGGTTTTTCGGGCAGCCGAGAGAGATAATGGCAATTTTCATTGGGTAGTCCTTTTATAATCAGTATGATTTTTAAATATCCGGGAGATTGTAAGGGTCGATGCTCGCATCCGCCCCTGCAAATCAAGACGCAGCGAAATTACTCGTCGTCGGATAAGACCTCGCGTATGACCGCGTGGCTGAACCCGCGCCGGGCCAGAGCGGCGGCGACCTGGTCGCGCTTGCCCGCAGCCAGCTTGGCGGCGTACTGCCGCTCCACCAATGCCCGGGCAGTGGCGAGTTCCGGGTTTTCGCCGTCGTCGTCCTCGGCAAACAGCTCCTCTACCACCTCGGCGGCGGTGTCGCGGTCGATACCTTTTGCCGACAAATCGTTTAAAATTTCACGGTGGGACTTTCGCTTGCGCAGCAGCTCCGCTGCACGGCGGCGGGCAAACCCGGCATCGTTCAACAAGCCCAGCTCCCCCGCCCGCGCCACGGCGTAGGCGGCGCTGTGGGCGTCGAACTTACGGCAGAGCTTTTGGTATAGCTCCCCCGCCGCATGGTCGCGCAGGGCCAGGTAATCCATGGCCTTGTCCAGTGCGCGGCGGGTCTCGCTTTTCTTGCGCAGTTCCTCAATTTGCCACTCTTCCAGGTCATCATCCTGATGCAGCCCGGCATCGGCAAAGGTGTTTTCATCCAGCGAGAATGCAAATTCACCGTCAAAAAACAGCGCAAGTCTGCCTTTCTTTGTCTCTTTGATTTGCGTCAATCGCGGCATGGGTTATTCATCGACCATAATATCGAGGTCTACCTCGCTGCCGGTGGTTTTGGCAGCGGGGGCGGCGGGGGCTTCACCGGCGGCGACCGGCTTGACGATCTCGCTGGGATCCAGCGGCTTGACAGTACCCTTCTTGCCGGCGGCCAGCAGGCGGTCGGCGTTGGCGCGGACGATCTTTTCGATCTCGTCGGAGACCTCGGGGTGATCCTTCAGGAACTGCTTTGCGTTGTCGCGGCCCTGGCCCAGGCGCATTTCGCCGTAGTTGAACCACGCACCGCTCTTCTGCACGACGCCAAGCTTGACGCCGAGGTCAAGGATTTCGCCGATCTTGGAGATACCTTCGCCGAACATGATGTCAAACTCGGCCTCACGGAACGGGGGTGCGACCTTATTTTTGACGATTTTAGCGCGGGTGCGGTTGCCGATGAATGCGCCGGTGGAGTCCTTCAGACCCTCGATACGGCGCACGTCGATACGCACGCTGGAATAGTATTTCAGTGCACGGCCGCCGGTGGTGACTTCGGGGTTGCCGTAGACGATGCCGACTTTTTCGCGCAGCTGGTTGATGAAGATGCAGACGGTGTTCGTCTTTCCGATAACGCCGGTCAGCTTGCGCAGGGCCTGGCTCATCAGGCGGGCCTGCAGGCCGACATGGCTGTCGCCCATCTCGCCCTCAATTTCGGCGCGAGGCACCATGGCGGCAACAGAGTCGACAACGACTGCGTCAATCGCGCCAGAGCGCACAAGAGCCTCGCAAATCTCCATGGCCTGTTCACCGGTGTCCGGCTGGCTGACCAGCAGGCTGTCGATATCGACACCCAGGGCGGCGGCATAGGTGGGGTCGAGGGCGTGCTCAACATCGATGAAAGCGACCTCGCCGCCCATCTTCTGGGCCTCGGCCAGAATTTGCAGTGCCAGCGTGGTTTTACCGGAAGATTCGGGGCCGTAGACCTCAACGATACGGCCGCGGGGCACGCCGCCGATGCCCAGCGCCAGGTCGAGGCCCAGGCTGCCGGTGGGGATGGCGTCGACCTGCATCGTGACGTTGGCGCCCAGCTTCATGACGGCACCCTTACCGAACTGCTTTTCGATCTGCGCCAGCGCGGTTTCCAGCGCGGCCTTTTTATCGGCGGCAGGGCCTGCCGTCTTGGGGGTGGTATCTTTTTTAGCTGCCATGTTGCGTTTCTCCTTTTATATGCAAAGTAAGGTTATGATTTGCGTTTGCCTCTATTATATACGATTTACGAACAGATTACAACATTTTGTTGTGCGTTTTGTGTCCCATAAACCGGATTTTCAGGCGGTTTTTTCAGATTTTTTGCAGCAAAACAACCCGGTCGTTGCCGCCGTAGTCCTTGCGGCAGCTGCCGTTGGCCCAGCCGTGGGCCTCGCCCAGGGCCAGCACATCGGCGGCCTGGGCATAGCCGATCTCCATGACCAGCCAGCCGCCCGGGCGCAGTGCGGCCTTGTAGCGGGTCGTCAGCAGGCGGTAAAAATCCAGGCCATCCGCGCCGCCATCCGCGCCGCCATCCAGCGCCATGGCGGGTTCGTGGGCCGTCTCGGGCATCAGCGCCCCCATTTCCGGCCCGGTCAGGTAGGGTGGGTTAGAGATGATGAGATCAGCGCACTCTTCGGACAGCAACTTATAGTAGGTAAAGACGTCGGCCTGCATCGTACGCACGCCGCTGTCCGCCGTGTTGGCGGTCAAATAGGGCCAGGCGTCGGGGCTTTTTTCCACGCAGGTCACGTCCGCGCCGGGGACATGGCGGGCAATGCCCAGCCCCAGGCAGCCCGTGCCCGCGCAGAGGTCGTAGACCCGCGGCGACGGCACGCCTTGCAGCAGCTCGATGGCCGTCTCGCAGACGACCTCGCTGTCAGCCCGGGGGCAGAGCACGCCGGGGCCGACTTTGAGCGAAAAGTCCATAAAATCCCACTCGCCCAAAATGTATTGCAGCGGCTCCCGCGCGGCGCGGCGGTCGGCCAGCGCGGTCAGGCGGTCGGCCTCGGCTTCGGTAGGGCCGTCGTCCAGGCGCGGGTCACGGCGGGTCACAAAGCGGTAAAGTTCCGCCGCGTCAAACCGGGCGTCGGGCACACCGGCAACGGCAAGCCGGGCGCAAAGGGCCTGAAATGCAGCGTTCACCAGCGGGCTTCCTCCTGATTCTCGGGCAGGACCGGCGTGACGGCGGCAATGGCAACCTCGATCATTGAGTCGTCAGGTTCAAAGGTCGTCATGCGCTGCATCCACAGCCCGGGCTGTGAGACGATCTTGGACAGCAGGCTGTCCGAGCGGCCCGCCCATTTCAAAATTTCATACGAAATACCAACTAAAAGTGGGAACATGCACAGCTTGTACACCACGCGCAGGGCCGTGCTGGTCCAGGGCAGCACCGCATACAAAAAGATGCTGATAATGATGACGAGAATCATAAAGCTGGTGCCGCAGCGGGGGTGGAAGCGGCTCTGTTTGCGGATGTTTTCCACCGTCAGGGGCAGCCCGGCCTCGTAACAGGCGATGGTCTTATGCTCGGCACCGTGGTACTCAAAGACGCGGTGCAGCTCCTTGAAGCGGGTGCAGAGGAACATATACCCAAGGAAGATGACCATTTTCAGTACGCCTTCCAGGATGACGCGCGGCCAACGGCCCAGCGGCGCGGCCCGCATGACAAGGCCAGTCAAAAACGTGGGCAGGAAGGTGAACAGGAACAGCGCCAGCGCCACGCCGACGAAAGCCGCGCAGGTCATCATGGCGTTCTGCACGGCGGGGGTGGCGTGTTCCTCGAACCATTTGTCCAGCTTGGACTCGGCGGGTTCGGTCTCCCCCTCCATGGCGACGTCGGCAGCGTGCATCAGGTATTTGTAGCCCTTATAGAGGTTTTCGGCCATGTTGCAGACGCCCCGCACCAGCGGAACTTTATTGTACCAGTGGGTCGTGACGGTGTCGTAGGTCAGATCAATGCTGCCGTCCGGCTTGCGCACGGCGCAGCAGATTTTCTCCGGTCCGCGCATCATGATGCCCTCCATCAGGGCTTGCCCGCCGACGGAGGTGCGAAATTCTTTGGACATAGGCGTTCTCCTTTGTTTCTTTGCCTTCTCCCTTGGGACTGCGCCCGCAGGCGCGTGTCGGAGCGCAACCGCCGAAGGTGGCTCTTAGCGCGGAGGCTGAAGGTGGCCCCGCAGGGCCGGATGAGGGGCGGGTGTGCCGTCATTGCCCGGTAAAGGGTGCTGCGGCAAGGTCGCCCCTCATCAGTCCGCTTCGCGGACAGCTTCCCCCTCGGGGGAAGCCTTAAATCTTTTCATGCAGATGTTCCTGCCCGGGGTGGTAGATGGGCAGGGTGACGGTGACGGTCGTGCCCTGGCCCAGGGTCGAGGTGATATCGAATCGGCCGCCCAACGTCTGGACGATCTCATCAACGACGGCCAGGCCGATGCCCGAGCCGCGCACCGAGTTCTTTGCCTTGAAGAACTTCTGCTTGACCTTCTCGAGGTCGTCTGCCGCGATGCCCCGGCCTTGGTCACGGATGGATGCCGTGACCGTGACCGGGGTGCGGCTCAATTCCAGAAAAACCGTACCGCCCGGCTCAGAATATTTTATCGCATTATCGAAGAGATTCACAAACACCTGCCGCAGGCGTGCGGGGTCAGCCCAGACCGGGTAGGGTTCCTCCGGCTCGGAATAGACGAGCTGCATCCCCTCCTGGCGGATGCGTGCCTCGACAAAAAGCGCTGCGTCGGTGGCCTCGGCCACAAAATCCAGCACCTGGCAGTTCATTTTGATACCGTTTTGCAGGCGGGAGAAGTCGAGCAGCTCCTCCACCATCGTGTAGAGACGGTCGGTCTCGGTGCCGATGACCGACAGGCCGCGGCGGTAATTTTCATTCGTTGGGTCGTCGATATTTTCAATCGTCTCGACCCAGCCTTTAATGGAAGTCAGCGGGGTGCGCAGCTCATGGCTGACCGACGAGATAAACTCGTTTTTCAGCCGCTCGGTCTCGGCCAGGTCCTCGGCCATTTGGTTGATGGTCTTGCACAGGCGGCCAATTTCATCGTTGTATCGTGTATCCGGAAGGCGGACTTTCATGTCACCCTTGGCAATTTTCGTTGCGGTGGCTTCCACCTCACCCAGGGGGCGCACGATGGAACGCACAAAAAACAGGCCGCTCCAGACTGTAAAGGTCAGCACCAGCACGCCCAGGCCAATGCAGATGGCAATGGTGCGCCACCACCGCGCGTCCACCAGCGAGAGGCTTGTCACCATCCGCATGGCGGCGATGCTGCCCGCCGCGTAGGGCACGAGCATCGTCACGGCCATGACGCGCTCGCCGTTGGGCGTTGTGAAGATGGCCGACCCCAGGCCGTTGGCCGAGGTAAGCGCCCGGCCATAGTCGGTGCCGTCGGTCAGATCGCGGCTCATGGTGCCGCTGCTGGTCGCCAGAATGACGCCCTGGGCGTCCAGCAGCATGAACTCGAACTTGTCCTTCTCGTCAAACTGCTCAACCACGCGGCGCAAGGCCTGGCCGCGGCTTTCGGCAGTGGTCACAGTATTTCCCGCCGTACCGGTGGCCTGCAAGCGGCCCACGACGGTGGAAAAACGACTTTCCATCGCGCGTTCCACCCCGCCGTAGAGGTCATTGTAGCTGTAATACAGGAACAGCCCCTCGGCAATCGCCAGCACCAGCACGGTGATGAGCAGGCTGCCGCGTATCCAGCGGCGGATGATACTGCTAGACTGCATGAGGGGGACCTCCTTTCTGGGGGAATTTTTTGGGGGCTGAAGTGCCAGGTCGTGATAAAGGCAAGGTGCGGCGGGGTGAGGGAACCCCGCCCTACGGTGCTAAGGCAAAGGGAATGCAGTGGCAAGGGCCGCGGGGCGTCGAGGACGCCGCCCCCTACGACAAAGGCAAGGAGGATATGCGGCGGCCAGAGGACTGGCCGCCCTACGAAAGCAGCCGTCAAACCCTTATTACGCGTTCCACCGGTACCCATACCCCCACACGGTCATGATGTGCTGGGGGCTGCTGGGCTCGTCCTCGATTTTCATGCGCAGGCGGCGGATGTTCACATCGACAATTTTTACGTCGCCAAAATAGTTCTTGCCCCAGACACCCTCCAGGATTTTTTCACGTACCAACGCCGTAGCCGGGTTGCGGAAGAACAGCTCCATGATCTGGAACTCCACTTGGGTCAGGTCGATGGGCGTGCCGGATTTGTACAGAATGCGGCTCTTTTCGTCCAGCACGAACGGCCCGCTGACCAGCTGCTCCGGCTCCTCGGCAGGTTTGGGCACACTGCCGCTGCTGCCGCGGTGGATGCGCCGGGTCAGCGCCTCCAGGCGGGCAATCAGCTCCGACACGGAAAACGGCTTGGTTATGTAATCGTCCGCGCCGATGGACAGTCCGCGGATCTTGTCGCTCTCCTGCCCTTTGGCCGACACAATGATGATGCCGATATCGCTGTCGTCGCGGCGGATGGTTTCGCACAGGCTCAGGCCGTCCATGCCCGGCAGCATAATGTCCAGCAGCGCCGCATCACAGCGCTCGCCGCCGTGCATCAGCTCCAGCGCACGCTCGGCGCTGGGGGCTTCCACCACTTCCCAGCCCGCCATTTTCAGGTTCAGGGCTACCATTTCGCGGATGCTGGCTTCGTCCTCGACCAGTAAAACTCGTTTCATACAACAGGTTCCCTTCCTTATTTTAATTGGAACCCAACAGCACGGTGTTCTGGCTGATGGTGTCCAAACTCAATCCGTAATAAGGTGTGACCACCCGCGCCTGCAGCTGCTGGCTGCCGATGTTGGCAATGCGCAGGTAGTTCCCCACGCCGGTGGCCGCGTTGTCGGCCGGGTCCACGACCCGCATTTCGCAGTAGACCGTCGTGCCCTCGGCGTTGCAGAGCAGCCAGCCCGTGCCGCTCTGGTTCGAGCGTATCAGCACACTGCCGTGCATTGACTCCGGCAGCTGCATGAAAAAGTTGTACTCGCTGTCGTACACGCCAAACCGGCTGTTGCCGCCGGCCGCCGAGGTGTAATCCTTCCAGAGCACAAAACTCAGGCGCTTGTCCATCGGCGTTTGCAGCGTACCGCCGTCGTCGATCTCCACCGGGATGTCCACGGTGCCGTTGTTATCAATGTCACAGCTCAACAATTCGCTGTGGTAGCGCAGGGTGCTGCGCTGGATGTCGCTCAAACCGCTGGGGCGGTAGGGCTGCAAAAAGCCGGTCTCAGCGTCGTACAAAATAATGTCCGACACCAGGCCGCTGGCCCCGGTCCAGGCGTCCATGACCAGGTACATACCGTCGTCGCTGCCGGTGCCCGCGTGCAGGGCTGCGCAACTGCTGTACACGCCCTCGCCCAGGTTCAGCGTTTGGGTCGAGCGGAACTCGCCATCGTTGGCGGTCAGTAATTGCAGCGTCACGCCGCCCAGTTCGCTGTCCGGCGGCAGGGCCAGCACAAGGTCCTGCGTGTCGCCCTTGCCGGTGAAGTCGGCGACGATCATGTCGGTGTAGCTCTTGCTTATAACCGTAGACAGCGTAGCACCGTCATATTGGTAGACCACCAGATATTGGTCCCCTTGGGGCGAGATGTACCCGGCCAACAGCTGCTGGCTGGTGGTATCCCGCAGGTGCGCGGCAGAAAAGCTCTGCACCTCACTGGTCAGGCCCTCGATGGCGTGGCTGACGCGCCAGCCACTGTCGCCGCTGGGCTCCAGCACAGCCAGCCAGACGTTGGAGCTGGTCGTGTCGGTGGTGTAGAGGATGGCTGCCTCGTCGGTGCCGTCGCCGTCCCAGTCGCCGAAGGCGAAGGGCGAGAGGAAGTCGCCGTTGGCGGGGTATTTCAGGGTGGCGCTGCCGCCCAGATAGCTGTTCAGCGCCTTTTGCAGGGCCGCGCTCTCCCCGGAAAGCTGCGGCGCGCGCAGCAGGGTCTCCACGTCCCCCGCTGCGCTGCACCCCGCCAGCAAAAGCGGCACAAGGAGCAGCGCGGTGATTTTTTTCATCATGGCGGTCTGCTCCTTTCTCACATAAATATACGAATATAGTATACCACATTTACGGCAGCGCCGCAATGCCTAACAGCATCAGCAGGGTGCCTGCCGCCGCACCAAAAATGCCCGCAGCGCGATGTTTGGCTGCCATGGCCTGGGGCAGCAGCTGGGCCAGGGCCACCCATACCATAATGCCCGCCGCCAGCACGACCGTTCCCGTCAGAAAGCCGGGTGTAAAAAACCGGCGCAGGAACAGCCAGGCCAGCACAGCCCCCAGCGGCTCGGCCAGACCGGAGACAAGCGCCGCCAGCACACCGGCTGCGCGGCTGCGGGTCGCGTAGGCAAAGGGCACCGCCACGGCAAGGCCCTCCGGGATGTTGTGCAGTGCAATGGCCGCCGCAGTGCGCAGGCCCAGCGCCGGGTCTGCCGTCCCGGCGAAGAAGGTGAGTACGCCCTCGGGGAAGTTGTGCAGCAGCAGTGCCGCGCCGGTGATGAGGGCCGTGCGCATAGCGGCAGCCCGGGTGGGGTCGGCAGTGCTGTGGCGGTCGGCCAGTTCGGATTCTTCGGGCAAAAGCCGTCCCAGCAGCGCAGCGGTCAGCATTCCCAGTGCCAGCAGCGACACCACCGCCCCGCCGCTGCCCAGCGGCGGCAGGTAAGCGGCGTAAAAATCCAGCGCTTCGGGCAGAAGATCGGTCAGCGACGCCGTGAGCATGACCCCGCCCGCAAAGCCTGCGCTGGCCGCCAGCAGCCATTCTGTCGGTGTGCAGAGCACCGCCAGCGCCCCGCCCAATCCCGTGGACAGCCCGGCAATCGTGGTAAGTACAATCGGTGAAGTTTGCATAGATACGCCCCCAATCTTTAGATTTATAAATGTATACGGAGCGCAGGGCAGCATATGACAAGAGGACAGGGGTGTTCTTTGGCGGGTGGGTATGGTATACTTGCTTTAGTATATCAAATCGGAGTTTATAAAGGAGAATATTGATGAAATTATTTTTATGTTCGCACTTTTCAAGTGTA
>ERZ1034913.964-NODE-964-length-19445-cov-34.541362_pt1 | contig 19445 bp, 17 predicted proteins | sample MGYA00520697_ERZ1034913 | MGnify/ENA primary metagenome ERZ1034913 (study PRJEB33766, sample SAMN09781786) | gut metagenome | biome: gut microbiome | host: Homo sapiens | place: Madagascar | study: EMG produced TPA metagenomics assembly of the PRJNA485056 data...
CACACAAATATTGGCAAATCGTGAACAGGAGGGGAAAAGAGTTTGAACAAATGGGAACGTTTTAGTCATCATCCGAAAAATAGTCACTGTCGATGCGCTTGATTTTGTAGACTTTTTGGGTTGAAACACCTAAATTATATTCAACCATCAATTCAGTCAGCTTTTGGCCGTCGACTAGAATGATATGCTGCGCATTAGCAAAATCTTTGGCACCTTGCGAGAATTTTGCGGTTGTAATAAACAACCCTTTTTCAATGCGGGGTGGGCCCATCATCGCACCGGCAAATTTCTGTAGTTCCGGTTTGCCGATGGTGATATTTGTCTGCCAACGTTTGGCTTGAATATAAATGAGGTTAAAACCCAATTTGTCCTCATGAATAATGCCGTCAATGCCATCGTCACCGCTGTACTTGGTAACGAAACCATCGCCGTAGTTCATGGCAACCATAAGGTCAACGACTAACTGCTCAAAGAAAGCAGGGGACTGCTGCATGATCTCATCAAGCAGATCATCAGCCAGCTGACTATTGAGTGTGCCGTATAAATCATCGATCATTTCAAGCGGCGTCTTTTCTGCTGGCAGAGCAACTGTGGCAGAAGCAACAACGGGCTCAGAGGTGGGGGAGCTGCTGATAAAAGCTGCAAAAGCAGCGCTTTCGCTTTTTAGCAAGTTGTTTGTGACAATGCAACCACGGGAAAGAAGCTGTTGTCCGGCTGGCGTTATGTGGCAAAGGCCACGGCGAGGGGCTTCGACCATACCAGCTTTTTTCAGATAAGTATTGGCCCATGCTATACGGTTGGCATAAAGAGATTGTCGTTGATTGGATAGCTGCTCAGCCAAATCTTCCGACGACAAATGCAAATTTTTCGCAATGCGGTCTCTGACTTCTTTTAATGTATAAGTCTGCCCATCTTGCAAGGCTTCGAGAAACGGATTATATAATTCGTTATATTTAGGAAGGGCCATGGATTACACATCCTTTACAAGTTTCACCACACACTCCACATGTTTGGTCCGGGGGAAGAGGTCTACCGGCTGCACCTCTTCGGCATTATACCCGTGCTCTACCAGCCAGCGGGTGTCGCGGGCGGCGGTGGCGGCGTTGCAGCTGACCATGACCACCGTGCGCGGGGCCATCTCGGCGATGGCGGTCAGCGTGGCTTCGTCGCAGCCCTTGCGGGGTGGGTCGACGACGATCACATCCGGGCGCGCGCCCTCGGCGGCCAGCTGGGCCGCAGCGGCACCGGCGTCTTGGCAGCGGAAGTCGGCCTTGTCGGCGGCAAGGCCCAGGCGGGCGGCGGTCTCTTTTGCGCCGTCTACAGCCTGGGGCACGACCTCAACGCCTACCAGGCGGCGGCAGTCGGGCAGCATCGAAAGCCCGATGGTGCCCATGCCGCAGTAGAGATCCAGCAGGAAATCATCCGGCGTCAGCGCGGCAAATTCCCGCGCTTTGGCATACAAGGCTTCGGCGGCGGGGGTGTTGACCTGGTAAAATTCGTGCACACCCATCCGAAGCGAGACCCCGGACAGCGTATCCTCGATATACCCGGGGCCGAGCGCCACACGGGTTTTAGCACCCAAAATCACATTGGTGCGGGCGTTGTTGCGGTTGATGAGAATGGTCGTTAAATCGAACTCTTTTTGCAGTGCTTCGCAAATCTCCGCCTCATTGGGCAGGCCGTTGCCGTTTACCACAAAGCACAGCAGCCGCTGGCCGCTGTGCCAGCCCTGGCGCATGTACAAATGGCGCACGCGGCCGGTGTGGGTTTCCTCGTTGTAGGCGGTGATGCCGTTTTCTTCCAGCAGGGTGCAGGCGCGGGCGGCCAGGGCGTTCATCCAGTCCGGCTGCAGCTTGCAGTCGGCGCAGGGGACGATGCGATGGCTGCGGCCTGCAAAAAAGCCGGTCACCAGATGCCCGTTTTCGTCGGTGCCGACGGGCAGCTGCACCTTGTTGCGGTAGCGGTCGGCGGCGGGGGCGCCCAGCACCTCGTGCACGGGCACGTCCAGCTTGGCCAGGCGCTCAAAAGCATCCCGTACAAACTGCGTTTTGGCAGCGCACTCGGCCGCATAGCTGATATGCCGCAGGCCGCAGCCGCCGCAGGGGCCGGCTACGGGACAATCCTGTTTGACGCGGCCGGGGCCGGGGGTCAGCAGCTTTTCCAGTTTGCCGAAGGCATAGCCTTTCATGGGCTTGACGATGCGCACTTCGGCCACATCGCCGGGGGCGGCGGCTGCGACAAAAACGGCCTGGCCGTCATGATGGGCCACGCCGCTGCCGTCGTTGGAAAGGGATTCAATGGAGAGGGTCAGGATCTGATTTTTCTGAAAGGCCATGGTTGCTCCTTACATTTTGCTCTTTACTGCTGGGCCTGCTGGGCGGCTTTCTGCTCGGCGTCCAGGGCGGCCAGGTACTTGCTCGGCGGGACTTTCTTTACCTTTTTGAAGACGCGGGAGAAGTAGAACTGGTCAAAGAAGCCGACCGACACCGCGATCTCGGCGATGGACAGGGTGGAATTCTTCAGCAGGCTGCAGGCCTCGCTGATACGATAATGCGTCAAATAATCGATGGGGCTTTGCCCGACGTTGGACATAAACACGCGGTACAGATGGCTGCGGCTGACGCCGACGGCCTTGGCGATGTCGTCCACCGAAATATCGTGGGAATAGTTGAACTGGATATACTTGATGGCGGCCAGCACATACTGGCTGCTGGAGGAGCCCACGTTGGGCATGGCTTCGCGGGCCGCCTGCATCAGGTGGGCCATAAAGATATAGAGGTAGCCGGTCATCAGGGCCTCGCACTGGGGCTCCGGCCCGCGGGACAGGTAGATATTGTACAGCGATTCCCGCACGGCCTGGGGATCTTTGCAGCGGTGTACCGGTTGAGTGTCCGAGAAGGGCGTCTGCTGCACCAGCTTATTGGCGCAGGCCCCGTTGAAGCCTACCCAATAGTACTCCCACGGGTCGGTCTCGTCCGCCGCATAGGTGATCAGCTGGTTGGGCTTGGCCAGAAACAGATCGCCCTCCTGCAAGGTATAGGACGACCCGTTGACCTGGTACACGCCGCGGCCCGCCACCACCAGGTGGATGAGGTAATGGTCGCGCACGCCGGGGCCCCAGGTGTGGCCCGGCTGGCAGTACTCATGCCCGCAGTTGAAGATGGACAGCTCTACATTATCGGTGTAGCTCTGCTTATAGGATTGCTTGGTTTCGTTATCCATGACAGCTCCCTCTCCGCGCGGTGCCGCCCCGGCACCGCGCCGCCTTGCCTGCAGCCGGGGCCGCGGGCAAAATATAGTAATTTTATTATAGCAGGGGATTCATCAAAAGTCCATAAAAGCGCCGTAAAAAAATGTTTACTTTCTTTCAAAATTTGTTATACTAAGATTAAGAACCCGGCAGGCGGCGGTGTACTTTGTCCGTTTGCCTAAAAGATACAGGCTCATTTTGTGCATACTGGCGAAAAGAGCCGCGCAACAGAAAGGCGAGTGCAATTATGGCGAACACCATTGAACTGAAACAGCAGATCCAGCAGGGTGCCTATGATGCAGCTTTTGTAAAACTTTACGGTGCTGATGTGGACGTAAACGCCCAGCGTGAGCGTTACATTTCCGTCATCGACCAGTTTGAGAACGAGTTTGGCTCCGGGCGCTCCGTGCGCCTCTACTCCGCCCCCGGCCGCACCGAGATCGGCGGCAACCACACCGACCACAACAACGGCGTGGTGCTGGCGGGCTCCGTCAACCTGGACATTGTGGCGGTCGTTTCCCCAAACGAGGAGAACATCATCCGCGTCAAGTCCCTGGGCTTTGAGAAGATCGACGATGTGGACGTGACCAACCTGGTCCCGCAGGAGCAGGAGAAGGAGCACTCCGCAGCCCTGATCCGCGGCGTGGCCGCCGGTATCGTCAACGCGGGCGGCAAGGTCGGCGGCTTTGACGCCTACACCACCAGCAACGTGCTGCGCGGCTCCGGCCTGTCCAGCTCCGCCGCCTTCGAGGTCTGCATCGGTGCCATCCTGCGCGGCGAGTACAACGATAACGACATGGAGAAATTCTCCCAGGTCAAGATCGCCCAGATCGGCCAGTATGCCGAGAACGTCTTCTTCGACAAGCCCTGCGGCCTGATGGACCAGACCGCCTGCGCTGTCGGCGGCGTCATCACCATCGACTTCAAGGACCCGGCACACCCCATCGTGGGCCAGACGTCCATCGACCTGGCCAAGCACAAGCTGGCCATGTGCATCACCGACACCAAGGGCAGCCACGCTGACCTGACGGATGATTACGCTGCCATCCGCCGCGAGATGGAGAGCGTGGCCGAGCAGATGGGCAAAAAGGTCCTGCGCGAGGTGGACGAGGACGCGTTCTACGCCGCCATCCCGCAGCTGCGCAAGGCCGTGGGCGACCGTGCTGTGGTGCGTGCCATCCACTTCTACAACGACTGCCGCCGCGCCGCCGCCCTGTGCGATGCCGTGCGCGCCGACGATATGGATACCTTCCTGAAGCTGATCGTCGAGGGCGGCCACTCCAGCTTTGAGTTCAACCAGAATGCTTACAGCATCAAGAACTACAAGGAGCAGGGTGTGCCCATCGCACTGGCCCTGAGCCAGAAAGTGCTGAACGGCCGCGGTGCCTGGCGTCTGCAGGGTGGCGGCTTCGCCGGCACCATCCAGGCGTTTGTGCCTTATGATCTGCTGGATACTTACAAGGCGACCATCGATGCCTGCTTCGGCGAAGGCAGCTGCCATGTGCTGAATATCCGCAACTATGGCGCGGTGCCGGTTGCTGTGGACATGTAATTATTATATTCTGCTTTGCGGGGGACACCACCATGTGGTGTCCCCCGCAAAGTGTAAACATATAAATAAAAATCAAGAATTCCGTTCCCAAATCAAAGCCAGGCCCTTAAACAGCAGATCTCCATCATACAAAATCTTCCGTTTGCAGCAGGGCATGATGTAAGGCGCTAAGCCGCCGGTGGCGACTACCGTCAGCGGTTGGCCCAGTTCCGCTTCCACACGGTCGGCCAGGCCGTCCAGCATGGCGGCAGTGCCAAACATCGCGCCGTTGTTGAGCGCCTCGACCGTGTTGCGGCCGACCAGATGCTCCGGCGGTTCCGGGGCGATGGGCGGCAGCTGGGCTGTGCCTGCACTGATGGCCCGCAGGCTGGTCTGCACGCCGGGCACGATGAACCCGCCTAAAAAGCAGCCCTCGGCCGAAAGCACATTGTAGGTCGTGGCTGTGCCCATGTCTACCGTCATGCAGGGCAGGGGATAATGCGTTGCGGCGGCTGCGGCATCAGCCAGACGGTCGCGGCCCACGCGGTCTGGCTCGTCCACGGCAAAGGTCAGGCCGGTGTCCAGCGCGTTGCTCACAATTAAAGCGTCCCTGCCGGTCAGCCGCCTGCAGGCGTGGGCCAGTACGGGCGTTAAACCCGGTACTACGCTGCACACGATGACGCCCTCGCAGGCGGTGGGGTCGACCTTTAAGCGCCCCAGCAAAAATCGCAGCTCGGCGGCGTATTCATCCGCTGTGCAGCGGGGGCGGGTGACCATCCGGGTGGTGAACAGGATGTCGCGGTGCGCTTCACCCGCCAGCCCGCCGATGCAGATGTTGCTGTTGCCGATGTCAACTGCTAAAACCATGGTGTTTGTCTCTTTTCCTGAAAATGTAGCATCATTATAGCAGATTGACGGCAGTGCTGTAAACGGGTATACTAACATTATGAAGGATGTGATCTCCATGAACCTGAAAGGCAAAACCATCGTCCTCGGCATTACCGGGGGCATTGCCGCTTATAAAATGCCCAATGTGGCCCACGCGCTGGTCAAGCTGGGCGCCGACGTCCATGTGCTGATGACCCAGAACGCCACCGAGTTCATCACCCCGCTGGTGTTTGAAACGCTGACAAATCGCCGCTGCATCGTGGATACGTTTGACCGCAACTTCCAGTACGACGTGGCACATGTCAGCCTTGCCAACGCCGCCGACCTGATGCTCATCGCCCCGGCCACGGCCAATGTGATTGCCAAAATGGCCCACGGCCAGGCCGACGACATGCTGACCACCGTGACCCTGGCGGCCCACTGCCCCAAGCTGGTGGCCCCGGCCATGAACACCCACATGCTGGAAAACCCCATTACCCAGGATAACATCAAGACGCTGGAGCATTACGGCTTTACGGTCATTCCGTCCGGCTCCGGCCTGCTGGCCTGCGGCGACGTCGGCTCCGGCCGTCTGCCCGAGGAGAGCGTGCTGGTGGATTACGTGCTGCGGGAGCTGGCCTGCGAGAAGGACCTGACGGGCAAAAAGGTGGTGGTCTCCGCCGGCGCCACCCAGGAGCCGATGGACCCCGTGCGTTACCTGACCAACCACTCCACCGGCAAGATGGGTTACGCCGTGGCCCGTGCCTGTATGCTGCGCGGCGCGGAGGTCGTGCTGCTGTCTTCGACGAGCTGCACCCAGCCGGACGTGCCTTTTGTGAAGAAGGTGCCGTTCACCACGGCCAAAGACCTGTTTGAAGCCGTAAAGGCCAACGCCATGGACGCCGATGCCCTGGTGATGGCTGCCGCCGTGGCTGACTACCGCCCGGCGGAAGTGGCAGCGGACAAGGTGAAAAAGCACGATGGCGAGATGAACATCGCGCTGGAACGAACCGATGACATTTTGGCGTGGGTCGGCGCACACAAACCGGAAACGCTGTTTGTCTGCGGCTTCTCGATGGAGACGCGGGATCTAGTCGAGAACTCCACCGCCAAGCTGAACAAGAAAAACATGGACATGATTGTGGCCAACAACCTGAAAGTCCCCGGCGCCGGGTTTGGCGTGGATACCAACGTGGTAACGATCATCACCCACAACGGGGCAGAGCAGTTGCCGCTGCAAAGTAAAGATGATGTAGCCATGGCGATTGTGGATCATTTTGCCAGATTTTTGATATTGTGCTAGACCGGCTCTGCCTACCTTGCGGCAGAGCCTTTTATAATGGCATACTGCTGTTAAAACGAGAGAGCCGCCGCAGGGTGGCGGCGAACGAAATAGATAAATAAAATACTAAAACCACCCCCTTCCCGCATACTCATGCAAGAGAATGAGTACAGCGAAAAGGGGGACTTTTTATGTGTGGGATCGCAGGGCAGATCGGGCGGGACCCGCGGGTGATCCAGGGGCAGTATGCGGCCTACTGCGCGATGCAGCAAACTTTATCTCGCCGTGGGCCGGACCAGCGGGGCATGTTCATCAGCGGGCGGGCGGCGCTCATCCATGCGCGGTTGGCGGTGGTGGATATTGAGAACGGCCTGCAGCCCATGCAGCTGGATTGGCAGGGCGAAAGCTATACCCTCGTGTATAATGGCGAGCTGTACAACACGCCGGAACTGCGCGCCGCGCTGCAAAACAAGGGCCACAGCTTTACCGGCCATTCGGATACCGAGGTGCTGCTGCACGCCTTCGCCCAGTGGGGGGCGGGCTGCCTGGAACGCTGCAACGGCATTTTTGCCTTTGCCGTCTGGGCGCAGCGGGCGGGCACGTTGTTTTTGGCGCGGGACCGCTGCGGGGTCAAGCCGCTGTTTTACGTGCAGACAGGGGACAGCCTGCTGTTTGGCAGCGAGATCAAGACCCTGCTGGCCCACCCGGCCGTGCCGCCCCGGGTGGACGCCAACGGCCTGGCCGAAGTGCTGCTGCTTGGTCCCGGCCGCACGCCGGGGTGCGGGGTGTTCAAAAATATCCGGGAGCTGCTGCCCGGCCAGTGCGCCGTGTATGAGGCTGACAGCGGCCGCCTGACCCTGACCCGCTACTGGCAGCTGACCGACCACGACCACCCCGACGACTTCGAGACCACCGCCCGCAACGTGCGGGATTTGGTCGTGGATGCCATCCAGCGGCAGCTGGTCAGTGATGTGCCGGTGGCGACGTTTTTGTCCGGCGGGTTGGATTCCAGCCTGATTTCGGCGGTGGCGGACACCTATTTTACCGCACGGGGCCGGCAATTGCAGACGTTCTCGGTGGGGTACAAGGACAACCGGCGGTATTTCCACGCCACCAAGTTTCAGCCCGGGGCCGACGCGCCCTACATCCGCAAGATGAACGACTTTTTGGGCGCGCGGCACCACTGGGTCACACTGGACACCCCCGAACTGGTGCTGGCGCTCTACGCCGCGGTGGAGGCCCGCGATCTGCCCGGCATGGCGGACGTGGATTCCTCGTTGCTGCTGTTCTGCCGCCAGATCAAGCCCCATGCCACGGTGGCGCTTTCGGGCGAGTGCGCCGACGAAATTTTTGGCGGTTACCCGTGGTACCGCGACCCCGCCGTGCGGGAAAAGTACGGCTTCCCCTGGGCGCAGTCCACGGCCTACCGGGCGGCGTTTATAAAGGATGGCGTGCTGGGGGACATCGACCCGGCAGCGTTTGTGGACGCGCGGTATCAGCAAACGCTGGCCGAGACCTCGGTGTTGCCGGGGCGGGATGCGGTGGAGACCCGGATGCGCCAGATGGTCAATTTGAACTTTGCCTGGTTCATGCAGACGCTGCTGGACCGCAAGGACCGGATGAGCATGTACTCGGGCCTGGAGGTGCGCGTGCCGTTCTGCGATTATCGCATTGCGGAGTATCTCTACGCTGTGCCGTGGGATTTTAAGGATTACCAGGGTCAGGAGAAGGGCCTTTTGCGCTACGCCATGCAGGGCGTTTTGCCCAAAGAGGTTTTGTGGCGGCGCAAGAGCCCCTACCCCAAGACCTGGAACCCGGCGTATTTAGCGGCGGTCAGTGCCGAGCTGCGGCGGGTGATTTCTGACCCGGCGGCGCCGCTGCTTGCCATTATCAAAAAGGAGGCACTGGAAGCACTGCTGGCCAGCGGGGCCGACAACCCCGTGCCCTGGTACGGCCAGCTGATGACCACGCCACAGACGATCGCCTGGTTTTTGCAGGTAAATTATTGGATGAAGAAATATCGAGTTGAACTGGTTTGAATTTTGTGGGATGGTGGCAGCACTGTCCCACATTTTTTCATAAGGCTATCGCACAATTTTCACAAATGGCGGCTATACTTTATCATGTTCATGACTCTGCATAGAAAAAGGGGAGAGCATTTTGATTCAAGTCGAACATCTGACGAAACGCTACGGCGGCCATACCGCTGTGGATGACATCAGCTTTACCGTTGAGGACGGCTGCATCTACGGCCTGCTGGGGCCGAACGGCGCGGGCAAGTCTACGACCATGAATATCATCACCGGCTACCTGTCGGCCACCGACGGCACCGTGACCATCAACGGCCATGATATTGCCGAGGAACCCGCCGCCGCCAAGGCCTGCATCGGCTATCTGCCGGAGCAGCCGCCGCTGTACCAGGATATGACTGTGCGGGAATACCTGCTGTTTGTGGCCGAGCTGAAGGGCACCCGCAAAAAGGCCGACCGCATCGCGGCTGTAGAAAACGCCTGCGCCCGCACCGGCCTGCAGGAGATGGAAGGGCGGCTGATCCGCAACCTGTCCAAGGGCTACCGCCAGCGCGTGGGTATTGCCGGGGCGCTGCTGGGCACCCCCAAGGTCATCATCCTGGACGAGCCCACCGTCGGCCTGGATCCTGCGCAGATGATCGAAATCCGCAGCCTGATCCATGACCTGGGCAAGACCCACACGGTCATTTTGTCCAGCCATATTTTAAGCGAGGTGCAGACCGTCTGCGACCGCGTTCTCATCATTGCCCATGGTAAACTGGTAGCCCAGGGCACGCCCGAGGAACTGGCCGGCAAGCTGGCCGCCAAGGGCACCATCTCGGCCACCGCCCAGGGCGAACGGGACGCCGTGCTGGCTGCGGCCGCCACCGTGCCCGGCCTGACCGACCTGCGGGTGACCGCCGAAAAGGGCGGCGAGGTCAGCTTTACCGCCGTAAGCGAGAGCGGCGCCGACCTGCGCGGTGCGCTGTCTCTGGCACTGGCCAAGGCAGGCTGCCCGGTGCTGAATCTGAGCGCCGAGAGCATGAGCCTGGAGGATGTGTTCCTGCAGCTGACCGAGGCACCGGAAGAAACCGAAACGACCGAAACGAAAACCAATGAACAGGAGGCAGAATAAATGGCTGCCATCTTTAAACGGGAAACCAAAAGCTACTACACCGGCATGGTGGGCTACGTCACCGCGGCGGTCAGCCTGTTTTTCCTGGGGCTGTACTTTACCAACCGCAACCTGATGTACGCTTCGTCGGACTTTGCGTCCGTTTTGTACACAACTACGCTGATCATGCTGTTCCTGCTGCCCGCCATCAGCATGCGCAGCTTTGCCGAGGAACGCCGCAACAAGACCGACCAATTGCTGCTGACCAGCCCGGTCAGCATCCCCGGCATCGTGCTGGGCAAGTTCCTGGCCGAGGTCGTGGTGTTTGCCCTGCCGCTGACCGTGGCCGTTATTATGCCGCTGATCTTGACGGCGTTCGGCACGGTGTCGCTGGTGTCGGCGTTCAGCGCACTGTTTGCGTATCTGCTGCTGGGCGCGGCCTGCCTGGCCGTGGGGACCTGGATCTCGGCGCTGACCGAAAACCAGATCATTGCCTACCTGGCCACCTTTGGCGCGCTGCTCATCGCCTACCTGATGAACGGCATCAAGACCATGTTCACCAGCGGCAACCTGCTGGCGCTCATCGTGTTTTTGGTGGTACTGCTCATCGCGGCTGTGCTGGTGGGTGTGCTTTGCAAAAGCCTGCCGGTTGGCCTGGGCGTGTTCGGTGCGGGCGCTGTGGTGCTGGTGGTGCTGTTCCAGCTGCGCCCGGCGTGGCTGCTCTCGGCCTTTAACGCGGTGCTGGGGGCGCTGGCACTGTTCCAGCCGTTCAACGGCGTGGTAGGCGGCATGTTCAGCGTGTCGGCCATCGTGTACTATCTTTCGGTGATCGCGCTGTTTTTGTTTTTGACGGGGCAGTCGCTGGAACGCCGCCGTTGGCACTAAGGGGGCGTTGACTATGAAAAAGTTTGACTTGAAAAACCTGCAGGGCAGCAAGCGCACCCTGCGCAGCGGCAGCTACGCCACTGTGCTGGCCGTGGTGGTGCTGGCCTTTGTGATCCTGGTCAACCTGGTGGTGCAGGCATTGCCCAGCAAGTGGACCGAGTTTGATATTTCCACTTCGTCCCTGTTTACGTTAAGCGATACATCGAAAAATCTGCTGCACGAGCTGAACAGCGATGTCACCGCCTACTACCTGGCCGAGTCCGGGCAGGAGGATACCAACATCACCCGCCTGCTGGACCGCTATGCCGACGAGAGCAGCCACTTCGGCTGGCAGCAGCGCGACCCGGTGCTGTACCCGACCTTTGCCCAGCAGTACGACGGCGCGGTCACCGGCTCGGTCGTTCTGAGCTGCGGCGATAACTACCGTGTGGTGGGCTACAACGATATGTACCAGCTGGACGTTGAGAACTACTACACCAGCGGCAGCCAGCAGTACACCTTTGAAGCCGAAAACGCCCTGACAAGCGCCCTGGCCCAGGTCAGCCGCACCACGGCCTATAAGCTCTACCAGCTGACCGGCCACGGCGAACTGGCGCTGGACACCGACTTTACTGACACGCTGACCAACGCCGGTGTGACCACCGAGGAACTGAACCTGACCACGGCGGGCAGCATCCCCGCCGATGCCGACAGCCTGCTGCTGAACGCGCCCCTGGCCGACCTGACCGAGGCCGAAGCCGCCCTGTTGAGCGACTACGTAACAAACGGCGGCAAGCTGCTGGCCGTGACCGACTTTACCACCGACACTCCGCGCCTGGATGCCATTTTGGAAAGCTGCGGCATGACCCGGCAGGCGGGCTTGCTCATTGAAAACGACGCCAACCATTACCCCTACGGCTACCCGCAGACCTACCTGCTGCCAACGGTGCAGAGCAATGAGATCACCGCCGGTGTGGGCAGCAACATGATGGTGTACACCCCCATCGCCCAGGGCATCGTGAAGCACGAGGATGGTGACTACACCTTTACCAGCCTGCTGTCCACCAGCTCGACCGCTTACTCGATGGAAGGCTACGCCACCGCCGAGACCGCCCAGAAGGCCGACACCGACCCCGAAGGCAGCTTTGACGTGGCCCTGGCTGCCGAGAACACCACCACCGGCACCCGCGTGGTGTGGATCAACTGCCCCAACTTTTTGCAGGGTACCATCAACCAGAGCGTGTCCGGCGGCAATGCCCAGCTGCTGGGCAGCATCGTCAACTGGTTTGACGGCGAGCAGACCACCGCGGTCATCAGCGGCAAGAGCCTGAGCGCCGCCAGCCTGACCGTGCCCAACAACATGATCATTGTGCTGGGGCTGCTGTTTACCATTGTGCTGCCCATCGTGTGTGTGGTGGCCGGGCTTGTGATCTGCGTGATCCGGCGCAGAAGATAAGGAGACCCCATGAACCGTAAAAAAATGCTGCCGCTGGTGCTGCTGGCGGCGGGGGCTGTGCTGCTGGGCGTGCTGCTGGCAGTGCTGACCTGCGAGAATGAGGCGGAGGAAGATACCGGCATCCCGCTGGTGGACTTTGCCGCCGAGGATGTGGACGAGCTGGCCTATTCCGGCAACAATGTGGATGTGACGCTGCTCAAGGGCAGCGAGGGCAACTGGATGCTGGACTCCGACCCGACCCTGCCGCTGGAGCAGAGCGCCGTGCAGAGTTTGGTGGAGAAGTTCACTGACCTGACCGCTGCCCGCCAACTGCAGGACAGTGAGCTGGGCGAGATCCCCGCGATGAGCGACACCCCGGCCATGGTATTTACCCTGAAGGCAGGAAAGACGACCCGCACGCTGACGGTGGATCAGCTCAACGATGTGGCAGGTGTGTACTACGTCTACGATGACGCGGGCGGTGTGTACACCGTGGCCAAAAGCGATTTGAACAACCTGTGCAAGGCCCCCCGCAGCCTGTACGCGGCACAGAGTTTGACCGACAAGACCAGCGACGATGTGACCGCCCTGACGGTGGGCGACTTGCAGTTCGTTTTGAACGATGGCACCTGGCAGCTGGCCGATGATGCCGATTATACACTGGACCAGAGCGCGGTGAAGCGGATGGTAAGCACCCTTTGCGAGATGCAGACCGAGTGGAGCATCACCACGCCGGAAGCGGACAGCGCCTACGGGCTGGATGCGCCGGATGTGACGGCGGTTCTGACGTTTACGGACGGCACGCAGCTGACCGTGCGGTTTGGTGATCTGGTGCCCGAAGCCGCGGACGACACGGATACCGGCAGCACGACCACCACGAGTTTGTGCTATCTGGCCAGCGATGGGGCACCCGGCATTGTCTACGAGGTAAAGGCCGCCCACAAGGACGCCTTTGCTGTGACGAAGGAGGGTTTGCTGGATACCTCGACAAAGGAAACGGCGGCCGCCGATGATGTGGTGGCGGAACACTGAATTATGAGAAAAGGCTCCCCTTGCGGGGAGCCTTTTTCACACCTACCACCTTACACCCGGATGTAACTCTCTTGCCCCCTTGCTGGGAATATGGTACAATGAACAAAAGCGACAGAAAGGGTATCTGCCTATGAAAAAGTGGTTTGTTTGGCCTGTTTTGCTGGCGGGGGTGCTGTGTGCCTGCGGGGCGCAGCCAACGGGGCAGAGCGCTGTGACCCTGCCTATGAATACCGAGCGCCCGGTGGTGGCTGACCTGCCTGCTGACGAGGCAGGACCAACGCCCGAACCGACGCCCGCAGCGGAAACGACCTTGACCGCCGCCGACCTGACGCTGGAAGAAAAGGTCGGCCAGCTGTTCATTATCCGGCCGGATTCCCTGGATCTGACCCTGCCGCAGGAGCAAATCGACGACGCCAAGGCGGACGGCGTGACCGAGCTGACCGACGCCATGCGGGACGCGCTGCAAAAGTATCCCGTGGGCGGCGTGTGCCAATTCGGCAAAAACATCGTGGACCCGGAACAGATCACCGCCTTCAACGCGGCCCTGCAGGAGGCCTCCGACATCCCACTGTTTATCTCGGTGGACGAGGAGGGCGGCGCGGTGGCGCGGCTGGCCAATAAAGATACCTTCGACCTGCCCCGGTATGAGAGTGCCGCCGCCGTGGGAGCCGAGGGGGCCGACGCCGCCTGTGCCATGGGGCAGACCATTGGCGGCTACCTGCGTACCTACGGCTTCAATATGGATTTCGCCCCCGACGCCGACGTGAACACCAACCCGGATAACCCCATCATCGGCACGCGGGCGTTTTCGTCCGACGCCGCCCAAGCCGCCGATTGCGCGGCGGCCATGGCCAGGGGACTGGCGGGCGAGGGAATCCTGCCCACCTTCAAGCATTTCCCCGGCCACGGCGATACCGCCGAGGACAGCCACACCGGCCTGGCCTACAGCTACCGCACGGTGGGGGAACTGGCTGCCTGCGAGCTGCTGCCTTTTGAGGCCGCCGCCGAGGTTGGCCCCCACGCCGTGATGGTGGGGCACATCGTGGTGCCGGAGCTGACCGGCGACCTGCCCGCAACGCTTTGTGCCGACGCCATTGCGCTGGTGCCGGATGCGGAGAACACGCTTATCGTTACAGACTCGCTGGCCATGGGGGCCATCACCGACAGCTACACCCCCGGCGAAGCCGCTGTGCAGGCTTTGCAGGCCGGGTGCGACGTGCTGCTGATGCCCGACGGCCTGGCCGATGCCTACGATGCTGTGCTGGCGGCCGTGCAGAATGGCACCCTCAGCGAGGACCGGCTGGACCTGAGCGTTAACAAAATTTTACGTATGAAAGCGCAATTCTGCGCATAAGGGAGGCTGCCATGCAGCAAACCGTCTGGGCCATGGATGGCTCGTTTTTTGCCCAGCGAATCTCGGGCATCCAGCGCTACTCCATTGAGCTTTTGGCCGCGCTGGACGCCATCGTCCCGGCGGGGCTGGTGGAGATCGTTGTGCCGCAGGGGGTCAAAACGCCCGCATACACCAACATAAAAGTTGTTCCGTTCGGCACCCGCAAGGGCCTTGCCTGGCAGCAGCTGGACTACCCGTGCTACCTGAAACGGCGCAGCGCCAAGGGGCTGGCTACCTGCAACGTCATCCCGTGGTTCGGGTTTACCGGCATTGCGGTGGTGCACGATGTCTGCTACCGCGCCCGGCGGGATTTTTATAGGGACACCCGCCGCGACCGGCTGAGCGCCGCGTGGCACTGCCTGCAGTATCGCCGCATTGCCCAAAAGGCCGAGCGCATTATTACGGTATCGGAATTTTCCAAGGCGGAGATCCACAAATACTACGGTGTGCCGCCGGAAAAGATGAATGTTGTCTACAACGCCTGGCAGCAGATGCAGCGCATCGCGCCCGATGACGGCGTGTTTGCCAGGCACCCGCAGCTGCAAAAGGGCGGGTACTATTTCAGCATGGCGAACCTGCTGAAAAACAAGAACTTCCCCTGGGTGCTGCGGGCCGCCAAGGCCAAGCCCGATGCAATGTTTGCTATCGCGGGCGGCGGCAGCCTGGCCGAGGAAGCCGGGCGCCTAGGTCTGGCCGACCTGCCCAATGTAGTCTACCTGGGCTATGTCAGCGATGGCGAAGCCAAAAGCCTGATGGCCAACTGCCGGGCGTTTTTGTTCCCGACCCTGTACGAGGGGTTCGGCATCCCGCCGCTGGAGGCCGTGGCCTGCGGGGCAAAGCAGATCCTGGTCAGCGACACGCCCTGCATGCGGGAGATATACGGCGACTGTGCGGGGTATATTGACTTGGATACCAACCCCGGCAACGTGGACGACACCACCCCACCCCAAGCCGATCCGCAGCTGCTGCTGGAAAAGTACAGCTGGGAGAAAAGCGCGGAGAAATTGTTGGACATTTTAAAGAAGGCATAAGTATGAACACTCATCCCGAATTGATCGTGATGCTGACGTACAACGATGTGACGGTGCCGCAGGCAGCGGAGGTGTTTGCCAAGTGCGAGCATACCCGCGCGCGGTACTGGGGCTTTAAAGAGGCGGGCCTGCCTTTTGCCGAGATGCGGGACCTGTTTGCCCGCATGAAAGCCTGCGGCAAGCAGACCTGCCTGGAAGTGGTGGCTTACACCGAGGCCGAGTGCCTGCGCGGGGCCGAGATGGCTGCGGCCTGCGGGTGCGATTTTTTGCTGGGCACCGTCTTTTCGGAGGCCGTCAACGCCTACTGCCGGGCCCACGGGCTGCGGTACATGCCCTTTGTGGGGCAGGTGACGGGGCGGCCCTCGGTGCTGGAAGGCACGGCGGAAGAGATGGTTTGTGAAGCAAAGCGCTGCCTGGCCCAAGGCGCTTACGGCATTGACCTGCTGGGCTACCGTTACACCGGCGATGCCCCGGCGCTGAACCGTGCGCTGACGGCGGCGGTGGGGCCGGTGTGCATTGCAGGCAGCGTGAACAGCTACGCCCGGCTGGCGGAGATCCGCGCGGCGGGGGCTGCCTATTTTACCATCGGCAGTGCCTTTTTTGACCATGTGTTCGGCGACGATTTCGCCGCCCAGATCGACGCTGTCTGCGCGTATATGGAGGCCGACCATGCTTGAGCGCTGGTATCCCTGGGGCTGGGCGCCCAACGTGTTTGCCATCGACTATGCCAAACTGCAGGCGCTGGGGTATAAGGGCATTCTGTTTGATATTGACAACACGCTGGTCCACCACGGCGCGGATGCGACCCCTAAGGTGGAAGCGCTGTTCCGGGAACTGGACGCCATGGGAATGAAAACGCTGCTCCTCTCGGACAATTCCGCCGAGCGTATCCAGCGGTTTAATAAACATATCGGCGCGCCCTATATCGCCGAGGCCGGCAAACCCGACCCCGCCGCTTACCGCCGTGGGGCCAAGATGCTGAGCCTGCCGGTGGAGCAGGTCGTCTGCATCGGGGACCAGGTGTTCCGGGATATCCGGGGCGCGAACCGCTGCGGGATGGCCAGCATTCTGGTGGATTTCATCCGCCTGCCGCAGGAGACCCACTACGGCAAAAAGCGGGTGCTGGAAAAGTACATCATGGCCTGCTGGCGCAGAAATCCGCGCTGGCGGGACCGCTTGGGGAATATCCAAAAATAAGAGGTGCATACCATGTTTTGCGATATCAGCCCGACCTGCTATAAGATCGCCCTGCAAAAAGAAATTATCAAACGACATATCAAGAATTTCCTGCGCCATGAGTGCTATGCGGACACGCGGCAGAACGAGCCGCTGCCCTGTCTGGTGGCGGACTGCAGCTCCCACCTCATCAAGCGGGGCAAGGGCATTGACCCGGTGCTGCAGGAGAACAAGGCTGTCAACATCAAACTTGCCAACGCCCGGATGAACGGCATCCTCATCCGCCCGGGGGAGACCTTCTCGTTCTGGCATCTGGTAGGCAAGACCACCAAGCGCAAGGGCTATCGGGATGGCCGCATTTTGGTGCGCAACCATCTGCTGCCGGGTATCGGCGGCGGGCTGTGCAATCTGGCCAATACCATCCACCGGGTGGTGCTGCTTAGCCCCCTGACGGTGACGGAGTTCCATAAGCACTCCGACGCGCTGGCCCCCGATGAGGGCGCGCGGGTGCCCTTCAGCTCCGGTACCTCGGTGTTTTACAACAACGGCGACTACCGGTTCAAAAACGAGACCGACCAAACCTTCCAGCTGCTGCTCTGGTGCGATGCGGACAATCTGTACGCCGCCCTGCGGTGCGAGCACCCGCTGCCGTACAACTACCGCATCGTGGAGGAGGGGCACTACTTCCAGCAGGAGGGTGACAAATACTACCGTGTATCGAAGATTTACAAAGAAACACTGGACGGAGACACCGTGGTGGCGAAAGAGCTGGTGCTGGATAACCACTCGGAAGTCATGTATGATTACGGGTTGATCCCGAAAGAACAGATACGATAAAGGGGGGACGTCAAAATGTTTGCAAAGGTCACGAGCCTGGGGCTGAGCGGGCTGGCGGGGTATGTGGTGCAGGTCGAGGCCGATCTCTCCAGCGGGCTGCCGCAGTTCACGCTGGTGGGCCTGCCGGACTCGGCCGTGAAGGAAAGCAGCGAGCGGGTGCGCAGTGCCGTCAAAAACCTGCACTACCCCTGGCCGTCCAGCCGCATCACCATCAACCTGGCTCCGGCGGATGTGCGCAAGACCGGCCCTGTGTACGACCTGCCTTTACTGGTGGGCCTGCTGGCCGCCCAGGGCGTTCTGCCCGTGCCCGCGCCGCATCAGGCCTTTTTGGGGGAACTGGGCCTGGATGGCACGCTGCGCCCTGTGACCGGCGTGCTGCCCATGGCGCTGGCGGCTGTGACCCTGGGCGTGACCGAACTGTTCCTTCCGGCAGAGAATGCCGCCGAAGCTGCCGAGGCCGTAGGCCTGACCGTCTACCCGGCCCGCATGGCCAGCGACGTGGTGCGCCATCTTTGCGGGGAAGAAGCCATCACCCCGGCCGCCCCCGGCGGCTTTGACGAAGCGGGTACCTGGCTTGGCCCCGATATGGCCGATGTGCGCGGCCAGGCCGAAGCCCGCCGTGCGCTGGAGATCGCCGCCGCAGGCGGGCACAACTTACTGCTGGTCGGCCCGCCGGGCACGGGCAAAAGCATGCTGGCCAAGCGCCTGCCGGGCATCCTGCCGCCGCTGACCTATGAGGAAGCGCTGGAGACCAGCGCCATCTACTCGGTGGCCGGGCTGCTGCCTGCGGGCAGCGGGCTTTTGAAAGAGCGGCCCTTCCGTAGCCCGCACCACAGCGTAAGCACCGCCGCCATGGCGGGCGGCGGGTCGACCCCGCGCCCCGGTGAGGTGAGCCTGGCCCACAACGGTGTGCTGTTTTTGGACGAACTGCCGGAATTTTCCCGCGACACCCTGGAAGTGCTGCGTCAGCCCTTGGAGGACGGCGCCGTCACGGTGAGCCGGGTACACGGCACCGCCCGCTACCCCTGCCAGTTCATGCTGGCTGCCGCCATGAACCCCTGCAAGTGCGGCTACCTGGGTCACCCCACGCGGGAGTGTACCTGCACGCCCAGCGCCATTGAGCAGTACCGCCGCCGCATCTCCGGCCCGCTGCTGGACCGCATCGACCTGCATGTGGAAGCCATGCCTGTGGAGTACGAGGCCCTGGCCGCCGAGGCCGGGGGAGAGAGCAGCGCCGCCATCCGCGCCCGCGTTACCGCCGCCCGCAAGGTACAGCAGGAGCGCTGCACAGACCTGCCCGGCGTGCGGTGCAACGCCCAGCTGCCGGGGGCCGCACTGCGAAAATACTGCCGCATGACCCCCAAGGCCCAGCAAATTTTGCGCGCGGCGTTTGAGCGCCTGGGATACAGCGCCCGCGCCTACGACCGCATTTTGCGGGTGGCCCGCACCATCGCCGACCTGGACGGCAGCGAGCAGGTGGACACCGCGCATATTTCCGAAGCACTGCAATATCGGGCGCTGGATCGGAAAGCAATGTAGAGCATGTCTGGCCCCCTCTGCGGGGGTAACTCCCCGCAGTGCGGGGAGATGTCGCGAAGCGACAGAGGGGTTCGGCTGCGTAAGC
>ERZ1034913.969-NODE-969-length-19408-cov-54.064899_pt1 | contig 19408 bp, 11 predicted proteins | sample MGYA00520697_ERZ1034913 | MGnify/ENA primary metagenome ERZ1034913 (study PRJEB33766, sample SAMN09781786) | gut metagenome | biome: gut microbiome | host: Homo sapiens | place: Madagascar | study: EMG produced TPA metagenomics assembly of the PRJNA485056 data...
AATGGAATGCGCTGGCTGATACCGAGGGTTTTATTGTTACCTATCCGCTGGGTAATAACAGAATGTGGGATACCGGCGGTACGGGTGATGTGAAGTTTGTGGAGGCTATCATGAAGGATATGGAGCTGAAGCACAATGTGGATAAGAACCGCATCTATCTCTCGGGCTTCTCCATGGGTAGCTGGCTGGGTTACCACTGTCTGGAAACTCTTGGCGATAAGATTGCTGCTTTCGGACCAGTAAGCGGTGTGGACATCGGCAAGCAGCCTAAGGCAAACCGCAAGGTGTCTATCATGCATATCCATGGTACGGGCGATGACGTGTTCAAATATACGGGCGACCCTTCTCACATGGCTGGCGGCTATCCTAGCATTGAGGAATATGTAAAGAAGTGGGCTGCCTACGAAGGTTGCGATGTAAGCAATCCGCAGGTAATCCGTCCTTATCCTGCCGGCAGCACAGGTCCCAAAGCTACACGTACTATATATAATAATGTGAACGAGGGAGTAGAGGTGAACCTGATTGCCATCGACGGCAAGGGCCACTGGCATTCCAACGAAGCAAACGGTGTGAACTCTACCAAGGAACTCTGGACCTTCTTCAAGCGCCATCAGCTGAATCAGGCTTCCGCTCCCGACCCAAACTTTCAGATTTATCTCTGCTTCGGACAGTCGAACATGGAGGGTAATGCCGCCATCGAAGCGCAGGACAAGACGGGAGTAAACCCAAGATTCTTGGCAATGTACACCCTGGATAATGCGCAGGCTGGCTGGACCATGGGATTCTGGCATACAGCCGTTCCGCCTCAGGCACGTCCTGGAACCCGACTGTCGGTAGTAGATTATTTCGGCAGAAAGATGGTAGAGAATCTTCCCGAAGAAGTGAAGGTGGGTACGATTACCGTAGCCGTGGGTGGTGCCAGTATCGATCTTTTCGATAAGGATAAGTATCAGGAATATCTTCAGAGTGCTGAAGTTGCCGATTGGCTCCGCAACTATGCCAAGGAATATGGCGGCAATCCATACGCACGCCTCATTGAACTCGCCAAGATGGCTCAGCAGAAGGGTGTCATCAAGGGCATTCTGCTGCATCAGGGCGAAACCAACAACTGCGATCAGACCTGGCCTTCTAAGGTTAAGAAGATTTATGAGAATATTCTTGCCGACCTGGGACTTGATGCCAAGAATGTGCCATTGCTCGTGGGCGAGTTGGGACAGAAAGACCAGGGCGCAGCCTGCTGGGGACATAATGCCATCATCGACAATATCGCAGCTACGATTCCTACAGCTCATGTGGTATCATCAAAGGATTGTCCGCTGCAGAGCGATAAGCTCCATTTCACGGCAGAGGGCTATCGCATGTTTGGCAAGCGTTATGCCGACGTGATGCTCGAACTCCTGGGTGTGGTGCCAGTGGAAAACCGCAACTATTTCGTCCGTTACGAGAGTACTGCGGGTGAGAACCTCTGGGACCGCCAGGCTATCTACACCTTGCCAAAGGCTTTGGAGAAGGATGCCAAGTATACGCTGACCATGAAGGTGAGAACTTCTGCAGATTGCGCTGAGCTGGGCTTCTGGCCTATCTGGAATGCAAGCAACAACAAGAACCAGTGGGGTGGAAGCAATGATGTGCAGTATCTGGCAGCCTATCCTGTTGAGGCTGGTGACTGGAAGACGCTGACTTGGAATTTCACAGCCAACTTCACCTTGGATACCTTCCAGTTTGTATTTGGCAAATATGGTGGAACACTCGATATTGACGACATGGTGTTGGTGAAGGAAGGAACATCAGAGAATCTGATAGCCAACGCCGATTTCTCAGCAAAGCATATTCAGGGCTGGAGCACCAACTGGAATGGTCCAAGCTATTCTCTTGCCAACGATGCCTATGCATCAACAGGCATCGAGAAGCCAGCTGTGGCAACCATGATGAAATCTGCGGATAAGGCATACTACACTCTTCAAGGTGTGAAGGTTATTCGTCCTACCAAGGGTATTTATATCCATGGTGGTAAGAAAATCGTGATTAAATAATAAACTGAACTTTCGCATGTGGTTCAAGTACGGGCTGAAGGCCCAAAAGCTCCTAGCCCAGGGCATCGCCCTGGGTATGATGGCAATCAGCAAGACGCCCTGTAAGGGCAAAAGCTTTATGTTTTGTCTGGAGTTTTAAAGCTTTTGCCCTTACAGGGCGACAGGTTTGCGTCCGTAATTACCCAGGGCGATGCCCTGGGCTAGGGGCTTCTGCCCTTTCAGGGCGTGTGGGACAAAACTTGCGAATCTTGAATAATAAACAATTATAAATTTTAAAAACTTAACGAAATGAAGAAATTATCATTTATGGTAGCGGCAATGATTGCATTTCCTGCATTGGTGAATGCTCAGCAGTCGCTTTACTTTGGTGGAGCACCAGGCTGGAATCAAATCCAGATGACAACTGCAGAAGGTAAGGAAGTTCCTTATGTAGCTACAGGACAGTATGCTGCATGGGTCTTGTTGACTAATGAGGCTAAGAAAATCTCAGCAAGTGATTATAAGGTGAATCATAAGGCAGGTGAGAAGAATGCACTGATGCTCGTCAATGTTATTCCTGAAGGCGCAAAAGAATGGGGTGCTCAGCAGCATACTCAGGTTCCCGAGGGCGACCAGACTTTTACTGTCGATTTTGAAGATGTTGTTAAGGATAAGACAATTTCTCAACTTCGTTTGTGGGCTCCAGAGAAAGGTATTCAGATACTTTTGAAAAAGGTATGGTTGATTAAGAATGATGGTACCGAAGAGGAGCAGAATTTCTCTCTCTTGTGGGGAGGCTGGAATTGGTCCAAGCTTGCGCAGGCTGCACCTCAGTTGACTTTCCCTACTCAATATTGTGGACAGTTTGTTTGTGATTCGGAAATTTGTAATTTGGCTACTTATTCAGCATTGTCAAATGAAAGTCAGGAGTATCATCTGGAATTGGAAGAGGCCTTGACAAATCCTGTAGCAGTACTTCCTAATTATGTGTATAAAGTAACAAATGCTCAAGGCAAAGAAGAAACAAAAGAAGGAACATTCTCTTATTCCCTCTGTGTTCCTGCTGGTGCTACAGAATATACTTTCACATTAAAAAGAGAAGATGTAATCAAATGGAAGGGTGATAAAGACATAGCACCAGTAGTGAATAAAATTGTATTCCAGAACAATGAGGAGATAAAGGCTCCATTCACAATGAAGATTAAGTCGCTGACTCGTACCAGCATTTTGAATATGCCATCTTCTGGATTCGCTACATTCAGTGCATCTTATCCTGTTGATTACGAAAGCTTAGGTCTTGAAGCTTATGCCGTTAAATTGAATGCAGATAAGAAGACCATAACCTTGGAGAAAATTGAGGGTGTAGTTCCTGCTGATAAGGCTGTATTGCTGAAGGGTACTCCTAGTCAGTCGTATAAACTGACAACAGGTGAAGGTGCTGAAGCTGTATTTGATACCGACTTAAAGGTTTCTGATGGTACAGCTACTTCTTCTGACAAAACTGCAGTCTATGGCTTGGCAACAGTAAATGGTCAGGATGGTTTTTATAAGGCATTCGATGGTAAAACAATCCCTGCTAAGTGTGCTTATCTCGAAGTTGAAAACTCTGCTAGTTTGGCAAAATTCTATAGCTTAGGAGATCATTCTGGTTCTACTACCGGTATCACTTCTGTAAAGAATGAGGCTGCTGGCAACAATGCACCAATGTATAATCTTGCAGGTCAGTCTGTGGATAAGGGTTACAAGGGTATTGTAATCAAGAATGGCAAAAAGATTGTTTTGAAGTAATAGCAAAGCTTTCTTAATATTATCAATTCAAGTTTCGCAAGTGAGCTCCACACGCCCTGAAAGGGCAGAAGCTCCTAGCCCAGGGCAACGCCCTGGGTAATCATGGACGCAAGTTTGTCGCCCTGTAAGGGCAAAAGCTTCAAAAGAATCAGGCAATTTACAAAGCTTTTGCCCTTACAGGGCGCCTTGTTGATTGCTATTATACCCAGGGCGATGCCCTGGGCTAGGAGCTTTTGGGCCTTCAGCCCGTACTTGGACCACTTGCGAAACTTTTATTATCAATAGAAATACGAACTTTTAAAAAAAGAAATAATGAAGAAATATATCAAACCATCTATGGATATTGTAGAGTTGGAGAATGTAAGCCTCATGGCTGCTTCTGGTAATAAAGTGAATACTACTTTGAACGATGAAACTTCAGATGATGTTTCATTCCATTCTCGTAACTTCAGCCTCTGGGACGACGACGCAGCAGAAGAGTAACGGATTAATCTATATTATATAATGAATAAATTATCATTCGTAGCATCAATGCTGATGATGTGCCTCCCGATGACGATGATGGCACAGAAAAACGGGGCGAAGGCGCAAGTTAAGCCCGACCCTAACTTTCAGATTTATCTCTGCTTCGGACAGTCGAACATGGAGGGTAATGCCGCCATTGAAGACATCGACCGAACAGGTGTGAATCCAAGATTCATGGCAATGTATGCCGTGGATGATGAAAAGGCAGGATGGAAAAAGGGACAGTGGCATACCGCTGTCCCTCCGCAGGCAAGACCAACCACTGGCCTCACTCCTGTAGATTATTTCGGAAGAAAGATGGTGGACAATCTGCCCGACAGCATCAAGGTGGGAACCATCACCGTGGCTGTGGGCGGTGCCAGCATTGACCTCTTCGACAAGCGTACCTATAAGGCGTATCTGAAGAAGCAGCCCGACTGGATGAAGAACTTCGCTTCCCAGTATAACGGCAATCCATACGCCCGACTCATCGAGCTTGCCAAGATAGCACAGAAGCAGGGAGTCATCAAGGGAATCCTGCTGCATCAGGGAGAAACCAACAATGGTGATGCCAACTGGCCTAACCGTGTAAAGACCGTATATAATGATATTCTGAAAGATTTGAATCTGAAGGCAGAAGATGTTCCTTTGCTCGTGGGTGAGACCGTTCAGAAAGACCAGGGCGGAAGCTGCTGGCAGCATATCGCCATTGTGGATGATATCGCCAAGACTATCCCTACTGCCCATGTCATCTCTTCCAAGGGATGTCCGCAGCGTGGCGATGGTCTGCATTTCATTGCCGAAAGCTATCGCACCATGGGTAAGCGTTATGCCAACATGATGCTCTCGCTGCTCGGCATCATTCCGGATGCCAATTATCCACGTGTGGATAAAGACCGCCGTGCCTACGTCAAGCTCCACGCACCGGAGGCAAAGCAGGTTATCTTTGATATCTGCGGAAAGAAGTATCCTATGAAGAAGGATTTCGATGGCGACTGGTATGGCGTATCTGACCCTCTGGTAGTGGGTTTCCACTATTATTTCCTGAACGTGGATGGTGTACAGGTAGTAGATCCTGCCAGCGAAACTTATTTCGGCTGCTGCCGAGAGGCGAGTGGTCTGGAGGTTCCTGAGGGAGCCGAAGGCAATTACTATCGTCCTCAGCAGGGAGTGGCACAGGGTCAGGTTCGTTCGGTATCTTACTATGCTGCATCTCAGGGCAAGTTCCGCAGAGCCATGGTTTATACGCCTGCAGAATATGAAACCAATCAGAACAAGCGCTATCCTGTGCTCTATCTGCAGCACGGAATGGGTGAGGACGAGACGGGCTGGAGCCATCAGGGCTATATGCAGCACATCATGGACAATCTCATTGCCGAAGGCAAGGCAGAGCCTATGATTGTGGTGATGGAGAGCGGCGATGTGAAGCAGCCTTTCGTGCCACGTCCTGGCAAGGATGTAGATGAGGAGCGCAAACTGTATGGTGCTTCTTTCTATGATGTCATCATCAAAGATCTGATTCCGATGGTAGATAAGAAGTTCCGAACCTATACCGACAGAGAGCATCGTGCGATGGCTGGCTTGTCGTGGGGTGGTTGCCAGACTTTCAACACCGTGTTGCCGAACTTGGATAAGTTCTCAGCCCTGGGAACTTTCAGCGGAGCACTTTTCGGTGTGGATGTCAAGACCTGCTTCAACGGAGTCTTTGCCGATGCAGCGAAGTTCAACAGCCAGATAAACTATATGTTCATGGGCTGCGGTTCTGAAGAGAACTTCGGCACGGAGAAGATGGCAAAGGAATTGAAGGACCTGGGCATCAAGCTTGATGTCTATGTTTCTCCTGGTACTCATCATGAGTGGCTTACCTGGCGCCGCTGCCTGAAGGAATTTGTGCCACATCTGTTCAAGTAACAAGACAGGAAATCAATAAGTTAATATAAAAGAAATCCCGACACTGCCTGGCAGTTTCGGGATTTCTTTTTGTTGTATTTCTAATATCTTATGTTTCTTTTTGCTTTTTTTTATGTTTCGCAAAGTATTTGTAACATAAAAGAAAGTCATTTTACGAAATATTTATTAATTTTGCAGCGTGCTTTGCAAAAGAATGTTTTTTCTGAACACGTACAATCATGAACTAATAAAATAACAATTTTAATCTATTCTCTTATGAGGAACTTAAAAAAGATTGAAAAGCCGTTAGCATTGCTATCCTTTCTCTGTTTATTCCCTGCAGGAATGTCGGCTCAGAGTATTGTAAAAGGAGTAGTTACAGATCCAAGTGGTGAACCTGTCATTGGTGCTACCGTCAAGGTGAATGGTAGCAAGATGGGTGCAGTAACCGATTTGGATGGTAAGTTTAGCATTGATGCTGCACCTGATGCAACATTGACTATTACTTATGTGGGTATGGAGCCTAAGACCGTGAAAGCTCAGGCTGGTAAAACGCTTACCATTACCTTGAAGGATGATGCTAAAGTTCTGAATGATGTCGTTGTCATCGGTTATGGCGTTCAGAAGAAGAGCGACCTGACAGGTGCAGTTGCATCTATCAAGAGCGATGACATCAAGGGCTTGTCAGCTACCGATGCCGGTGCTGCCCTCCAGGGTAAGGCTGCCGGTGTACAGATTATCAACTCGGGTGGTCCAGGTGAGGCTGCCGATATCCGTATCCGTGGTTATTCTTCCAATAGTGGTAATATCGGTCCGTTGCTCATCGTCGATGGTCTGAAGGTGGATAACATCCAGTATCTGGATCCATCTATGATTGAAAGCATGGAGGTATTGAAGGATGCCGCTTCTGCTGCCATCTATGGTGCGCAGGCTGGTAATGGTGTCGTTATCATCACAACCAAGACGGGTGCTGCCAATGGCGGTAAGGCACAGATTTCCTATAGCAGCAAGTTCACTATCCAGTCGTTGGGAAAGAAGGCTGAAATCTTTGATGCTCCTGAGTATATCGAGTATCACAAGTATTTGGGCGACTTGACCGATGATCTTCTGAAGAAGAACAACTATCAAGGTCAGAACACCAACTGGTATGACGAGGTATTTGAGAACAGTCTGGCTCATCAGCATAGCCTCACCGTGCAGGCAAGCAATGGCAAGGGCCGTTTCCTCGCCAGTCTGAATATCCTCAACAATGATGGTATCGTTAAAGGTAGCAAGGATACTTATAAGCGTTTCACTGGTCAGATCAATGCCGACTATGATATCTATAAGTGGTTGAACGTGACTACTAATACATCTTTTGAAAAGTGGAAGACCAAAGGTGTAACTAGAGGTTATGGTTCATTGCTGAACTCTGTGGTTTCTATCGATCCTTTGACTCCAGCTTATATCAGTAATGTGGAGGATTTGGCTCCTGGCATGAAGGCAAAGGTAGAAGCCGGTGGCCCTGTTCCAAGAGATCCAAGCCATAACAATGACTACTATGGTACTTCTAAATATGTAGATGATGCTACTGGTAACCCTCTCTATCAGCGCGACCGTCATGACACATGGAATTCTGGTATCAATGTACGTGGTACCGTTGCTGCCAATATCAAGCCATTCAAGGGCTTTACATTTACTTCTCGCTTAGGTTATCGTATCACTCAGAGTAACTATCATAACTACGAGACTCCATATTGGTTAACATCTATGGCACATAGTGAAAACTATACCATTGAAGCGAAAACCAATAATGGTTTGTACTATCAGTGGGAGAACTTTGCCAACTATTTGACAACAATCGGCAAGCACACTATTGGTGCCATGGCAGGTATGTCGTTTACCAAGAATCATTGGGATAATAGTTCCATCAGTTCTACAGGAGGTAACATACTCTCATCTTATGAGCCAAACTTCCATTACATCGACTACTTGTTGGCTAATGCAACCAAGGATGTACATAACGCTCCTTCAGATGCAACAGAGTTGTCTTACTTTGGTCGTGTATCTTACAGCTATGACAACCGTTACTTCATGCAGGTTAACTTCCGTCGTGATGCTTTCGATACATCAAAACTTTCAAAGAAGGCACGTTGGGGTAATTTCCCATCAGTTTCAGCAGGATGGGCTATCAGCAATGAGAAGTTCTTCAAGGACAATATAAGTCGTGATGCCATTTCTTTCTTGAAACTTCGTGGCTCTTGGGGTCAGAATGGTAACGTCAATATCTTGAGCGATTATCGTTATGCTTCTACCTTAGCTCTTAATCAGAGTTTCTATCAGTATAATCCTTCTAATGGAGATGGTAAGCTGACTTTAGGTTCTAAGCCTTCTGGACTTGCTAACCCAGACTTGAAGTGGGAAACTTCAGAGCAGGTTGACCTTGGACTTGATGCGCGATTCCTTAACGACCGTTTAACTTTGGGCTTAGACTGGTATCGTAAGACAACCAAGGACCTTTTGATTGAAATCGCTCCTCTTCCAGAGATTGGTGTAAACAAGAGAGTTGTTAATACAGGTAAGGTACTTAACTCTGGTCTTGATTTCGAGTTGGGTTGGAGAGATCACATCAAGGACTTTAAGTATAGTGTGACCGTAAATGGTTCAACTCTGAAGAATGAGGTGAAGGAGGTTTCTAACCTTGTAAGCCGTTTGAACGAAATAGGTATTGATGGATTCAATAACCAGCTTAAGCCTACATTCGAGGCTGGTCATCAGGTATGGTATTTCCGTGGTTACAAGTATGCAGGTGTAGCCGAAGATGGTAGCGCTCTCTATTATAATAAGAATGGCGAAACAACTTCAGCTCCAACCGATGAAGATAAGCAGGATTTGGGCTCAGGTATTCCTAAGTTTACTTATGGTATTACTCTTAATGCAGAATATAAGGGCTTTGACCTCACCGTATTTGGAACAGGCTCTGCTGGCAACAAGATTTACAACTTGATGGTTTCTGCAGACCGTCCGTTGATCAATGGAATTGATACCTACTGGAAGAATTCTTGGAGAGCAGACCGCACCAATGCTAAATATCCTGATATGAAAAAGGTTGCTACAGACTGGAAGTTCTTCAGTTCTGATGCAGCAGTGTTCAGTGGCTCGTATTTCAAGATCAAGCAGATTCAGTTGGGCTATACATTGCCAAAGGCTATCTCTAGCGTGGCAGGTATCAGCAATCTTCGTGTATATTGCTCACTGGATGATTTCTTCACCATCACCAAGTATCCTGGTGCTGATCCGGAGACCGCTTCTATCAACAGTGGTGCCTCTCGTGGTTTTGATAATGGTACTTATCCAACTTCCAAGAAGGTGGTATTTGGTATCAATGTAACATTCTAACCTTTAATATTCAAAAACAATGAAGAAAATATTATTTTCAACAATATTGGCTCTTGCTGCCACAGGAACAATGACGCTCACTACGTCTTGTGAGGATCAGCTTGACATTGAGCAGAAGGGTGTAATACCTACCGAGAACTTCTATAAGACCGATGCTGATGCAGAGGCAGCCCTCGTTGCTGCATACGAAGGCTTTATGTGTAATGTGGTGGGACGTAACCACGATGGTGGTGGCCCAAGTATTTATACTCCATTGAAACTGATACTCAATGAGTGTGGAGACGATGTGTTGGCAGCAGGTGCCAACTCTGGTGATAATACGTTTGGTATCATGCTCAATCAGTTCTATTATGATGCTGAGGCTGAAGTGCCAAAGCATATGTACACAGGCCTCTATCACTCTGTATATACCTGTAACCTTGTACTCGATCACTTTGCCAACGCTACTACCGCTGTGCAGAAACGTTGCGCTGCAGAGGCTCGTGTGCTTCGTGCTTATGATTATTTCCTGTTGGCTAATCTTTGGGGTACTCCACCATTGGTAACTCAAGCTCTGGATCCTTCTGCACAGCCTTTTAATTGTGATAAGGATCCTGAGCATCCTATGAGTCACCAACAGTTGATAGAGTGGATTGCGCAGGAATGTGAGAATGCTGCCAACGATTTGGATGAGCGTAAAAGTAAGGATGACAAGGATGGAGCAGTGAAGGTAACCAAGGGCTTTGCATGGGCTCTGGCTGGTAAGGCTTACCTTTTCGCCGGTCAGTATGATAAGGCTAAAATTGCCCTTAAAAAGGTTATAGACTCGGACAAGTATGATCTTGTTCCTGGTGAGAAATATGCCGACAACTTCCATATCGAGGGTGATGCCAACGAGGAGAAGGTATTTGAAGTCAACTTCGAGTATAATGCAGGTAAGACCAATTGGGGTGGTATGATTCAGCGTTCTAGCTGGATGGAGACCAACTATTGGGATTGGCGTGCTGATCACTTTGTTGTTTCTCCTAACAAGGTTTATTGTGGCGGCGTTGATGGCTGGGGTGGCCTTGGCGTGCCTCAGTGGTTTGGTGACGAGTTCTATAAAAATGATGGTGATCACTCTTATCGCTTGAATGCTACTTTAAAGCATATTGATGATGCGGTTTATCATATGTCTTACGGCAAGGATGAAATCGATAATATGACTGACGAGCAGAAGAAAACCAGTAACAAGATTGGCATCAATGACCCTGTTCAGGGACTCTACGGCAACTCCACCTGGTTGGCGTTCAAGCAAATAATGAGAGCTTCTGATACTGAAGGCAAGAAATATGGTGATAACATTCGCTTGAATAATTATCTTGTCATGCGTTATGCTGAGGTTTTGCTCAATTATGCAGAGGCTTGTCTTCAGACAGGCGATCAGGCTGAAGCTAAGAAATATATCAATAAGATTCAGAAACGTGCTGGTTCCAAGACAGTCAGTGAAACTGTTGATATGGATGTGTTGAAGAAAGAAAAGGCATATGAACTTTGGCTTGAAGGCTGTCGTTGGTTCGATATCATGCGATGGAATGATACAAAGGCCATTGATCGTTTGACTAAGGCTGGTACAGTCGTGCCACATTTGTTTGATAAGGTTTTCAGAGCTCCAAAGGCAGACGACCAGAATGTAACTTGGGAGCATGGATTAGAAGCAAACAGCCGTTTCTATACGACCAACACTCCTGAGACTAATTTCAAGGTAGGTTTCAAGGAGGGCAAGCATGAGTTCTTCCCTTATCCACAGACCGTGATGGATAAGAATCCTAACCTGAAGCAGAATCCTGGTTGGGAATAATGAAGTTGTTTTGTAAATAAAACGTTTTAAGTTTAAAGAACTATAGATTAGTTTGATAATTAGGGGGTGTTTTGAAAAGAAGCACCCCCTTTTTTCTTCTTTAAAGGAATTTGTGTATGAAAACATGGATGTGTGCCTTGATGCTGGCGTTATCGACAGGAGCTTCGGCTCAGAACCCGATTATCAGCGGACAGTATTCTGCTGACCCTACGGCTCGCGTATTCAACGGGAAGGTATATCTTTATCCTTCTCATGACATTCCGAGTCCTATCGAGAAACTGAAGGAATGGTTCTGCATGGCAGATTATCACGTTTTCTCTTCTACCAATCTTACTGAGTGGCAGGATCATGGAGTCATCGTTTCGCAGGACAAAGTACCTTGGGTACAGGATGGAAGCTATACGATGTGGGCTCCTGATTGTGTGGAGAAAGACGGGAAGTATTACTTCTATTTCCCTGCCGCTCCGAAAGGGGAGGAGAAGGGATTCGGAATAGGTGTGGCGGTTGCCGACCATCCGGAAGGACCGTTTATGCCGATGTGGAAACCCATAGAGGGTGTGCACGGCATAGATCCTTGTGTGTTGATAGATAAGGACGGACAGGCTTATATCTACTGGGCGGGAGCTGGTTTGCACATGGCTAAGCTGAAACCAAACATGACGGAACTTGCCTCGGAACCCAAACTGGTAGAGGGGTTGCCTGAGGGATTCAAGGAAGGACCGTTTGCCTTCGAGCGTAACGGCAAGTATTATTTCACCTTCCCTTGGGTACGTGAAAAGGATGGAACCGAAACGCTGGCTTATGCCATGGCTGACCATCCGATGGGACCTTTCACATTCAAGGGCATCATCATGGATGAGTCGCCTACGAAGTGCTGGACCAATCATCATAGCATCGTGGAATATCAGGGACAGTGGTATCTCTTCTATCATCATAATGATTATTCGCCTAAGTTCGACAAGAACCGTTCGGTGCGTATCGACTCCCTGAACTTCAATCCTGACGGAACGATACAGAAGGTGATACCTACACTAAGAGGTGTGGGATTGACGAAGGCACGTTCGCATATTCAGATTGACCGTTATTCTGCGCTGCAAGGCAAGGGTATTGGTATTGAATATCTGGATAAAAACAACTTTTTTGCCGGATGGAAGACTCTCTTCTCTAAATCGAATACAGTTCTTATATATAATAAGGTGGATTTCGGTAACGAGAAGGTGGAAGAAATCACCGTTCGTGCCAAGTCGGTTAAGGGCGGTGTGCTCGTAGTCAGAGCCGATGGCAAGAAGGGTAATATCATCGCTAAGGTGAAGATTCCGAAGTCGGCAGCCTGGAAGAATGTCCGTGCCCAGGTACTCCATGCTCCTCTGGGCGTTCATGCTCTCCATGTATCCTTGCAGAGTGGTGCCGATGTTGAGGTAGACTGGCTGGGCTTTGATGCGTTGCCTTGGGAAAAGGGAGCTTTTGAAACTCACCAGTATCGTAATCTCTTTGCCGAAATGGGCTATAAGCAGGCTGATATTGACAGGAAGGTAAACGAAGTATTCAATGATGTATTCTATGGTAAGAATAAGGTTTATTTCGAAGTGGGCGATTCCATGGGATATGTCAGCGATGTGAAGAACAATGATGTGCGAACCGAAGGCATGTCGTATGGAATGATGGCTGCCGTGCAGTTTGGCAAAAAGGACATCTTCGACCGCCTCTGGCGATGGAGCAAGAAATACATGCAGCATCAGGAAGGACCTTATAAGGGCTATTTCGCATGGAGTTGCAAGACTGATGGAACGAGAAATGCGCAGGGAGCTGCATCTGATGGTGAACTCTATTTCGTAACTTCGCTCATCTTTGCATCCAACCGATGGGGCAATGATACGGGCATCAACTATCTGAAGGAAGCGCAGCATATTCTGGATTGCAGCATGCAGAAGGCGGGAATGGACCGCACAGCTCCGCTCATCAATCTTGAACATCAGCTCATCACCTTTACGCCCGATCATTGGGGTGGGAAGTTTACCGATCCTTCTTACCATCTCCCTGCCTTTTACGAGGTTTGGGCTAAATGGGCTAACGACGGACGGTCCCAGTTCTGGAAGGAATGTGCTGAGAAAAGCCGTGAGTTCCTGCATAAGTGCATCAATGAGAAGACTGGCTTGAACCCGGACTATTGCAACTATGATGGCAGTCTGATGAAGACCGGTCAGTTGTTGGGTGATGCTTTCCGTTATGACTCATGGCGAGTGCCAATGAATATAGCGCTCGATTATTCCTGGGCTTGTAAGGATAAGGAGTGGCAGCAGAAATATGCCAATACGCTGCAGAACTTCCTGTATAGTCAGGGCATTGATTCTTTCCTGGACCAGTACAATGTAGATGGAACGATGGTAGAAGATATTCTGCCGGCAGGTACGGCTCCTAAGGCACTCCGCCATTCCATCGGTTTTGTTGCCACTTCGGCTGCGGCTTCATTGGTCAGCAATCATGTGAAGGGCAGGGAATTCGTCAGTCATTTCTGGAATGCCAAGCATGAGCCAGATAAAGAAGGCTTCTTCGATGGCTACTACGACGGACTGTTGCGTCTCTTCGCCTTCATGCATCTGAGTGGCCGTTATCAGATTATCGAACCTCAAAAATAAAAAGAATAGTCTATGAACAACTTTTTCAATAAAATAGTTAGATTGTTTTGTTTATGTGTATTCCTTTTTGGGCATTCCTCTGCGGATGCCCAAAATAAGGAATTACCTGTAGACATTAATCCTTATTTCGGACCTGTCGGCAAGCAGCCCGTCGTGCCCAATGCGGCTGGCTTTATTCAGAGATGGTTGCTCTTGGAGCCAATCTCTGTGCCGGTCAAGAGCAATGTCGTTTTTACTGATTCTTATCTGAAGGAGATATTCCATACGCAGTATTTCCCTAAACAGATGGAAACAGTTCCTAAGGATGGAGCCTTCGTGAAGGTGGGCAAGGAAAAACTGAAATGGCATGCGCTGGATAGTAAACTGTTTAATGTCAAGCTCTTTCGTTTCGCTACTTCGTTTAAGAAGTCCAAGTATGGTGTCTTGTTCTGGGCGGTTACCATTATCGATTGCCCTGAGGAGATGAAAGACGTCCGCTTGTCTGTTGGCTCGAATGGTGCTTCCATGTGGTGGCTCAATGGTGAGGAGGCGGTGATGCTCGAAGGCGACCGAAGAATGGTTCGCGATGATGTGGTTTCTAAGAAGCTTACCTTGAAGAAAGGTAGAAATATCCTTCGTGGTGCAGTCATCAATGGCCCTGGCATGAGTGACTTCTGTGTCCGATTCATCGACGGACAGGGCAAGCCTGTCAGAAACCTGTCTATTCACGTGAAGTAGTGCAATCAATAAAGAAAGTTATGAAACAGAACAATATTTTTTTCAGATATTTTAGCCCGGTTGCTGCTCAGCAGAAACTTTATGTCGCTGCTTTGGTTGCCTTGTTGTCTTCCTCTGCTTACGAGGCAGAAGCCCAGGTGGGTGAACCTTTCATTCATGACCCTTCTACCATTGCCCTGTGTGATGGAAAGTATTATACCTTTGGAACGGGTGAAGGTGGAATCTGGTCGGAGGATGGCTGGACCTGGCAGGGTGGTGCTGTTCGTCCCGGCAGAGGAGCGGCTCCTGATGTGTTGAAGATTGGCGACCGTTATCTTGTAGCCTACAGTGCTACGGGTGGTGGATTGGGGGGCAGTCATCGCGGTGATGTCCTGACGATGTGGAACAAAACGCTCGATCCGAAATCGCCTGATTTCAAATATACTGAACCAGTGGTTGTTGCTTCATCCTTAGATGATGAAGACTGTGATGCCATTGATGCGGGCTTGTTGCTCGACCCTACTACCGGCAGACTCTGGCTCAGCTATGGTACCTATTTCGGATTTATCCGTCTGGTAGAACTTGATCCGAAGACGGGTAAGCGGATGGAAGGCAACGAACCCGTCAATATCGCCATCGACTGCGAAGCTACTGATTTGATTTACCGCAACGGCTGGTATTATCTTCTCGGCACTCATGGCACCTGTTGCGATGGTCCTAATTCTACCTACAATATCGTGGTGGGACGTTCGCGAAAGATAACAGGTCCATACGTAGATAATGTGGGCAGAGAGATGTTGCAGGGCGGTGGAAAGATGGTGATTGCTGCCAATAATCTGAAGACGGGTCCCGGTCACTTCGGACGCTATATTGAGGAAGAGGGTGTTGAAAAAATGTCGTTCCACTATGAGTCTGATTTCAGACAGGGAGGACGAAGCGTATTGGCTATCCGTCCTTTGTTGTGGAAGAACGACTGGCCTGTGGCTGGTGATGAATTTCATGCCGGAACCTACGAGATAGAATCGGAACGAAGAGGCTATGCCCTGGAGATTGCCGTAGATTTCGTGAGAATGCAACGTGATATCGAACCTTTCTGGATTAAGCCGACCAAGCCTCTGAAGAATATCGAACCTCAGACCTTGAAGGAGGTAGAGGCAGAATGGCCTAAGGGAGAAGTAAAGGTAAGAATGAACGATTATATGTTCCGTCCTCATCAGAAGTGGAGTATCATGCCTGCCGGAAAGGGTGGTTATCTGGGTGGTCCTTATTATAAGATCTGCATAGAAGGCACTACTCGCTATCTTACCGCAACCGCTCAGCATGATGTCATTGCCAAACCTGAGTTTACGGGTGAAGATGCCCAGCTTTGGCGCATCGAACAGCTCACCGATGGCACCTATCGCATCATGCCAAAGGCTGTGCCAGGCACAGAAGAGAAACTGGCATTGGTTTCACTCGGCGACTGTACCCCAGGTCTGGCTCCCTTCGATTTCAACAGCGACAATTCTAAATGGAATTTCAGACAACAATAAATTCAGGATGAATCCCAATTTAATATACAAATAGCTTAATGGTAATTACAATGAACAAGAATGTTATATACGCAGCTTTGATGTTTGTGCTGACTATGTCATCCGGCAAAGCTTCTGCACAGCAGTTGCCTTATCAGAATCCAGCCCTCTCGGCTCATGAGAGAGCAGTAGATTTATGTGGACGACTCACACTGGAAGAGAAAGCCTCTTTGATGCTGGATGATTCGCCGGCTATCCCACGATTGGGAATCAAGAGATTCCAGTGGTGGAGCGAAGCACTGCATGGTGTGGCGAACATGGGAGATGTAACCGTTTTTCCGGAACCTATCGGAATGGCAGCATCGTTTAACGACGGAATGGTGTATAGAGTCTTTGATGCAACATCTGATGAGATGCGTGCCAAATGGAATGAACTGCAGCAGAAGGGAGGAGATGTAACCCGTTTCCATGCCCTCTCTGTCTGGACTCCAAACGTGAATATCTTCCGTGATCCTCGCTGGGGACGTGGACAGGAAACCTATGGCGAGGATCCTTATCTTACCAGTAGGATGGGATGTGCCGTGGTGCGCGGATTGCAGGGACCTGAAGATACGAAATACCGCAAACTCTGGGCTTGTGCCAAGCACTATGCAATTCATAGCGGACCAGAATGGGCTCGCCATACAGACAATATTACCGATGTTACACCGCGCGACCTTTGGGAAACTTATATGCCTGCCTTCAAATCACTGGTGCAGGATGCCAAGGTGCGCGAGGTGATGTGTGCCTATCAGCGTTGGGATGATGAACCATGCTGCGGCAACACCCGCCTTTTGCAGCAGATTCTCAGGGATGAGTGGGGATTCAAGTACCTGGTAGTTTCCGACTGTGGCGCTGTTACTGATTTCTGGTCCAGCCATAAAGTTTCTAGTAATGCCAGAAATGCGGCTGCCAAGGGCGTTCTGGCTGGTACAGATGTGGAGTGTGGATATAATTATGCATATAAGTCTGTGCCTGAGGCTGTGAAGTATGGTGCCTTGACTGAAGATGAAGTTGATAAGCATGTGATTCGTCTGCTCGAAGGTCGTTTCGACTTGGGTGAGATGGATGACAACAAGATAGTATCATGGTCGAAGATTCCAGTATCGGTGCTTTGCAGTAAGGCGCATCGCCAGCTCTCGCTCGATATGGCTCTGCAGACCATGACGCTGCTCCAAAACAAGAATGAGGTTTTGCCTCTCAATAAAAAAGTAAAGAAGATTGCTTTCATCGGACCGAATGTGGATAACGAACCGATGATGTGGGGAAACTATAATGGTACTCCACGACAGACAATTACCATCCTGGATGGTATCAGGAGTCGTTTGAAGAAAAACCAGGTTGTCACCTTTAATGGATGCGACTTGGTGAACGACCAAGTTTTGAATTCTTACTTCGACCAGTGTAGCATGGATGGCAAGATGGGCTTTAAGGGCACTTTCTGGAACAATCGCAAGATGGAAGGCAAGCCTGTTGTCATCACCCAGGAGAAGAATCCTGTGCAGGTAACGACTTATGGTCAGCACTCCTTCGCTCCTAATGTGAAGCTGGTGGGCTTCTCTGCAAAATATGAAACCGTGTTCCGTCCTAAGCAGACAGACAAGGTGTTGCTCGACGTTGCTGGTTGCGGTCACTACGAGGTTTATCTGAATGGTGAGAAGAAGGCAGAGCATTCTATCTGGCGCACTACCGAGAGTCGTATCGAGTTCCAAGCCGAGAAGGGCAAGGAGTATAAGATAGAGATTCGCTATCACGAGATGCCTAACTATAATGCGGACATGAAGTTCAATATCGGTCATGAGAATCCTATCGACTATCAGGCTTCGCTCAAGCAGTTGAAGGATTGCGAGACAGTAGTCTTCGTAGGTGGCATCTCTCCACAGTTGGAAGGTGAGGAAATGCCTATCGAGATTTCTGGCTTTAAGGGTGGTGACCGTACCAACATCGAATTGCCTAAGGTTCAGCGCAATTTCCTGAAGGCTTTGAAGGAGGCGGGCAAAAAGGTTGTCTTTGTCAACTGCTCGGGTTCGGCTATCGCCTTGACTCCAGAGACAGAGAGTTGCGATGCCATTCTCCAGGCCTGGTATCCTGGTCAGGAAGGTGGTGAGGCTGTGGCTCGTGTACTCTTCGGGGAGTACAATCCTGCCGGCAAGTTGCCAATTACGTTCTATAAGAATTCAGAGCAGTTGCCTGATTTCAAGGATTACAGCATGAAGGGCAGAACCTATCGTTATATGAACGATGCGCTCTTCCCATTCGGATATGGTTTAAGCTACACTTCTTTCCGTATGGGTGATGCTACACTTTCCAACTCTATCCTAAAGAAGGGTGAAAAGATTACCTTGAAGGTGCCTGTAAGTAATGTTGGCAAGAAAGATGGAACCGAGGTGGTGCAGGTGTATGTGAAGGATCCTGCCGATACCGAAGGACCATTGAAGAGCTTGAAGGCTTTCGAGAGAGTGGAGGTGAAGGCAGGAAAGACTGCTGAGGCTGTCATCACGCTGGATAGCAGAAACTTCGAACTCTTCGATGCTGCAACCAATACCGTCCGTGCCAAGGCAGGAAAGTATGAGGTTTATTACGGCAGCAGTTCGGCTGATAAGGATTTGAAGAAACTGGATGTTTCTATTGAATATTAAGTAACTTGAGAAAATCATCAAGGAGCTGAGTAAATATGAAAAGAGGGTGTGTCTTGGACTTTTGACACACCCTCTTTCTGTAATCAAGGGTTCTCAATCAATAGAGCATCCATATTGTTCTTTATGGGTGCAATTAATCCTTCTTTACGCACACGTATATATTTTTTTAGAAAAAAGTCTCATAGTCTCATTTTTAGCCGCAAATATCACGTTATATTATTGATATAAATACATTTATAACTAATGAGACTTCTTACGAAAAGCAGAAAGAAGTATCATAGAAGTATCATTAAAAATCATAGAAGTATCATTAAAGATAATACAAAGCATGCGAAAAGCCAGTTTAAACGTTAAGAAAAACCTGTTTAAACATCAGAAAAAGTCATTTTAAGCATAGCAAAAATGCATTTTAAATATCGCAAAGAATCAAAAGAATGTTGCCTGTCTTGTCCTGGAAAAAGTTGACAGGGTATAAATCAACTTAAAGATAAGAAAA
>ERZ1034913.970-NODE-970-length-19408-cov-10.690177_pt1 | contig 19408 bp, 15 predicted proteins | sample MGYA00520697_ERZ1034913 | MGnify/ENA primary metagenome ERZ1034913 (study PRJEB33766, sample SAMN09781786) | gut metagenome | biome: gut microbiome | host: Homo sapiens | place: Madagascar | study: EMG produced TPA metagenomics assembly of the PRJNA485056 data...
CGTGCACCACGGAGTGCTGACGGAACTCCATCTCGACCATGTGGAAGCCGAAGGTCTGCGCCTGCCAGATCAGATCCTGCAGCGGGCCATACGCCGAACGCTTGGCGCCGGCTTCGGCCAGGGAACGCTGCACGACCTGCAGGTCGGCGATGAAATCGTCGCAGCTGTGGTACATGAGGTCGGCGTCGCGCTCGATGGTGTAGCGCAGGCGATCGGCCATCACCAGCATGACGGCGCGGTGCAGCTCCTTGGTGGAGATCAGTGCGGCCTTGTCGGTCAGGCGCTCGCTCATCTCCTTCTGGTGGCTCCACAGGCTCTTCAGCTCGGCGCTGGCCGGGGTCGTCTCGGACTCCATGGTCAGGTTGCGGCCGACCGTGCGGGTGGCCTCCTCAAGGGCGCCGATCACATGGTCGCTGAACTTGCGGGCGACCTGACGGCTGACCTTGGCGGTGACGTTCGGGTTGCCGTCGCGGTCGGAGCCGATCCAGCTTCCCGGATGGAAGAACGCCGGGCACTGCGGCTGTTCGAGACCGGCCTTGTCGCCCAGCAGCCAGTCGTTGAAACGGTGGTAGACCTTGGGAATCGTGGTGAACAGCGTGTTGTCGAAGATGTCGAGGATGGTATCGGCCTCCTCGACCGGCGTCGGCTTCTTCAGCGCGATCGGGGACGTGCGGAACAGCGCGTCGATCTCGTTGTAGAGGCGGCGGACGTTCTCCTTCTTGTCGGAGCCGCCGAGGCGCTTGTTCTCTTCCAGCAGCTCCGCGATGCGGCGGATCTTGCCTTCGACTGCCTTGCGGCGCGCTTCGGTCGGATGCGCCGTGAACACCGGGTGGAATTCGAGCTTCTCCAGCAACGCCTTGGCTTTGGCCGGCCCCATTTCGGTCAGCAGCTGATGGTAGGCGGTGGTCAGTTCGTTCACCGGGTCAACGGCTTCGTCGTCTTCCACCTGGTTCTCGCGCTGGTGCAGCACGGAAACGCGGTAGTTCTCCTCACTCAGGTTGGCGAGGTGGAAATATGTGGCGAATGCGCGGGCGAGCAGCTGGGCGTCGTGCAGATTCATCGCATCGATGGTGGCGACGGCCTTTGCCAGACCATCCTCATCGGGGTGCGGATCCGCCGTCGCTCCGGCGAAATGCTCGGCGCTTGCCTTCACCGCGTAGTTGCGCACGGTGTCGAACGTCGCCAGCAGCTGCGGGTCATATTCGCCCAGTACGTCGCGCAGAATGCGCAGGCACAGGCTCATGTCGTTGCTGAGCGACTCAGGCAGCTCCCGCTCTTCGGGGCCCTTGGTCCCGGTGCCGGTCGACACGATGGTCGCGTCGGCGGGCGTGATCTGTTGATCGGTATCGGTCATTCATAACCTCCTTTGTCTTTTGGGTCCGGTTGCTCGGTCAGTCGGTCCTCCGCGGCTCCTCCGCGGTTGTGTTGGCCGTCAGTTGCGAGCCCACAGCCGGTTGCGCCAAAAGCTGTGTGCCCATTCTATTGCCCTGAAATCACAAGTTGTATTACGAAGTCCAATTTTTCTCTGAAGGATTACTGGTAAATATGTAATCTTCACCATATCTTCACGCTGTTGGATTGCCTGAGAATGTCGTCCTGAATATCCTCGTCGACGTATCGTCCATAATCATGTCGAAGGTAGTCCATCATGCGAACGCCGTTTTCGGTCATACCCCATGAGTTCACGGCGCGGAGTAAGAATGACTACTGTAACCATCTTGAAAACACGCCCGAGCACACCCATAGGGCGGCAAAAACAACGGCATGATACGGATAGAGAAGAACATGCAGCAGCACAAGAACGGCGACGCGCCCCATCAGGACGCGGCGACGGCGGTGAGTCATTTCCACACCCACTCCGTTCCCCTTGACATGGAAGACATTCGACGCGACTGGGACAAGCCGATCTCCGAGGCTGGCCTCGCCGCCAAGACCAGCGTCGTCGTGCGCGTCGGCGCACTGGACCTGGGTGCTGGAACCGGAAGCTTCCGCGTGCGCGAGATGATGCACCGCATCGCGTACCCCCTGGGCGTGCACGTGCGCGCCGACGTGAACCTGACGGACATCGAGGCCACCTGCACCGATGACGCCAACCGCATCACCGAGGTCATCGACCTGCCCACCACCGGCGTCAACACCGAGCGCATCTGGCTGCTGGAGCATTACACCGACTGGTTCAGCGTGAACCTCGGGCTCGATTCCATGTACCATCGCGCGGGCGACGTGTCCGAAGGTGTGGTGCAGAACCTTGAGCAAAGCGACATGTCCGAGGTCTCCGCGCAGCTGGCCAAGAAACTGCGCGCCGAGAAGAAGGCACAGAAGGAGCTCAGCGGCGAGGCCTCCGACGACCCGGTGCTCGACGCCCTGGAGGCGGCCGAGGTCACCGTGCCCGTCTCCATGGTCCGCGCGGCCGCGGCCGACATCACCGCGGAAGGTTCGACGGACGACGAGCTGCGCTCCGAATCCGAGGCCGCCCTGGAAGAGGATCGCGAGGCCAAGCTGCTGCATGACCGGTTGATGCAGCAGCGCTCCGGAAAGCATGATTTCGTGGAGACGCCGGATCTCGACGCGGCCGCCGCGGCGGCGGGTGGCACAGGCGCGGGCGCGGGCGCAGGCGCCAGCGCCAGCAGTGCGGAAGACCAGAACCTGAACGAATTCGGGACATCGATGTCGGCGGAGGCGTTGCTGGGCGCGAAACGCCGGAAAACCCGCGCCCACAAGCCGCTGACCGGCGAGTACGCCGAGCATTTCGACCACGTGGGCCGTTGCGCGGGCGAAGGGCGCAAGCCCATCACCGTGCGGCAGGCGCATGAGCGGCTCGACCTGATCGAGAGCCGTAAGCCGCTCTATTCCCCGGCGTTCGCCGGCTTCGCCTCCGCAGTCGCCTGCGCATCCTTCGTGTTCCTGCTCGGCGGCGGCCCCTACGACATGATCGGCGCGTTCGTCGGCGCCGGACTGGGCCACTGGCTGCGCCGCAAACTGTTCGCCCACCATCTCAACCAGTTCTTCGTGACGTTCGTGTGCGTGGCCCTGGCTGCGCTCGCCTGCACGGGCACTCTGCGCCTGATCGGCCTGCTCGACCCGATCGCGCTGACGCATGACACCGCGTACATCGGCGCGATGCTGTTCGTCATCCCTGGCTTCCCGCTGATAACGGGCGGCCTCGATATGGCGAAGATCGACTTCCCGTCCGGCATCCAACGAGTGGCATACGTGCTGTGCATCATCCTGATGGCCACGCTGGCAGGCTGGGGAGTGGCCATGATCGTGCATCTGAACCCGACCGGGTTCGAGCCGCTGGGGCTCAATCCATGGGTGAACACGGGGCTGCGGGCCGTCACCGCCTTCCTCGGCGTGTGGGGCTTCTCGATCATGTTCAATTCGCCGCAGCGCATGTGCCTGGTCGCCGCCACCATCGGCATGATCACCGACACGCTGCGACTGACGCTGGTCGATTTCGGGGTGCCGGCCGAGGCCGGGGCGTTCATCGGCGCGCTGCTGGCCGGTCTGCTCGCTGCCGGATGGCGCACCGCCGTGCACAACGGCCTGCTGCCGCCGCATCTGGGCTATCCGCGCATATGCCTGACTGTGCCGTCCATCGTCATCATGGTGCCCGGTCTGTATATGTACCGGGCGATGTTCTACCTCGGACAGTTCGATACGCTGCACGCGCTGGACTGGGCGTTCCGAGCGTTCATGGTGATTATTTGCCTGCCGATAGGTTTGGTGATGGCCCGCGTGATCACCGATAAGTCATGGCGGTATGACGTCTGACGCCTTGCCTGCGCAGCGGACGGTTCCCGATGGGATTCGTGTGAGGAATCCTCATGCGTTCCTTGTCGGGAATCATTCACCGTGCAAAGAGGAGTATGTCCAACGGCCTGCGAGCATGGTCGCCGCCACCGGCATCGCCCGCATCTCCTCCGGCGTGGAGACAGCATACGGTTCGCGGTCCAAGAGCACCAGGTCGGCTGGATCTCCGGGCTCAGGGCGGTCGCGGCCGACGGCTGTGGAAGCCGCCAGTGCGGTGCGCGCATCCAAGCATTGCTCCGGCTGGAACGGTTCGCGGTCTGAGCTTTCCGTGCCGAACACAGCGGCCGATATCGCCATCCACGGGTCGAGCGGCGCAACCGGCGCATCCGACCCCATGCGCAGCCTGACGCCGGCATCGTGCAGTGTCTTGAATGCGTAAGGGATTCCACCCGGATTCGCCCAGAACCGCGTGATGACATCGCGATCGTCCATGGCGTGCTGTGGCTGGATGCTGGCGGTCAGCCCGAGCTTCGCGAATCGGGGAATATCCGCCGGCTTCAGCATCTGGGCGTGCTCGATGGAACCGTGGGCGTGTGTGCTCGCCGCCGCGTTGAGCACGATGGTGTTCGCCTCATCGCCGATGGCATGGCACGCGATGGCGAACCCATGGCATGTCGTCACGTGGAAATACGTCTCGATCTGGTCGGGTGCGTAACTGAGCGTGCCGTAAAAGTCGGGGAATATATCGGAATACGGCATCGAGCAGAACGCCGAACGGGTGTTCAGCGAGCCGTCCGAGATCATCTTCATCGCGCCGACGTGGCCCAGTCCATCGCTGCCGGGCAGCTCGACGCCCGTCTTCCAGCCGGCTTCAATCGCATCCTCCAGCCGTTCGGGATACACGCCCGCCTCCACGCGCAATCTTCGGATGCCGTGGGCGAATGAGCCATCCCAATCGATGCCTGTCCACAAGACCGGACTCCCTCACGGTCAGGCCCAGTCGCCGCGCCGCCGCGGAATTGACCCAGCCACAATGCATGTCGGCGCTGGACAGTGCGACCGGTTGATCCCCGGACGCCGCGTCGATGGCGGCCAGCGTTGGCTGCTCGTCACGAGACCACAGCGAATGGCGGAACCGCATACCCACCACGAAGACGTCGGGATCCAGGCCCTCGGGGCTGTTTCGCCGTGCTTCGAGATGGTTGCGGAGCATGGACATCGCCTCGCTCGCACTGCGCGCGCCGATCAGGTCAAGCCGGCCGAAGGTCTGGGCCCATTGCGTGAAATGCGTGTGGCAATCCCATAATCCGGGGATAACCCAGCGGCCGTCAGCATCGATGATGGGTGCTGTGCCGCCGGTTGCCGTCGCCGAGATACGGGAGCCGGCAGGCGTGATTGCCGCAATCGCGCCGCCCTTGATCGCGATGTCTACGCGGCGGGCGCTGCCCGGGAACCGCGCGTTGGTGATTATCGTCATAATCGCCTGTACCTGCCATCCTGCATCAGATCAGAAGGTCATGAGCGCATGTGGCAGAAACATCGTACATATCCGTTCGCGCCTCGGTTGCTTGGCCAGCTACACCAATCCCCTTCACCGTACCCCCCCCCTAATTGTGTGGCGTCACCTTCGACGTCACGTTTAAATCGTCTTCCCAGTGTACATGCAAGTCTTCTGTGAACAGAACCCGCCGGTGTGTACAGTCGTGCGAAAGAAGGCGGCCGGCGATTTCCTCATGCGCGGTCTCCGCCGAGCCGAGGTGAGTTATCCACCGCGTTGCGCACATTCATCCACATTTGTCCACATTTTTTGAGGCGCGGTAGACGGGGAACTGCCCGGTTCCCTACACTCGGCTCCACGGCAATATTCGAGTCACAAAGGAGCGGCCGACCATGGGCGGATCAATCGCACTGGTGCAATTGACGGAGTTGAAGCACCAGCGTATGAAGCAGTGCGCTGAATTCCAGCAGCGCAGCAGGTGGCAGCCGCCATACGCCTTGACCACGGCCCTGGAGCTTCAGGCGATTGAAATACCGCGCCTGCCAAAAGGACGCGCCATGTTGAACGGTATTACAGTTGTCGTCCCGAGCGCCAATGAAAGGCGCAATCTCGTCAGCATAAACGAAGTGACATGGTCCTTCCCTGTTGATGTCGTCATGGTCGAGCAATGCTTGTGCGTGTCTCCGGCCTGCACATGGGCGATGTTCGCCGGATGGCTGAATCTCGAAGAGCTGATCGTACTGGCGGAGTCAATGATGCGCCGGGATGGGCGTCTGCGCAGGACGACCATTGAGGAGCTGACGGCGTATCTGGATTCGGCGCGGGAATTCACGGAAGCGGTCTTTGAAGAGACGGGCCGCCGGCCGAATATGTTTCGCGGATATGCCAATTGCCGGCGTGCGTTGCGTGTGATTCAGGAGGGGACGGATTCGTCGATGGAAACGCGCACCCGACTCGTTCCCCTCAAATACGGGATAGACGCGCCCTGCGTCAATTACAAGATTGGAGTGAAGCGTCTGAACCGGGTCGTATATCTTGACCTCGCTTACCCGGAATACAAGATCTGCATTGAGTTCGACGGAGGGCATCACGCCGGTCAATGGCTGGAAGATGCACGCCGGCGGCAGGCAATCGAAGACGAGAAGTGGCGGTATATCCAAGTCACCAAGCTTGACCTCGGTGATGAATGGAGTGAGGAAGCTTTGGCCAGACGGATCGCGGATAAGATCCAGGAGGTCACTGGAATTCCCGTGCCCGTCACTGCGCGGAAGACCATCCAACAGGTGTGCGATGCCAGAGCGATGAGACGCAAGCCACTGTACGAGCGGATAGGGTTTGAACCATTGCTGCCGCGAGTCCCGAACGCCAATGCCGATTTTCCTGACGCGGATGACCTTGACGGTATCGCGTGATCGAAGGCAGGGGTGCGGCATCGCACGATTGCGCTGATGTGATTGCGTTGAAAAGAGAAGCGGAGGGCTGTAGCTGGCTGCGCCTTGGCCGGATGGCGTCTTCTGTGCCGCTATCTGCGTCTCAAGGGGTTGATTGGGCGTCCTCTGGGCGTCTATCTGCGTTTCAGGGGGTTGCCGAAACGCGATACCCGGAGTATTGCCGGCGAAATGCCATTGGGGTCATGCGGTTTGAGGTGCGTTTATACTTTGGCACCAACCCCTCGAAACGTAGATAGATATTCGGCGCGGTCCAAATCAACCCCTCGAAACGCAGATAGCCTTATCTCGGCGAGTTCGACGGGTCGGGGCAGTGGCGTGCAGACGGCTTTCTGTCCCGAAGGGCGACACCGTTATGGGAAGGCCCCTTCGTCGCGTGCCTCGGGGCGGAGTGACGAAAGGGCCTGATGCAATCGTTGCGTTCGACTGCCGGAAAATCAGTACTTCATGCCCATGGCCTCGCGCACCTGGTCAAGGGTCTCCTCGGCGATGGCGTTGGCGCGGGCGTTGCCGTCGTGCAGGATGTCACGGATGGAGTCCATGTCCTTGGCGAGCTCTGCGCGGCGCTCGCGATGCGGGGCGAGGAACTCGTTCACGGACTCAATCACGTACGCCTTGAGCGCGCCGGCGCCCGCATCGCCGATTTCGGCGGCAATGTCCTTCGGGTCGCGGCCGGTCACCAGTCCGGCGGTGGTCAGCAGCGCGGACACCTGCGGGCGGGCGATGGGGTCGAAGGTGATCTTGCGCTCGGAATCGGTCGGGCTCTTCTTGATGAGCTTGGCGGTCTCCTCGGCGGTGGCGCCCAGCATGATGGAGTTGCCGTACGACTTGCTCATCTTGCGGCCGTCGAGACCCGGAATCTCCGGTGCCTCAGACAGAATGGCGGCCGGCTCCGGGAACACCGGGTTCTTCTTGGCGTAACGCTCGTTGAAACGGCGGGCGATGGTGCGCGTGATTTCCACGTGCGGCAGGTTGTCCTTGCCGATCGGCACGACATTGGCCTTGCAGAAGAGGATGTCGCACGCCTGATGCACGGGGTAGGTGAGCAGCAGGCCGGTCAGCGCGTGGCCGGAGGCCTCCATCTCGGACTTCACGGTGGGGTTGCGGTGCAGCTCGGCCTCGGTGACGAGGGAGAGGAACGGCAGCAGCAGCTGGTTCTCGGCCGGCACGGCGGAGTGGGTGAACATCATGGTCTTGGTCGGGTCGATGCCGGCGGCCATGTAGTCGAGCACGAGGTTCAGCACGTTGTCCTGGATGTGCTCAGTGGTGTCGCGGTCGGTGATGACCTGGTAGTCGGCGATGATGATGTTGGTGTTCACGCCGCGGTTCTGCATGGCCACGCGCTCCTTGATGGAGCCGAAGTAGTGGCCGAGGTGCAGGCGGCCGGTCGGCCGGTCGCCGGTGAGCATCGTGAACTTGCCCGGCTCGGCCTCAAGTTTGGCGAGCGTGGCGTCCGAACGCTTCTTCGCGGCCAGGAAGCTGGCGCTCATTTCGTTGCCCGCTGCGGTCAGTTGCTGCTGTTCTTGGTCCGTCATAAGTCGCCCTTTGCTTGCTTCAAAACGCCGAAAATATCGCTTTTATCGTAAAAGTCTAAGCAGACAACCATTTCTCTCATAACAAGTGGTACTCTCTTATGTGATGAATTGATAGTTACATTTACATGCCAGGGGGTCACATGGGCCGCGGACGTCAGAAAGCAAAACAGCAGAAAATAGCCCGGAAGCTCAAGTACCTGACCACCGATACCGATTACGATGAGCTCGCCAAGGAGCTGAGCACGCAGGAGCCGGGCGAGGGGTCGCCCGATCCGTTTGCCGATATCGAGGCTTCGTATTCTCATGATGCGAACGCCGCCGTGGACAATACGCAGGGATCCGTCGCTGAGGATGACCTTGACGAGTACGCCAAGTGGGCTGCCGAGGCTGCGGCGAAGGCGACCAGTGGCGAAATGCCGGCCGTGAAGGCGCCTGAATCTCAGGCTCCGAAGCCCAAGCCGATGCCGCGCAAGCCGATTCCCATGCCCATGCCGGCCGCGCTCAAGCCCAAGAAGGCATGATTTTCGGATTTCGTCGCTGCTGGCCCGGTGGTAGGGCCGCATTGACGCGATTTCGTATGTCATGATGACGATTCACGTTGCGATATGCGATGACAGCGATGTCGACGCCCAGTACGTGCGCTCGCTGACCGCATCATGGGCGGCCGCTCGGCAGCTGGAGCCAGATAGACGTATTCCCGTCGACAGAGCGGTTTCTGACGCGCTATGAGCGGCGGCGTGACGTCGATATTCTGCTGCTGGACGTCGAAATGGGCTCGATGGACGGCGTGGCGTTGGCGAAGGCCGTGCGCAAGGCGGGCGGCGCGATGCAGATCGTGTTCGTCACTGGGTATTCGGAGTTCATCGCCGAAGGATACGACGTCGAAGCGCTCAATTATCTGATGAAACCGGGGATGCGGCCAAGCTGTTCGACGTGCTCGACAAGGCGGTCGCGCGCATGCGCCGCGATTCCAGGTGCCTTGATCTGCAATGTGCGGGAGGGCTGATGCGTATTCCGCTGGCCGACATCCGCTATCTTGACGTGCGCTGTAATTATGTGACGGTGCACGCCGACCGGGATTATACGGTGAAACGCCCGCTGGGCGAGTTCGAGGCCGAGCTCGGCGACGGATTCTGCCGGGTGGGATGCGCGATGATCGTGAACCTGCGGCGAATCCGCTACGTGGGCAGGTCGTCCGTGCAATTGACCGACGGGACGACGCTGCCACTGCTTCGTGGGGCGTACGAGCCGTTGAATCGGGCAATCATAGACCAGACATGATTACGCATGGCCGGCTCACGGCCGGCAGGGTGCCGGAAAGCCGTCCCCGGCTGGACGGGGCAGAACGCAAAGGAGGGGCACGATGTGGTTTCGTGGGCGAGGCAAGGCCGACAGGGCCATCGCGGCATATCAGCGCGAGCTGGTCGACACGCATCACCGCGAGGTCGAGAACATGTACCGTCAGATGCGCATGTGGCGGCATGACTACCGTAATCACCTTCAGACGATGAAGGCGTTGGATACCCCGATCAAGTCCGGCAATGCGATGGCCGACGCGATTCTGAGCAGCAAGATGTCGCTTGCACAGGCGCATGGCATCGACGTGCGCGTGGACGCCCATATTCCGATCAAGCTGCGCATTTCGGAACTCGATTTGTGCTGCGTCCTCGGCAACCTGTTCGACAACGCGATCGGGGCCAACGACGGGTTGCCTGAAGCCGATTGCATGATTCGCGTGTATATGGACATGAAGGGCACGCAGCTGTACATCTCGTTCACCAACGCTTCCTCGGGCGGCAAGCAGCGCAAGGTCGGTGGCGCTTCCGCACCACCAAATCAGACGAGGGGCACGGTTTCGGGTTGGTCCACATCGACCAGATCATCGAGGCTGCGGGCGGCTACCTGAGTCGCAACTCCGAGGACGGCGCCTCCACCACGGAGATTCTGCTGCCGCAGTCCTGATGACGGCGGTGCGGGCTCATGAGAGCGGATTGTCGATGCGCGTGCTGCCCGCCGGCGAGGGAGGAAGCTGGGGCCAAAGCCCTCTCCTTGGACTCATTACCGGTGAATCCGTGCAAGATAGCGTCCGCGCCCGGACCCGAACGCCGCAGCCGTTGGCATGCGACGGTATGCTGGAATGGTGAACAGCATGGCGTGCAGCGGCGTATTCGAGCCGCGTAATATTCTAGTGACCGGCGGATGCGGCTTCATTGGCGCGAACTTCGTGCGATACGTGGCGCGGAACCATCCACACGCGCACATCACCATGCTCGACAAGCTGACGTACGCCGGCAATCCGGAGAACATCGCCGGCCTGCCGCCGTCGCAGGTCGATCTTGTCGTAGGGGACATCTGCGACGTCGCGCTATTGGATCGTATCGTGCCCGGTCACGACGCCATCGTCCACTTCGCCGCGGAATCGCACAACGACAATTCCATCGCCAATCCCGAACCGTTCATCCGCACGAATGTGGAAGGCACGATGCGGCTGTTGGAGGCCGCCCGGCAACACGACGTGCGCTTCCACCACATCAGCACCGACGAGGTATACGGCGATCTGGCGCTGGACGATCCGGCGCGTTTCACGGAAGACACGCCGTACCGTCCCTCAAGCCCGTACAGCGCCTCGAAGGCGTCGTCCGACCATCTGGTGCGCGCATGGGTGCGCACATACGGTCTGCGCGCCACCATCTCCAACTGCTCCAACAACTACGGCCCGTACCAGCATGTGGAAAAGTTCATTCCACGGCAGATCACCTCCATCATGGAGGGCGCGCGGCCGAAACTGTACGGCACCGGCGAGAACGTGCGCGACTGGATACATACGGAAGACCACTCCCGCGCAGTGTGGGCGATCCTCACCCGCGGGCGCATCGGCGAAACGTATCTGATCGGGGCGGACGGCGAGATGAGCAACATCGCCGTGCTGCGCATGATCCTGCAGCTGATGGGCCAGCCGGAAGATGCGTTCGACTGGGTGCGCGACAGGCCCGGGCACGACAGACGATACGCGATCGACGCATCCAAACTGCGCGCCGAACTGGGCTGGTCGCCGATGCACACCGACTTCGCCAGCGGATTGCGCAACGTCATCGACTGGTATGCGGAACACCGCGACTGGTGGGCGCCGGCCAAGGAAGCCACCGAGGCCCGCTACCGCGCGCAGGGGCAGTGAAGCGGCCGCCTCTACAGGCGGCCTTTCCGCGGCAGGTCAACGTTGCGCAGCAGCCGCTGCAAGGGCTTGAGCACCACGGTGTCGGCGACCACCGCGAACGCCAACGTCGCGAGCAGCGTGGCGGCGAACATCAGCACGCTGATGCCCGCGTACGACCATCCGTCCGTGGGCGCGGGAATCCGCGGACCGATCAGCACCTTGGACAGCGGCGAATGCACCAGATACATCGTGTAGGAGTATCCCGCCAGCCAGGTGGGTAGCAGGGTGTGGTTAGAGTTGGCGATTAGGGCGTTCGCGCCGAATTATTTGGGTTTGATGACTTTATTCGAGAGAGGCTGACGAATGGTTTCGCCACATCATCTTTTGAAGATTGCGACTGCGCTGTCTGCGGTTGCGTTGACGGCTTCCGTCGCGGTTACGCCGGCTTACGCATTGCAGGATATCGCGATTGAGGATGCTGTCGCGCAGAGCGGTCCCGTTACTGCAGATAATGGCGTTGTTGTGCAGTCTGACGATCAGCCGGATGATCAGACAGGCGACCAGCAATCGCAAGACAGCATGCCTGACAATCCGAATGCGAAACTTCCGGATACCGTCAGTGACGAGATTTCCGACGATGCCACCGTGGTTTCGGAAGACCTGGCCGTCACCCCTGAAGGTGAGGTCAAGAATATTGAAACCGGCGAAACCGTGACCGATGCGACACTGGTCGGTACGCAGGATCAGCAGCCGGATCCGCTCGCCAAAACCAATGGCGAATCCTTCATTCCGGTGAGTGCGGAAGATGTCAAAAATGCTGTAGCCGACGCGAACGTACAGCTCTCCAAATTCGAAGGCAATGAATACGGCGCGCACTGGGGCACTTACAACAATACGAAAGCCTTCTTCGACTATCAGAACAACCTGTTCGTGCAGCAAGCCAAAGGCGTGATCGACGTTTCCGAATGGCAGGGCGACATCGACTGGGCCAAAGCGAAAGCCGACGGCGTGGAAGGCGTGATCATCCGCCTCGGCTACGGTTGGGGCAACAATGCTGACAGGAAAGCACAACGTAACATTTCCGAATGCAAGCGACTTGGTATCCCGTTCGGCATCTACTGGTATTCCTACGCGGACACTCCGTCGATTGCCAAAGAAGAAGGTGCCGGCGTGGTCGCCAAACTCAAGCGATTCGGTGTGCGCGCGAGCGACTTGGCGTACCCCGTGTACTACGACCTGGAAAAGTGGACGTGGAAGGGGCATCAGCCGCCCACCGATCCGAACGTGTACAACGATATCGTCAACAATTGGTACGGCGCACTGCAGTCCGCCGGATACAAGAACCTGGGCGTCTACTCGTACACCAGCTACCTGCAAGGCCCGCTGAAACATGCCGACATCTACGCCAAAACCACGTGGGTGGCGCAGTACGGCGCTCGCATGGGATTCGACTCGTTCCCGACCAACAGTCGCGGATGGCAATACACCAGCTCCGGCAAAGTGGGCGGCATCAGGGGCAATGTGGATATGAATGCGTTTGGGAATAAGGAGTATGCGAATGGCGGGAGTGGCAATGATTTACAAGCGGCCATTGATGTATGCAAAATGACTGCAGTTACCATTCCGAATGGCAATTATTACATCAATGTTCGTTCCAAAGTCGCGTCCAGCGTTGATATTCCTGGTGGAAGTGCCGCAGATTCCACCGCCATTCAGCTGTATTCCGGCAACAGTTCCAAGGCTCAGCAGTTCGCTTTTACTAGGCGGTCTGATGGGAGCTACGAGATCGTCAATGTGAATTCCGGCAAGGCTTTGGACGTGCGTAATGGTGTTGCTGAGAATAACGCTATAGTGCAACAGTATTCTCGAAATAATTCCCAGGCTCAACGATGGTTTATTCGTGATTCTGGAGCGGGATATTATTTGCAATCCGCTCTCGGTAATTGGGTTCTGGATTTGAGCGGTGGAAGTACTGCGAATGGTGCTGCGATTCGGCTGTATACGCCAAATGGCACTGCTTCACAGCTGTTTGTTGTTTCGTCAAGCGATGTCAACATAGCTACTGGAGTGTCGATGATTATCACTTCGGTTGCGAATAAAAAACTTGTCACGGATGTGACGAGTGCATCAACGGCAAATGGGGCACGAGTTCAGCTTTATTCAAGTAATAATACGAACGCCCAGAAATATCGATTTGAATCAATTGGCAATGGAACTTATAAGATCGTCAATGTGAATTCAGGCAAGGTGCTGGATGTATCTGGCGGATCCACTGCTAATGGAGCGGCGTTGCAGCAATATACGAGTAACAATACTGTTGCTCAGCAGTGGACGGTGCGGAATTACGGCAGTGGCAAGATTGCGTTGGTGTCGGTGAACGCCAACAAAGCTGTCGATATTCCAGGTGGCAATGCTGTGCAGCAGGCTCAGTTGCAGCTTTATTCGCCGAATGGCACTGTTGCTCAGCAGTGGTTGGTCGCAAAGGCGCCGTTGACGTTGCGCGAACGTTTGAATGAAACCGCAGCCAAGCATAGGCAGGATCTGCCGGATGGCACCTACACGTTCGGATCGAGGCTTAATGCGTCCATGAAGATGGATGTAAGCGGCGCTTCCCGTTCAAATTATGGAAACGTGCAGATCTGGGCGGGTAATGGAACCAATGCTCAGAAGTGGAAAGTGACGCATGATTCCAACGGATACGCGACCTTGACCAGTGTGAACTCCGGCAAAGTGTTGGATGTGAATGGCGGCGTATCTGCCAGCGGAACCAACGTGCAACAGTACGATTCCAATGGAACATACGCTCAGAAGTGGATAGCAGTCAAGAATTCCGATGGCTCATACACGTTCCAGTCGGCGCTCGCGGAAAACATAGTCCTTGATGTTTCGGGTGCTTCTACCTCGAATGGTGCCAATGTGCAACTGTATACCGCAAATGGCACGAATGCTCAAAAGTGGGTGAAATAGCAGACAGATTAACCAATAGAATATGGCTGAGGACAAGTATCTTTTTGCTCTCAGCCATATTTGGAATCTGTGCTATTTCTGGCGCCGCATCATGGCGAATTGATTGGCGTCAATGATGAATGCTTTGCGGTCGTTTTTGGCCATGACATCGAGGATGATGCCGGTGATGAACAATAGCAGTCCGGCAATGACGAGCATGACAGCGCCGATAAGCGTGGGGAATCGCGCCACCATGCCAGTGTGCCAGAAATCCACGGTCACGCTGCCGCACAGCACGATGCCGATGATGCCGAGGATGGCGCCAAGTCCGCCGAAGAACGGCAGTGGCTTGTATTCGCGAATCATGCGGAAGATGGTGCTCATCACCTTGATGCCGTCGCCCACGGTGTCAAGCTTGCTGACAGATCCGGCAGGACGGTCGCGGTACTGAATTGGCATCTCGAACAGACGCAGGTTGTTGTTCAACGAGTGGATGGTCATTTCGGTTTCGACCTCGAAGCCGCGCGACAACACGGGGTAAGTCTTGACGAAGGTGAATGAGAAGGCCCGGTAGCCGGTCATAATGTCGGTGACGTTGGCGTGGAACAGGCCGTTGATCGAACCGCGCACCAGACGGTTACCGAAGTTGTGGAACGGGCGCTTGTTCTCTTGGAAGTAGGTGGAGCTCAAGCGATCGCCAATCACCATATCGTAGCCTTCGAGCACCTTATCCACCATGGCAGGCGCCGCGTCTGCCGGGTAGGTGTCGTCGCCATCCGACATGACGTACACGTCGGCGTCGATGTCTTCGAACATGGCTCGGATCACGTTGCCTTTGCCTTGGCGTGGCTCCTTGCGGACGATTGCGCCCTCGCTGGCCGCGATTTCCGCCGTACGGTCGGTGGAGTTGTTGTCATACACGTAAATGTCGGCATTCGGCAGTGCTGTTTTGAAATCGCGTACCACCTTGCCGATGGTGACTTCCTCGTTGTAACAGGGAAGAAGTACCGCGACGGTTGGTTGAGTTTTCTCGTGCATGGAATCTCAGTATAGTCTTTGACATTGATTGTTTATGATTTGCGCATAGGCATGATGGTGTATGGTGCCTCTAATGTCGCAGTGATTACTTTTGCTTAGTGTTTATCCTTGGATTTTGGTACTATTGGCTAAGGCGTTTTTCTAAAAGGTGAACGACAGGTTGTGATTGGTATACGAGCATTCATCGTCGGGTTAAGGCGCGCGTTTGAAATGTGGAATCTGTCTGTTCGTGTGTGCTTGTTGTTCTCGGCCTAGCTCTTTTAGAAACGTTATGATCCGTTTTTAAGGTAAGAGACAGCAGCTGGAGGACAAAAGATGATTTGGCTCGGGTTCGCTGCCGCTATTTTGGCGGTAGCATTAATTCTGTATATGCCAGGTTTTTTCTTGTTGAGGGCCTTTGGACAGTCATCAATAAATGCCTTCGTTTTTGCTCCGCCGCTAGTTTTAGCGTTGTATGCAATTATTGAAATAGTTTTATCCAGTTTAGGCATACGTGGGAGCTGGCGTACGATTTTTCTGCCGGTTCTTGCTATCGCGGCTGTTGCTTTTCTCCTTTCACTATTGCTGAAAAGAAAAAGAGAAGAAAGAACTAGCTGTTCGCTATCGTATTTATCCAATACGCATGCGTATTGGGGAATGTTGGCTCTGTATGTTGCGGTTGGTGCGATTGTTACATCAGTGATTTTCTGCTTGCATATGCATGGGCCCAATTCGTACACGCAGCTGTACGATAATGCGTGGCATATGGGAATTGTTCAGAAATTCCTTATCAGCGGTGATTTTTCAACGGTGAAAGCGGGAGATATTGTAGCAACTTCTGGCTCCACGTTCTATCCAACAGGATGGCATTCGTTGGTTGCTTTGGCGGCTTCGCTGACTGGAGAAGCTGTTCCGATCTGCATTAATGCAAGCATAGCGGTTATTCTGAGCTTTATATATCCAATTTCGATGTTTGCTTTAATGAGTAGAGTAAGCGAGAACAATCGCAACTTTATTATTGCAGGTGCCTTTACTGTGCCGATGTTCGCGGCTTTTCCATGGAGATTCCTCACGTTCGGTCCGCTCTATTCGAATTTGCTTTCCTTCAGCGTTGCGCCTTTGGTGATTATTCTGGCGCTTAATATGGTCGAGGCGAAGAGAGCGCTCAAGGAACGTCTCTTTATGATTCTTGTTTTTGTATGGTCGATTGTTGGCGTAGCGGCGACGCAGCCGAATGCAGTCTTTACGATTGGTCTGCTGGTTGTTCCCTATCTGTTCCTTCAAATTCCAGCGTATTTGACGTATTTCAAAGTGACGAAGAATCGTAAGGTCGTAGGCTCGATAGTCGGTGTAGTCTTAGCGGCTGCAATAGCTGGGTTTTGGGCTTTGCTTTACAATGCGAAATTTATGCAGAGAACGGTGACTTGGCAGTGGCCGTCGTTTGAAGGGAAAACGCAGTCTCTTATTGATGTCGCCTTCGTGGGCTTCCATGATGCGGAGCCGCAGATTCTACTTGGAATTCTTATATTCGTTGGAGCTGTATACACTATTTTCCACAGACGCATGCTGTGGATGACGTGCGCTTATTTAATTATGTGCGTTTTTTACGCTATCAGTTCCTCCACTGAGGGATTCCTCAAAAATGTTTTGACTGGATTCTGGTACCACGATCAGTATCGCTTGGGTGCCTCTGCGGTATTTTATGGGGCTGTATTAGCAGGAATTGGTCTATGGAATGTTCTTGCAGCTGTTACTGAAGTGGTTCCCGAAACTCTGATTGGTGTAAAGAACGCTAAAAATCAGCGTCTTCTATCAATGATTTGCATTTTGCTTATTGTTGTTGTCAACTTTTTCCCCTCGTTCCACCTTAGCGGTAAAGGGAATTATGTCACTCCGTTCGGTGCCATTACAAGAGATATAAGCTACTGGAATTCGCCTGATCAGCCGAAGAGCTACTCTGCTGCAGAGTCTGCTTTTGTTGCGAAAGTTAAGAAGATCGTTCCCGAAGGGGAGGTCGTCCTTAATCAGCCTTATGACGGCAGTGCTTATGCGTGGGCGCAAGATGGCCTTAATGTGTACTACAAAGCGTGGGAGGGGAATTGGATGGGATCCCCGACTAAAGATAATTGTCAGATACGCCAATCGTTGAATAAGATCGCGGAAAACCCTAGAGTAAGGGGAGCTGTCCAGAGGATCGGGGCAGAGTATCTACTTATTTTGGACAGAAGTGATTTCAGCAACGTTAAAGATAATGATGATTTGATGCAGTCCATCTATGCCAGTTATTCAAAGCATAACTGGGCAGGCATTGATGATATTACCGATAAGACCAAGGGATTCACCGTTGTGTTGTCTCAGGGAGATATGAGGCTGTACAAAATGGCAATATGAAAAATGCGGCAGAATTCAATAATTCTGCCGCATTTTTCATGCTAGTGATGCATGGGCAGGGGTTGCGTAACTATCTTCAAAAATATTCGCAGCCCCTTATCGATTCATGATCCTCTTTGTAAAAGGATTAATGAGAACATTAAGAATAATCCAGCTCAACGTCATTAATGCTACATACAATAGAATGATAATGAATATGGAAATGACAATTTTTAGGGAGCCAGAGGACTCTGGAATAAGGAAAATATAGTGCCAAAGAATTTGCTTGAATAGAAAATTCTCATGGATGAGATATACGCCAAAAGTTGCAGGAGAAACACAGAGGATGAAGTTCGTTAAAAACTTCGGAGCTTGTTTCTGTTCTCCCTGGACTATCCAGATGAAGATGACTGTAGCGATAATGACGGGAATGATCGGGGAAGCTCCGGGTCCCGCTGTAAGAATATTGGCGTTATAACCATATCCCGATAGAAAAACTTTAGATTTAATAAAATAAGTACAAGAAATACAGACAAAGAAGCCTAAGACAATTGTGATTAGAATATGCCATATTTTGATTTCAGGAAATTCGGATATATACCTGCGAATAAAGGAACCCATCATGAAAATGGTTGTAAGATAAGCCACATCAGTGAAATACTGGTTTGTTGGATTGAGAAGTTTCCATACAAAGGTCATCCAAAGCATTATGGAAATTAGGGCAAGTGTTTGTCTCTTCGATAACTGATCGAATAAAATAGTGATAAAAGGCGCTAATAATATAAGAACACAAAATGCGCTCATAAACCAGTATGCATTAAACGTAATTGGGAAAAGAGAAGTAAGAATCATATTGGGAGATATCTCTTCCCTGAGATTTGCGGGTATGAGTGGGGTTCTCTCTAATAGAAGATATATAACAAATATGCCTGCAGAGTAGATAAAAATTTGAATCCAAAGTCTTATAAGACGCGGAATTGGATTCTTTTTATTGAATGCAAGAAAGTAAGCGGAAATTAAAATAAAAAAAGATACTCCAATTTGGCCGAACATTGCAAGGGAGTCATGAGCGGCGGATGCCCATGTTTTGGATAGGTTGGGGTCGGTATGTATTGACCAGTTGTCAGCTGCATAGAAATGGTTCGTAACAATAAGAAACATTGCAATGATACGTAAGAGCTCGAAGCGCCAGTCCCTGTTCTTGCTCACATTCTCTCCTGCTAATATTGAGTCCTCTTCTTCCAAAGAAGTATAGCTTAGGGGACTGATGCAGAAATATGTCCCGGATTCAACTTGTAAGTGCAACGGCTGGTTTCGGGTCGGCTTGTTTTGATTGTAGCTTGGTTATTTCCTCGTCCCATACCTCGTTGGGTGTTTTGTAGCCGAGGAGTTTCATGGGGGTGTCGTTGATCTCCTTGACGATCGCGTCGAGCTCCGCCTGCGTCAGGTCGTCGAAGCTGGTCTTCTTGGGCAGGTAGCGGCGGATCCGCCCGTTCCTGTTCTCGTTGCTGCCGCGCTGCCAGCTGGAATACGGGTCGGCGAAGTACGTGAGCATGCCCAGCGCCTCGTCCACCAGCGTGTGCAGGGACGCTTCCGTGCCGTTGTCCCACGTGCGGTCGATCCTCGCGGCCGGCGGTATGTCCTTGAAGACGTCGTATTCGGCGCGGGCGGTGGCGGGCGCGCTCTT
>ERZ1034913.977-NODE-977-length-19335-cov-4.398755_pt1 | contig 19335 bp, 11 predicted proteins | sample MGYA00520697_ERZ1034913 | MGnify/ENA primary metagenome ERZ1034913 (study PRJEB33766, sample SAMN09781786) | gut metagenome | biome: gut microbiome | host: Homo sapiens | place: Madagascar | study: EMG produced TPA metagenomics assembly of the PRJNA485056 data set...
AACACGAGTCCGATCACTCCATTTGGAGTGGTCGGATTTTTTCTTTTACGAAACACATAAAGAAGAAAGTTCCTGTTGCAAATTTGAATTTTGCTTTAGCTTGTCCCGGAATTTTGAGACTATAAGGAAAGCAAAATAAACAAAAAGCAACGAAATAACATAGCACTATTGCCAAAATTACGTTTTGTCATTACAAACCATTGACAAATAATTTTACAAGAGATAATATTTAGACAAAGGACGGTGGCCATATATGGAACAGATTGAACGATTTCAGAAACACTTATTGTTAATCCGGCGCGCTGTGGGTTGGTCTGCAGAAAGATTTGGAGACAAGGTTGGTGTGACACGTGCCACAATCAATAACCTCGAATCGGGTCGCACAAAGCTAAGTAAAATGTTGTATATCGCTATGAGAAGTGTGTTGGACGTTGAAATCAAGAATTATCCGGAAGAAACCAAAACACTTCAACTAATCCTCGAAACATTTGTGGATCATCCAGAAAAGTATAGTGAAGAGGATAAGAAAAAGTTCTTGGATAAGCTGAATATTGTTACCCCCTCCGTGCTGGCAGGGGCAGCGTCGAGAAGAGATGTTTCCGCTGAAGCAACAAGGTTTGCAATTAGTGGAGCGCTTGCGGCGATTATGCCAGCGGCAATTGGTGTGGGCTTAGCAACGGCAACATGGTTAATTGACTTGCTTAATGACGATTAGTATTTGATTATTAAAATAATAAAGGGCTGCTGATTATGGTTTGGTATTGCAAAAAATGTCAAAAAGTACATAAAGAGGATGAGCTGTGCCCCCAAATTGGATTGCAGCTTAAGCGCCAACCCGAGTTTCTTGCGGGCGCAGCTAATTTTGTCGAAGTAGCCTGTCAAGAAAGACTGATTTCTACGCAAGGACTTGATTATCCAGTTAAAATTATAAATCAGATTACAGGAAAGAGTCTTTCTTATGAAGGTACTAAACAGTATATGCGTGACATTCAAGTCTTTAAAAGACTTGCTGAGGAGCCATATAAAAGAAAAGGATACTTTGAAACATCTCAGGCAGCACAACGTTATTACAATAGTATGGAACATAATACCACCTTATATGGAGATTTGTATAAGAAAGTAACTGGATATCAACAAGAAGTAGATTGGATTAGATGGAAAAAGGGCCAAATTCAATCAATATGGGAAAACAGTTACTTGTTGAATGGTAATGCTGCGGGCATTGATGGTGAGACGGTCAACCGATTCACAGGAAAAATGATCTGTAGGACTTCAGTTAAATCATCAAAAAATCCTATTAATTCTAGTTCTACGGGAATCAGAGATGTAATTCAAGCGCGAAATAAAAATACCCTCGCACAAAATGACCATGTGTACGCTCCAGAAGGCTTTTCTTCTGCAGCACGGAAAAAAGGTATCACTAACCCAATAGAAGAAAACGGGAACGTGACATCAATTAATAACTCCACAAAACGTATTCTTAGTAAAGTGCGTAATGGAAAAGCCGAGACAAAAGTGACAGGCCAACAACTTGGTGAACAGATGTTTAAAGGAGCGATTGTTGCGGCGGCAACATCAATTACTGTATCCTCGATTACAAATTATATTCGGTATAAAAATGGGGAAATTAGCAGGGAAGAGGCTTATCGTGATATTGAAAAAGACTCTACAAAAGGCGTTATATGTGGGGCAGGAATCTCGGCGGTGACCATCTTTATTCCTGGAGGTGTAATAGGAGTAATTGGTGGATTAGTAGTTGGAACATATCTCGATAAAACGCTCCAAAACATTTTGGATGAAATATTTGGGAAGGGCTATTATGCAGAGCTTCTTAACGCATCAGGCTATATTTATGGTATGACCGTCAATTTGGAAAAAGCATACCAAGATTTTATGGCCGATGAACATTTTCATCAGACCGCTACGGCGATTGCAGACAGGAAAATGCTCGATTTTCAGAACGGAACGGCCGAGTTTCAAAAGATTATGAAGGGGGAGGCCATAGAATGAAACGCGAAATCCAATTAGTTCCTGACATAGAAAACCGTGTGAATCAAGTGACTATAGATGAAATAGGAAAAGCTATTCATGCTCTGTCAGTTTGTTCAGAAGAAGAATTTACTAAAATCAAGGATGAGCCATGGCTTACCAGAGTATTTGATTTAGTGACATTTTCGCAAAAAGGGAAAATGCGTGTAGCTGAACAAATATCTAAACTATCGCAAGCTCAGCAAATACTTGTAGAACTAGTTCTACGTTTAAATAGTAGATTTTCAGATGTTGATAGTATTATATTGAATTATAGTGATGCAATTACAGAACTCCTTGGTAATGATATACAACTCGCAGATGAAGTGCGTAGGATGAAACTGCGTACGATAAAGTACAATAACGATGGCTGCTATACGTATCTTTATGACGATAATCTAATTGCGCTCATTTCTTTCCTACACAAAATCGTACAAATTCAAAAGAATGATAAAATAGAAGCATCTGTAGACCAGAGAAAATATGGACAAGCAATCCAACGTATCAGTGGCAATAAGGGGACTGGTTCAAACTTAGACAGTCTATCTGATGAATGTGATAACCAGGCAAAAAAGGCCATCTACTTGTGCTGTCTGGAGTATTTGTATTTAAATAAGTGCAGCTGGGAGAATTTATCTAAGTACGATAGTGTTTTGGAATTACTGGACATCGGGCCAAAAACAAAGAAAAGCATGCAGAAGCAAATTGAAATTGCGTATGAATTTACTGGTGTTGATGGTCTCTGTGAAAAATTTGAGCCACATTATAAACCTCAGATAGCGGATACGTTTGAAATTGATATAGATGGCTGTAATGGTGAATACGATGAGAATATTAGGGTTGAAGAATTCATTGACTCAAATAGGAGTTATGATATCGGAACTACACAGATATTCCATAATAAGATATTACATATTGATGCTGACATTGAAGTTCATGGGAAGCTTGTGTTTTCAGACTGTGACATTTACTATCGATATGATAATGGCGATAAAGATGGACATATTAAAATCAGTAGCGGTGGATATCTTACAATTGAGCATTGTAGGATAATATGTGAGGATAGTAATCCTAATTACTTTATTCAATGTGATGACAATGTGACTGCAACGATTACCAGAACAGTGTTTGTGGATTGCGCTAAATTTTTGAGAGTTAACAAACAAAGTGATGTTACGTTTGATAAGTGTAAATTCTATAATTGCGTCAATTTCTATATGAATAGTGAGAGACTTATAGCTGGAAAACATTGTGCACGAACGAAAAAGGAGAATATGACGCAAGTTGAAAACTGTGAAATTTATATGGGGACTATTAAAAAATTCCATAGGACAAGTGAAAATGGAAAAATGCTGTCAAATAAGGGTAAGGTTTGTTTTTATTTCTTCGCGGTTTTCCAGCTACATAATTCTCGAATGAATTTTATAAACAATAATATAGTGCAGCATACGAAGACGTTAGATATTATAGATTTAGTTAGTACCACTTTAAATAATGATAGAACGATAGTCGAGAATTGTACATTTGTAGGCTATAAAGGAACGGTCTCTTGCGGGATAATCCGCAATTGTATTTTTTATAATTCAAAGCCACTTGTCAATAGAAGTGATACCGCTTATTGCGGGCGAATTGAAAGGAGTGCATTTGAAAAATGTGTAAGCCCGATTAACGCATATTGTAACGTTGTTGCGGACTGTATCTTTTATAAATGTTACGGGAGAATAGTTCATATAATAGATTGCTTTTCTAGTAATCACGTTGTGTCGGGGTGTAGTTTTCTGCGCTGTAGTAATGCTGTAAATGGGACAAGCTTTAAAACATCTATAATCTCGCTAGAAGGTAAGGGAGAACGTCAGACCCCAAGTATTGATGTATCTAACTGCTCGTTTGATTGTATCGACTGTGGCGAACGATGGCTATTAGAAGTATCAACTAAAAGCAAGCCACAAAAAAGAATGATGATCGTTAATAACTGTACAATAAAGAATATTGTACTACGCAATGACAACACGCCATTTCGTGAAGCCATACAAGGCGATGCGCCCTTCTCGTTACCTGCACGGGGAACAATTTCAAATATAACCGTACGTCAAGGAAACCGAGTTCCTGAACCGTCAATACCTATGGATGAAAATGGAAATCCAATTGGCGCAAATTGGATCACTTTACAGATAGAATTTGACGATGATGGCATCTTAGACCGTATTCAGCAAGAGTATGAGGAGTATACAGCCGGGGCTTTCCGCAATAGCGAACTGCTTACTATACAAACTTCTACTCTCAATAGCTGATTTATGAATTGGTCGTGTAATTATATTAGAGTAAAGTCCGCTAACATCTTAGATAAAGGGCAACAAAGGTCCAATTACTCCATTCGGGTAGTTGGACTTTTTGTATATAGTTCCTTGATTCAGAAACAGTATTGGCGATATAGACAAACAAACATAGTGAGATTTGGAAGAATCAACAAGTATTGCGCTTGCTATTTATTAGGGTGGCAAGAAGTGGTAAAATAGTCATAATTAGATGCGGTGTATAATTGTTTTGATAACTAAGGAAACATCAATGGCTTCGTTAACACATGTCGCAATCTGGACGCAAAACGGATGGAAAAGAATATCTGCACAAACCGTAGCAAAGGGGCATCCCGGTGGTTCGATATCTGCGCATAGCGGGATGTTTATGTGCGAGCTGTGTGGTCAATACGTGCGCTATGTGGCAGGAGATGTACAGGAACCGCATTTTCGCCATAGCGCATATGAGGAATCGAAAAATTGCTCAGAGAGAACATTTGGCTATGGATACAACTATAGCTATATTGCGGGAGAACACGAACTTCCAATCCGAATAAAACTGCTTGACTCAGTGGGCTTTGAGTTTGAACTCGGATTCGTTCCGGTGCCAAAAGAACTCCTTAATCGTCAAACCGATAGGACTATTTCGATTAAAGCAACACAAAGTAGTGACTTGAACTATACCTATTCCTTTCACCGCCTGAATAAGGATGCCATTACGTACCTGCCTATCGGATCAATGCCGTGCAGCCAATATATAGTTACAGCGCCCGATGAAATACAAAACAGTTTTTGGCCTAAACGCGTAAGGGGTATTCCAACAAAAGGCGCAGTATTTGATGGAACGACAAAGCGCCTTCTGCCTGAAGATGCTGATGTGGCAGTAGGGAAGGATTATTACCTGCTGATTCCAAATGCGATCTATAGAAAATTTGAAGATGTCTCGATACAACTTGTAACCAAGCAAGGTTCGGGCTGGAATACATGGTATTTGTACTCTATAACGGCAACAGATTTGACACAGAATGCAGCTCAATTCTTTTTGCGTTATGCGTGCCGACTGACAAAAGAACCGATATCAATACAACCTATTTGGCCGGTCTATATTCAGTCTCCTTATGTCATCCGTCATAAGGACGATATTGTATGGCTTCACATTAAAGGGCATGGTGAGATAACTACAAAACCCTATCCCGCCACAAACATGACTTACTATCCGTATGGCGGGGAGATCGTATATTCCGTTAACAGTAACGCCAGACAACAATTGGTATCTACAGGCCGCGTTAGAGTTCTAGAATACACTTACCTTTGGAAGGATTCCCTTGACTATAGAGCACCTGCGCCTAGTATTGAGGTAGTAGATAAGAACGACGTTCCGCTTGAGTGTGGATTACAATACCAATTACCAATTGATAATTTCATTAAGGTGACGGCTCCGTTTGATGGGACAGTATTGGTTAAAGATAATGGCTTTGTCATTGAAAAAAGAAGCTTAAAGGCTCAGACACAAATCGAAGTTGATGACATCCATTTTGGCATAGAAATAGTAATTATACAAGGACTAGATACTGTGTGGCAAGCGCAGTACCAGAAAGAAAAAAGACAATCAAACGCACAAAATGAAATGGAAATACTGAGAAAGCTCCAGCATTCACACGCAGGCAAAATTCCGATTCCTCATACAATTAGCGCTGTGATGCCAAAGCTCAAGGAATACCCACAAATTAGAAAATGGCTGCTTACGAAAGTGCGATCTGGTTATATAGAAGAAGATGCACTGAAAAATTTCAAAAGAATAATTCGATTTATATAGGAAAGGGTAATTATAATGGATTATATAGTTAGAGCCGGAGCAAACGAGGATGGCGTTGCGCGTCTATGTAGATTGATAGGCGCGAGCCAACTTCGAAAATTCTATCAGAAGAATCCGGGATGGTTTACATCAGTTAAGCCTGGATTTCGTGCGCAATCTTTGGATGATGACAAAGCTATTGCTCTTGCGGTGCAGTATTCGTCAGAGCATTTCATAACAGACTTTCTAAATGATAAAGTTGGTTCTCTGATGGCATCAGTAAAAGATATTCAAAGCGAAGAAATTGAGAATGGTAAAAGTGACATCGAAGCTTTAATATCAGCGATTCTTAAAAGTCGCTTCAAGGATGATCCGGAATTTTATTTCGCAATGGAGGGCTTTACGCGCTCAAAAGAAGAAATAAGCGCTATATTAACAGCAATCAATTTAGCCAAAAACAAAACTAATACCCCCATAGGGCAACCAGAAAATAGCGTTGAGCTGGACAAATATGAAGACTTAAAGAAAAAGGCTGAAACGGAAAGGGGAGAGTTAGAAAAGAAAATACAGAAAATCCAAAATGAGTGCGAAAAAATCGCGGGGGAAAATAGAAAACTAGAATTAGCTCTATCCGAAAAGGCACAGTATTTTGAGGAAGAGAATAAAAAGCTCAAAGAGGAAAGAAATGAAGCGGAGGCTGATGCAAACAACCTGAAGCGCATGCAGAAGTATATAGTACGTGGGAGCATCGGGAAAGCAGACCCTGCATACCCGTATTGTTCACTCTGCACGACATTCCTTGATGACGGGAAAATCAAATTGGATCGCTGCTATGATATAATTGATGAGTCTATTTCTGAGGAACTCAATGAAAACTATCCTTCAAGGCGGACACTTTACATTAATCCTAGGGATCCGGTGTCATATCCTGAGGGATACATAGGCATTTGGAGATGGACGGTTAAGGAAAGTGACCAGGCGAGAGATGGTTGGCGCTATCTAACGAAGTATAATGTGGAACTACAGCCTACGGAGATAATTTGTTTGCCGGATTGCACCTCAGATGGTGATTTGGCTATACGGCTACAACAAAAAATTGAATTATCTGTATGCTGTGATAATATCTTCGTATGCTATAAAGTGGTAAACGGCTACAGGGGTGTTTATGTCTCGAAAGGGCAGTTCAAATACTCAGACTCACGATTCTTTCTAAAGAGTACAGTTATTAATCTTCCGGTTTTCGAAATATATGGCTCCGAAACTGTTATGGTTAAGGGACATTTGCTTTGTTCTAAATTTGATTTTGGACTGCCAATGGACTTGGTGCGCGTAAGAAGTCCTTTTGAGTGCATTAAAGCGCTATTTCAAAAAAGATATCCTCAAGCAGAATCCAAGCGAAGAGGGCTTACGACGGCCGCACACAACCAAATTCTTGCGTATTTAAAAGAGCTCCCTGATAAAGAATTTGTAGAAGAATTAGCAACAAATTGTGACCTTTCTGAATCAGAGGCGCGAGAATTCGTCGAACAGTTTGTTCAACGTGCCAGCTCGTATTTGGATGCAAGCGATTTTGAAGACAAAATGCTCTTAGCTATTATCCGCAATGACTCAGAACTCTTGGAAAGATGCAAAAATCTGCTTAGAGAAGAATGGGTATCAGAAAATCAAGAGTTAATTGCTAATTCCGAAAGAGAATTAACTAGGTATAAAGATGAAGCTGACAGCGAAAAGAAAAGAGTTGATGATTTACGCGGACAACTTGAAAGAGCAAAAAATCAACTACAGCAGTCACATTTTGAATTAGAGGCAAGAGAACAGCTGGCTAAAGATGTTGAAACCAAAGTGGCAGAGCGTATAGCCGCAGCACAAAAGAATGCTGCCGAATTTATAGCAGCTCAAGCATTTATTGGGCATGCAGCTTCAAACACCGTTGTACCTACTTCTGCGACAACACCTTCCTCAAAATACTTGGCCGGAGAAATCCTTGAAGGCCCTGTTGATGGAAATTTTGATACGCTTAAGGACTATCTTGAAAATCTAAGCGATAACCTTCTAACTGCCGGTGTGGGCGAAAAGTATGCGTATGACTTAGCGATTTATCTGCATACTGCATATCGAAATGGTCTTGCTTTATTTCTTGTTGGCCCTAATGGTCAGTCTATTGCTCAGGCATTTTCTATTAGCACATTTGCTAGTAAGGCCGGTGTATTAAACTGTACAGGTGAGTATTCCAAGCAAGCTGTAAATGACCTCACAAGTGCGAATGATGAAGTTGTGATTATAACGAACCCCTTTAGCGCTTCTTGGAACCAAATGCTTCCAAATATAATTACTGGAACAAACAAGTTCTTCATCCTGACCGCCCCTTATGCAGAGGATCTCCAGATTGAGCCTCAGGGAATAGTTAATTACGCTCTTCCGGTCTTGACCGAGTTCTTCGTAGAAAACAATGCTCCGTCAAATTACGATGGCTATTTGCCGGGAACGAAGAGCATTACATTTGCTGATATGAAGGACGGAAAATCAACCATTTATAACAAGGAATACTTTGCCAAACTAAAATACCATAGCATTGCAATAAATCATATATCGAAAGTCCTTTGCGATGCAAATGCTATTATTGGCGACAAGACTTCAGCGATCCAATTCCGATATTTGCTTGGCCTTCTTCCTGCCGGATATTTAAGTGGAAAAATGGATATCCTGAATGGGCAATTCGAACGAGACAAGAGTCGTATAGGCTCAGAATTCTATGATTGGCTAAAGCCCTATATTGGTGATGATCAATGATCGGCAATAATAATCTTATCCCTCAAATCGCCAACGAATTTGGAATAAAGCAAGGGATAAATGAACCTTCAGACAGATGGAAAATGCGTATTGTGTACAGCATGCTGGGGCAAATGGCCTGTGCATCAATGTATGATACAGCAGACGATGATCAGCCTGTTTCTGTTGTACATTTCAAGAGCCGGATTCATGATTTGTTAGGTAGTTATTTTGCTATTTTCCCTGAGTTGCAAACTCAATTTGACAAAGATTCTGCCAAGTTGTGCGGTGAGATATATAGTATTTATCTTAGTTGTGGCTATATTTACCATTCAGCTTATCGGATTGCGCCCGCGCATTACGCTGATGCAAGAAGTGGCCAAATTTTATTCACACGCAGCATGGCGCCAGGGGAAAAGCATTTTGTAAGTGGTTTAGGTACTTTTACGAAGGGAAATGAGGTTGAAGCCAGCCAGCTTTCACCCCAATGCATGTTCCAGTTACCGGAACACACGTTGACCGAGCTCTATACTCACTTTATAAGTCAGGCTAAATGGGCAGAATTGAATACGACTGAGCCTATTGAGTATCTTAGAACGGATCCGCCGTTTAGCAGGGGATATTGGCAGAACAAGGAATCCAAGGTAGATGGTGTTCAACTTGCACGAACCGGAAGCAATGGCAATCGAACATACTACTTATATAAGGTAGATGGTTCGACTACTTTGTTCAGTCAGGTGCCGGCATGGCTAATGGATGGACCGGGATATAGACGAGTCTCAAACTCTATTTTAGCAAAGCTGGGTACTCTTCCACCATTCGTATATGCCATTGACGGTTCCATCACGACCATGACCATACAATATCTACCTGCAGAAGAAGAACTAAACTTCCTTAAACTATACAGCTGGCCAACTACCTGTGTCGGTCTGCCGCATGATTTTACAAGGATATTCGATACGGATGTATTCTCTGCTATAAAAGAAGTGCTTGAATTTATCGGGTATCAATTTGAGGAACAAGAAAATGTCTAATGGAGCTAATTCGATCCACAAAAAGTTGCGTGGAGACCTTGAGAACTATATCAAGGCTCAGTATTTTGGAAAGTCACCTCTATTGCTATCCGCAATAGGGGATAGACTTGACGATGAAGGTTTACTATATCAAAAGCCATTTATCGAATCGTCACCTGCGTATAAAAGCGTAAAAGATGGTATTTTAACGGCTAATATTCCTCCGTGGATGAAGGAGTATTTTTCCGCACTAGCGGATGCGGGTGTTGGAGTATACCCAACACCCTTTGTCCATCAGATTAACGCATTGGAAAGTGCAGTCGATGGTCAGGATTTGTTTGTGTCTACAGGCACAGGTTCTGGCAAAACGGAGTGTTTTATGTGGCCATTGATGGCAAAAATGGCTACTGAAGCCAAAATGTCTCCAAATACTTGGACTATGCAAGGCGTTCGGACAATAATCATGTACCCCATGAACGCCCTGGTATCTGATCAGGTAAGCAGATTGCGCCGGCTGATTGGCGACCCAGAAGGCAAATTTATCAATGTGTTTCGCAATACATGTGGTGTGGATGCTCGTCGGCCAAGGTTTGGTATGTATACTGGCCGTACTCCATATCCGGGGGCTGAACCGTCCCCTACAGAGGATAGAAAGCTTGAAAAGACGTTGGCGCGAATGTCTTTTCCGCAGACCGATGCTGAAAAAGTGTTCTTCGAAGCTCTGCGTAAAGAAGGAAAAATCCCGGCAAAGGCTGACATGAAAAAGTTCCTTGAGGGGCTTCATGAAGGCAGACATATTCCGGATCCAGAGGATGCAGAACTTATCACTCGGTTTGAGATGCAGCACTTCTGCCCAGACATCCTTATCACTAACTACTCTATGCTGGAATATATGCTGTTGCGCCCCAGAGAAGCAAATATTTGGAATAGAACACGCGAGTGGATAAAAGCTGCACCCGATAATAAACTTCTGTTTGTTATTGATGAAGCGCATATGTATCGTGGCTCTTCTGGCGGTGAAGTGGCACTCCTTATAAGAAGGCTGTTCCATAAATTAGGAATCACCCGTGATCAGGTACAATTCATTCTCACGACCGCCAGTATGCCCAATAACGATGATAACGACCAGAAAGCGGTTCAAACATTTGCAAACGAGCTAACCGCAGCAGATAAAACCGTACAGTTCCGATATCTAACGGGCGAAATGGAGTCTTTAGCAGCGACAAAGAACTATGACATTCCATTTTCCAAGTTTATTGAATCCATGGCATCTGATTTCGAGGAAAATGAGGAAAAACGCTTAGAAGCATTAAATCAATTCTGGAACGGAATTGAAAATGCTCCAGCCAAGTTTGCTGATGTTGATGAAGCTTGTCAATGGATGTATTCCAATCTGATAAACTACAGACCGTTCAAAGCACTAGTAATGCAATGCCGAGGAAATGCTGTTTCCCTAAATGAACTTGCCAGCTCTATTTTCCCGGATGCGAACCAGGATGATGCCCTAACGGCGGTCAGCATTATGCTCGCTATTGCGCCGTTGGCAAAAAACAGCAAGGGCGCTATTCTGTTCCCAGCACGTATGCACATGCTGTTTAAAGGCATTCGAGGAGTGTATGCCTGCGCAAATGAAGACTGCCCGCATTCTCACACAGATGGAACTCTGACACTCGGAGAAGTTTTCCTCTCTGACGGCCATTTGACATGCCCTTATTGCAATAGTGTCGTATATGAACTGTATAATGACCGCCGTTGTGGAGCGTTATTCTATAAAGGTTATGTTATAGGTGATGCAATTAGCTCCCATGAACGAACATATTTGTGGCATTATCCGGGTCAGGTATTAGATGATTCCATGAAAGAGATTCATCTGTACTTGCCACCAGATGATTATCGCTTGCCGGAGAAGCAGGGAAGAAACGCAATAAAACCATGCTATCTTGATGTAAAGAATGGCTTTATTAACTTCGGTGATGACTCAGACGCTGGCAAACAGGGAATCCGCAAACTTTATTATTGTGAATTTGCTCAAAAGAACCGCCCACCGGTCTTCACTTTCCACACATGCCCACATTGTCGCCATCAACTATCTTCGACACAGCTTACATCCTTTAGTACACGTGGCAATCAGTCGTTTTACAATCTGATTAAGACTCAGTTTGAACAGCAGCCTGCGGTAGAAGGGAAAAATCATGACCAAGACCGCTTGCCAAACGAAGGTCGTAAGGTACTTCTGTTTTCTGATAGCCGCCAGCGCGCCGCTAAGTTGGCAAGAGACATGTCTGATTCTTCCGATATTATGGCTGCGCGGCAGTTATTTGTTATTGCCATCTCGATGATGGAAGAATCGACTACTGAGCGTTCAATGAATGACCTCTACGACTATTTCTGCCTTGCTGCCGCAGAACAGCATGTACAGATATTCCATGAGCCAGAGCGGCAAAAGTTCCAAGAAGACTGTGCAACCGCATTAAGTCGCTTGGAGAGAAGTACCCGCAGTAGGCGTGAATATTCTCCTCGCTTTAGTATCGCGAATGCTCCGGTTCAAATGCAAAAGGATATGCTGCGGCTATTTTCGGGCGGGTATAATACTCTGTATGATTCGGCTACAAGTTGGATAGAGCCTACAGATCAGGCATTATTCGATTCTATAGATGAACTGGACGAAAACGGAATTGAAGTGACTGATGATGAATTCATGGAAGTGTTTAACGCATGGATGATTTCTGCATGTGACGATGTTACGGCACTTGGACACACAATACCTGATGGTGTTCGTGAGCAGGTACGACGTAGTTACGAGCATTATGGTTTTGATAAAGATTGGAGTTTTTCAAAGCCATTGCAGAGTATTATGGGTTGGAAAGCAGATTCCCAAGAGATGGCTACTTGGAAGAGAGTCATCAAGAACAACTTTTTGGATTCCGCTCAACCTGATAATGGCCGTTTGTATGTTGATCTTTCTCGAATTAAGCCGAGATTTGACCGAAACCATATCTGGTATCGCTGTGAGCAGTGCTCTGAAATCACCCCGTTTACAGTAAAGAATAGGTGCCCCAGCTGTGGCTGCAACAATCTTTACATACTATCTGATAATGATTATAAGGCGCTTGATTTCTGGAGAAAGCCTGTAGAAGATGCGCTTGAGGGCAAGAAAGTCCGGGTAATCGATACAGAAGAGCATACTGCACAGCTATCCCATAAGGATCAGCGGAAGGATCTGTGGAGTCAAACAGAGCACTATGAATTACGATTCCAAGACTTGATTCAGGATGGAGAGTCCCCGATAGATATTCTGAGCAGTACCACCACCATGGAAGTTGGTATTGATATCGGATCACTGGTTGCTGTTGGTCTACGAAATGTACCGCCGATGCGAGAGAACTATCAGCAGCGTGCAGGTCGTGCCGGCCGTCGCGGCGCCAGTCTATCGACCATTGTCACTTTCTGTGAGGATGGCCCGCATGATACATTGTATTTTACCAACCCAGTTCCGATGTTCAGAGGCGATCCTCGTCGGCCGTGGATCGATGTCCGTAGTGATAAGCTACTACAACGACATCTCTGTATGGTGGCCTTCCAAGAGTTCTTGCTTACAAAGAGTCAGAGCATGGACAAAGTAACTGCTATTCAGTTCTTGGACAATGAGCTTGGTGAATTCTATGGCTATTTGAAGAACTATAAAATTGCCGAGAATGACCTGTTAATCCCTGCCGGCATGCATATTAGTTTTGATGCGATTCGCAGAGAACTTATGGATAGCTTGGATAAGCTAGCAGAAAAGAGAACATCTCATCCAGAGTTGTACGGTGATATACCGGGAATGTCTGAAAGTAACCAGAAAACATTGCTCGATGCGTTGTACGAAGAGGGCATTATCCCCACATATTCTTTCCCAAAAGATGTAGTTAGCACCTACATTACGGATAAGAATGGAGTCTCCAAATATGAGGTTGACCGTGGCTTGGATATCGCTATCAGCGAATATGCCCCTGGACGCTCTATCGTTGTGGACCGCCAGACATACCAGATTGGTGGCTTGTACGCTCCTGGTAGTGAAAGGGGACAAGGCAAATCTTTGTCTCCGGCAAGAGCATATATGGAAGATGCCAATTATTTGAAAGGTATAATTACCTGTTCGGCCTGCGGATGGTTTGGTCTAGCAGAAGAAAGAACTTCAACATGCCCATTCTGTGGCAATCGGAATCTGCGAGAGAGCCGTTCTATGCTGAGACCATGGGGATTTGCTCCTAAGAATGCTGCATCTATACCGGAAGCACAGTTGACAGAAGAGTATTCCAGTGTCCAAACACCACTGTATTCTACGCTGCCTGATTCAGATGACATCGTCCCCATTCCAAACTGTAAGCATATGCGTATAGCCTCACGTACAAATCAGCGAATCATCATGGTAAACCAAGGCGCCGCTGATAAGGGATTTATGGTTTGCCCTGACTGTGGTGCGGCTATGCCCGGGAATGATGAAAAAGTTTTAGCTGGCATTAAGCGTCCATACATCTCTAAGTTCGCACAAAAGCCTTGTCATCACAATTTCGCTCAAAACGTCAATATAGGCTATGATTTTGTGACTGATATGCTGGTATTGGAAATTGCTCTGGATGAAACCAAGATGGATGTCCGCCGTGAACATAATCCATGGCTACCAAGAGCAGCACAGTCCTTGGCAGAAGCACTTCGTCTGGTCGCCAGCAAAGAATTAGACGTGGAGTTTACTGAACTAGTAACTGGATATCGCCTACGTACAAATGCTAAGGGTTTCTTTGTTGATGTGTATCTATACGACAGCTTGTCCAGCGGTGCCGGATATGCCGTTGGTGTAGCGGATATTATAGAGAAGCTATTGGTGGAAATCCGTATACTGCTAGAGTCGTGTGATTGCAGTAATGCTTGCCATAAGTGTCTTAAGCATTATCGTAATCAGTTTGTACATGGTATGCTTGACCGCTTTTCTGCATTAGATTTGTTAAAATGGGCTATTGACGGAGAACTTGCGCCTAATATTCCTTTCGAAGAACAGCAGAGGATGCTTTGGCCACTTCGGTCTATTTTGCGTACGTCTGGTTGTTACCTTATGGAAGATAACGGCGCTATAATAGCCAAGTATAAAAATAATGTGCTGCCACTGACTGTATATCCAGCTATGTGGGCAGAACCATATGCGGATCAAGCAATCTATGTTAGCAATGCGTATATTAAATATGCAAAGCCTTATGCTGTTCGTAAGATTCTTACTGCGTCAATGGGTGCAAAAGAATAACTCCCACTACTGCTCAGAAATGGGCAGCAGTATTTGATAAAAGTTAGCACAAGACATATGACAGGGGACATCTGGATAAACTATAACTACTATCCAAGAAGGTTGAGCCGTGCCGTAAGGCTTCAGGAATCCGTACATCGGAAATTGTCGGTGGACAAGGCGAACCTCCCATGCCACATCCTCATATTCTACCTTGAGGCCAAGCGTATGGCCATGAAAGCTACCAAACCTACAACAAGCCTACTGCAGAATTTCAGATCACCACTCCCTTCAGAAATTGAAGAAGATATGCCGAAGTCTGCACACTACCGCTCAGCGCTTGAGCCACTTCTCGGTGTTGTAGTCTATATAGAATGTTCCAATTGGACAGTATTTGATGAGGGTCACTATGCAAAAATCTTATTGAGAAATGCATCTGTAATTAAGGTTCCAACCGGCAGGTGTGCCTCATTGCCTATTTCCATAGACCATGTTTGGACCGCAAATTGATTCAAGATGGAGGCACCGAAACAGTCCGCAGAAAGGTAATCGTTTGCTTGTTCGGGGTTTCGTTGAAGAATATGTCTCGGTATCATTCGGCAGCAGAAACATTGGCATACGTGCGTTGTCGATACGCATCATGGCATCGGAATAAAAACCATGTTCATCCGCAAACATATCAGATATGCCGTCGCCACAATAGTGACTTTGGTGTTTCTATTTGCATCGATTTTGTATTACTGCAGCACCCAAAAGGCTTCAAATGTTCCATCAGCCTCATATAATATCTCCGAGCCAACACTATCTGCCTCGGACGGCCTTAGTCGGGATGACATAACTGTAGTTAAACTTTTGGGGCTAACCTTAAGAATCCGAATAACAAAATTACGATTGTCTTGCCTCACACTCCTGAACAGATTAAGTACCTAATGACTATCGCGCAATGCGCTCCGACAGTTTGGGGCATCGGTGATTATGAATTGGAATACAGTTCAGCAAGTAATGGCAATTGCAAATATAGTATCACACCCAACTATCTCATAAGCAAATCCGAAGGCGATGAACAATGGCAAGCTATTCGCAAAAAAGCGGAGTCTGTTTTACAGGAGATGTGTGCGACTAACACTATCACCGACTCTGAATCTGCTGCAAAAGCGGTATACAACTGGATTTGCAAAAATGTAGACTATGTTGATGTTGACGGAAATAGCTCAGAAGAAATATATCCATACAATGGCCTGTATTCTGCTATTGTAAGCCAAGAGGCGATCTGCGGAGGATATGCAAAACTGTTCTGCTTTCTGATGTCTTGCCTTTGCTATGAGTCTGGCTACTGCACCGGCTATTCTCCAAGTGGACAGTACCATGCTTGGAATGCCTTGCGGATAGGGGAGAAGAAGGTATACTACAATGCCACATACGGCAGCGGATACCTCTTTGAGTCGAAATTTTGCGCGAAAGAATCTCTCGATACTCGGCATTTGGCGAGTATATGCTGGTATGACCGACAACACCTCGAACTTGCTCCACTTTTGGGCGAAGTTCTAGGTGCTTCTCTGTGAAAATTCGATTCGATATTTTGCAAGATTTTGCAATCGAAAATTTGCAATCACGGATTCCGTATAGTAAAATAAGAGAAAATGCTGTGTGAGGATACGATAATGCGTGTATTAGTGATTCCCGATTGCCATTTGAAGCCATGGATGTTTGAAAGCGCTGCTGAAATCATGCGTGATGGCAAAGCGGACAAGACAGTGTGCCTTATGGATCTTCCTGATGACTTCGGAAAAGATGATATAAAGCTCTATGTTGACACCTATGATGCCGCCATCAACTTTGCCAAAGAGTTTCCTGAAACGCTCTGGTGCTACGGAAACCATGACCTCAGCTATGTTTGGGGAAAGCCTGAATCTGGGTATCACCCTTGGTTTCGGGAATTGGTATACGGCAAGATCGAAGAGCTAAAGAAGGCTCTTCCGAAAAATCGTCAACTTGCCTATATCCACAAAATCGATAAGGTACTCTTCATGCACGGCGGACTTACCAAAATTTTCGTGCGCCTGAGCGTAACTCATGATCATCAGAACCGCATTGACTCTGTAATAAAAGAGATCAATGCGATGGGCAGTGGATTCATGTGGAGTGATGGTTCTCCTATCTGGTATCGCCCGCAATTTGCACCAGACGACAGCATCGAGCGCTTGTATCGTGGAGGAGAGTATCTGCAGGTAGTAGGGCACACGCCAGTAAAAGATGTCATCCTTGAGGGCGGCGTGCTTTCTTGTGATACCTTCTCGACTTATCGGGATGGCCGTCCATATGGATCTGAAAAGTTCTGCATCGTAGACACAAAAAGCTTTGAGTGGGAAACTACATCATGCTAAAGACGTAGCTACAGAAAAAGCAATAGGCTCAAGTACAACGAATGTACTTGAGCCTATTGCTTTTGTTGCGGATACGTTACTTAACTTCTTCTGGATGTTTATTCCGATCCACAAAGAACATTTTCACTGTGGAAATAATCATTAAAACGATGAAAATAGACAGAACTGCTCCGATTGCTACTACCATATAGCGAACTCCATCATTTCCTTTGCTACCAGCGGCATATGCCATTAAAAGATAAGCTAATACACCAATGGCTATGCCCCACATCACTTTCAGGATCGATGGAGCTTCATCGCCGATTTTGCTATCCTTCGTGCAAAGTGCCGAGATAGCAGATACACTATTGTCTGCGCTAGTTGAGAAAGAAATCAGCATGATAAACAACGTAATTGGGATCAGAATCTGCGCCAATGGCAATTGTTTGATAAACGCCCATATGCCAGCATATGTACCATTATCGTTAATAACTGCTGCAATGTCTAGCACGCCATTGATCTGCCAATTAATAGCACATCCACCGAAAACAGAGAACCAAATAATTGCAAATGCGCTCGGCATCAGCCAGTTAACAATCATTACCTCACGAATGGTATGGCCATATGTTAGCTGCGCAAGAAAGACGCCTGTTACTGGTGCAAAAGCCATCCAAAATGTCCATTTGTAAATTGTCCACCACTGCAAAAGTGCACTTCCTCCGGCGGTACCGGTATCAAAACTCCACAAAGGTAGATTCTGCAACCAATAACCGATTGCCGAAGTAGATGTGTTGAAGATATAGGAAGCAGATCCACCGAGAAGCAAAACAATGACCATCAACACCATATAGAATCTGAAGTTGAGGTTTGCAAAGAACTTGATACCTTTGTCCACACCACTAAGAGAAGATAGCAGGTACAATACAGTCGTTACCCCCATAACTACCAACATTAAAACATGGGTAGGCTGAATGTTGTACACATACTTGGCACAAGATGTTGTTAGTCCTATGAATGTCCCCAAGGTACCGACTAAGGCTAGTGCAAGTGCCAGAATAGTGATGGCGTCAATCAAAGAGGAAACCCACTTTTTCTTGACTTTATCGCCTAACAAAGGTACAAGAAGCGTTGACAAGGAAACAGGTTGCTTTTTGTTAAAGCACAAATAGGCAATCGCAGTACCACAGATTCCGTAGAAGGCATAGGGAAATAGAGACCATTCATGAAAAAAGCGTCCCAATGCAAATAATACTGCTTCCGGTGATCCTGGTTCTATCCCATAGCCATCAAGTTCGCCCCAGATGCTTTGAAGAAAAGTAATGGGTTGAGAAATACTAGAGGAAACGATCCTTGCTCCGATACCACCCGTGAGGGACATAGCAAACCATGACCAGAAACTATACTTTGGTTTCGCAGATTCACCGCCTATCCGAATGTTGCCTATTTTTGTAAAGGTAAGTAAAGTACACACAATTACAATTGCCAACACAATCAATTGGTATAACCAGCTTAAGTTCTGGTAAGCAAGCTCAAACGCCCCCTTAAAGAAGGATATGAGAAGTTGATTATTTATAAGACCTACTATACCGGCAACCAGTACACAGGAAAAAGCCGGAATAAATACTCCTTTGCGGATAGCTTTTCCTTTCATTTGGATTTCCTCCAAGTATGTTATTTAGCATAGAAATATCTCGGAGTGGATCGAAGATGGCGGCACCGCCATCAAGATGTTCAATGCGACCAATGGCCGGACAGGGAAATACTATGATTACTTCCTATTAGGAACACTGTAAATACAAGGCTTTTCGGAGCCTAC
>ERZ1034913.982-NODE-982-length-19295-cov-5.386071_pt1 | contig 19295 bp, 19 predicted proteins | sample MGYA00520697_ERZ1034913 | MGnify/ENA primary metagenome ERZ1034913 (study PRJEB33766, sample SAMN09781786) | gut metagenome | biome: gut microbiome | host: Homo sapiens | place: Madagascar | study: EMG produced TPA metagenomics assembly of the PRJNA485056 data set...
AATAGTTTTCAGTTTCAAAACGCCGTCCGCGGAGCTTGGCTACCTTGGCGGCAAAGCGATTGAAACCGAAAAACATATATAACGGAGAAAACGGTATGAACTGGACAAAGGAGCAAAGAGAGGCAATCGAATACGGCGGCGAGAACATTCTTCTTGCGGCGGCGGCAGGCTCGGGCAAGACTGCGGTTTTGGTGCAGCGCATAATCGAGCTTATCAGTCCGATGCGCGCGGACGGAACAAAAAACGAAAACCCCGCCGACATTGGCGAGCTGCTTGTTCTGACCTTTACGGACGCGGCGGCGAGCGAGATGCGCGATAAAATTGCAAACGCGATACGTTCGGCGCTGGAGCAAAACCCGGAGGACAGACATCTTAAAAAGCAGAGCATAATGGTGAACTCTGCGGATATTTCCACAATACATTCGTTTTGCCTTAACGTGCTGAAAAGCAACATTCATCTGACTGATTTGCCGGTCGATTTTGTACCCGCTTCAAACGAGGAAAGCACAATGCTGCTTTCAGACGCGATAGACAGCGTTTTAGAGCGGTACTACAGCCGCATAGACAAGGACAGCTCGTTCGAACGGCTTGTTATGGGTTATGGCGGACTGAAAAACGATTCGGATTTAAGGTCGCTCATTATCTCTACGCTGAAATTTGCAAAGAGTATGCCGTATCCCGCGGCGTGGCTTTGCGGCGCAGCAGCAATGTACAGGCGCACCGCGAAGGAGGGCAACCTTGACAGCGCATGGCAGGACGCGGCGGCAGAGCTGCTTGACCGCTATACTGCGGAGCTTGAAAACGTGTACTCGGTAATATGCGAGCGCACGGAAAGTCTGCTCGGCGATGGGCATCCGTACTGCGAATTTTTCCGCCGCGAGTCGGCATATGTACTCGGAGTGATGAAGGGCGCGGAGCGCACATATGACGGCATAAGGCGCGCCGTATACTCAATCGCGTTTGACAAGATTGCATCAACGCCGAGAAACACGGATGCCGAAACAAAGAGTATTCAAAAGTATATTCAGTCGCTGCGCAAGGAAGCAAAGGACGCGGTAAAGGAGCTTCAGGGAGTGTTTGCCCGTGACAGCGCGGCGGAGGCGGCGCGGATTGCGGAGTGCTATCCCATGCTGAGAACGCTTAAAAATATTATTCTGACGGTTGAAAGAGCGTATAAAAAGAACAAATACAGCAAGGGTCTGGTGGATTTTAACGATTTGGAGCATGAGGCGCTGCGGCTGCTTGCGGATAAGGATGGAAACCCGACCGAAACCGCGCTTGCGCTGCGTGACAAATACCGCGAAATCCTTGTCGATGAATACCAGGACACAAACAACATACAGGACACAATATTCCGCGCGGTGTCGCGGGACAATACAAATATATTTATGGTCGGCGACATAAAGCAGAGCATATACAAGTTCCGAAACGCCGTACCCGCACTGTTTTCGGAAAAGTACGCGGCGTACGGTACGGAAAGGAATGCGGGACGCCTTATACGGCTGTTTAAGAATTTCCGCAGCCGCGAGGGAATAGTCAACGCGGTAAACTATATCTTTGACGGAATAATGAGCCGCGCGGTCGGCGATGTCAGATACACGGACGAGGAATATCTGCGCTTTGGCGCGGAGTATTATCCGGAGCCCGAAAACGCGGCGGCTTTGGACACGGAGCTGCACTTAATTTGCGCGGGCGGCGAGCTTGCGGACGGCGAAACCGTTCCCGAGTGCCTTGAAGGGAAGGACAAAACCTATTTTGAGGCGGAGCTGTGCGCAAAGAGAATACGCGATATAACGGACGGCAAATTTACGGTGTACGACAAAAACACCGGCGAGTGCCGCGCCGCGGAGTACCGCGACATTGTAATTCTTATCCGAAGTCCGAAAAAGGCGGCTCCGATTTTTGAGGAGGTGTTGAGCCGATATTCCATACCGGTATATACGCAGGTGGGCAAGAGCTATCTGTCATCGCCGGAGGTGCTGACGGTGATGTCCGTCCTTCAGGCGGTGGACAATCCGAGGTGCGACATACCGCTGATTGCGGCAATGCGTTCGCCGATTTGGGGATTCAGTCCGGACGAGCTTGCCGAAATCAGATGCGCAAACAGAAAATGCGACTTTTACGGTGCGGTTAAGGAGTCAGCCGACTCGGGGTGCGAAAAGGCGGCGGGATTTCTTGCCGATTTGGACGAGCTTCGCAAAATGTCGGGCTTTTTGGGCGTGGACAGGCTGATACACGAGATTTATTACGGGTACGGCTACTATGCCTATACCGGAGCAATGGAGCACGGTGAGGAACGGCGGGCAAATCTGCGCCTGCTTTACGAGCGTGCGGCGGAGTTTGAGCATACAAAGCTGAGCGGACTGCTCAGCTTTATGAACTATATAGAAACGGTGAAAAAAAGCGGCGGCGACCTGACTCCCGCCCGAATCTTCGGCGAGGGCGACAATGTGGTGCGTATCATGAGCGACCATAAGTCAAAGGGGTTGGAGTTCCCGGTTGTGATACTTGCGGATATTTGTCACAAATTCAATGCGGACGACTTAAAACCCGCGGTTTTGCGGCATGAGTCGCTTGGTATAGGCATGGATTATGTTGACGCAAAGCGGCGGGTCAGATACCCCACAATCAGTCGCACACTTGTAAAAATGCGGCTTAAATCGGAGCTTATGTCGGAGGAAATGCGGCTTTTGTATGTCGCACTGACGCGGGCGCGGGAAAAGCTGATAATAATTTCCGCGGTTGACGAGAGAGCAAAAAAGTGGCGGTCGCCGCTGCTTGACGGAAACGGCAGGGCGCTTGAATCGTATGTACGCGGCTGCGACACCTGCTTTGACTGGCTGACGGCGGCGCTTTTTCCGCACAGGGGCGCGGAGAATATGCGCGATTTCTGCGGTGCGGCCGCTGTGAATATCCGCGGCGGCGCGGAGTTCGGACTAAAGACATTTATATACGAAAACGCGGCAAAAATCCCGCTTGCGGCGCATCACGCCGCGGCAGAGGACACGGGCGGCGCGGAAAACGCCGCGGCTTTTTGCGGCGACAAAATTAAGGAGATTCTTGACTACGAATATCCGGGTCTTGCGGAAAGCGGAATTCCGGTAAAGGTATCGGTAAGCGAGGCAAAGCGTATGCAGACGGAGGACGGTGAGTACGTTCCGCGGCTTGAAGGACTGGAGCCGCAGACGCTTTCCGAGCCGGAGGAAATTGTCGGAGCGGAGCGCGGAACGGTGGTGCATTTCGTGATTCAGTATGCGGACGAAAAGAAAATCCGCACGGCAGAGGACGTGCGCGAACTGCTCTCTGAGATGTGCCGCGACGGCGTAATCACGGAAAAACAGGCTGCGGCGGTTGACGCGGAGAGCGTGTGCCGGCTGTTTACGGGCGAGCTTGGACAAAGAATGTGCGCGGCGGACCGCGTGGAAAAGGAGTTCAGCTTTTACACCACGGCAAGCGCGGACGAGCTGTATCACAACGGCAGCAGCGCACCCGTACTTTTGCAGGGAACGATTGACTGCTTCTTCACGGAGGGCGACAGGGTAATCCTGCTTGATTACAAGACGGACAAAGTGAAGGACGCGGCAGCGGCAAGGCAGCGCGCGGAGAGCTACAGAGTGCAGATGAAATACTATAAAAAGGGTCTTTCGGAGATTCTCGGAAGGCAGGTTGATGAGTGCTATCTCTATTTTCTGGAGTGCGGCACGGCGGTGGAAATGTAATTGAGTTTTCCCGGCGGCGGTAAAATCCGCCGCATAATGGGTTGAACGAGTAACAATAAAGAAAGGCGGAGAAAAAATGCGGGTTCTTATTTTAACGGTTACGGCAGGACAGGGACATAATCAGGTTGCAAAAACGCTTTGCGAATACCTTCAAAGTGAGGGCGCAGAGGCGCTCTACCTTGACGCGCTTGAATATATCAATCCTGTTTTGAAGGAGTCGGTTTCCTACGGCTATCTGATGTCGGCAGAGAAACTGCCAAAGGTATACGGAAAGGTGTACCGATTGGCGGAAAAACGAGATTTGGAGGGCAAGGACAGCAAATTTATAAAGATTTCCAACACGATACTTTCGGGCAAGCTGGTAAGGCTTGTGGGCGAGTATATGCCCGATGTGATAGTCTGTACCCACGTTTTTGCGGCGATACTGATGAACTATCTTTCGGACAAAATCGATAAAAAGATTAAAACGGTCGGCGTAATTACCGACTTTACCATACATCCGTACTGGGAGGACACGACCGCGGACTACTATATAACGGCGAACGAGATGCTGACGAATCAGGCGCGAAAACGCGGGATAGACGTAGAGAAAATCGTGCCGATAGGGATTCCGATAAATCCTAAATTTGCAAAAAGGACGGACAAACAGACAGCAAGAGAAAAGCTTGGCATTGCCGATATGCGGACGGTTCTGGTTATGAGCGGAAGTATGGGTTACGGCAAGGTTGCAGCGCTGATGGAAAAGCTGGACAAGTCAAATATAGAGTTCCAGATTATTTCGGTTTGCGGCAGAAACGAAAAGCTGAAAAACGAAATTGACGGTATGCAGTTTTCAAGACCTGTGTACAACTATGGCTACAGTGATAAGATAGATCTGTTCATGGACGCGGCGGACTGTATCGTGACAAAGCCGGGCGGACTTACCACAAGCGAGGCGCTTGCGAAGGGCTTGCCTATGATTATGGCTAATCCGATTCCCGGCCAGGAGGACAGAAACGTTGAATTTTTACTAAACAACGGAGCGGCAATGAAGGTAAGCTCCACATTCCCGATTGACGAGGCAATCTATCAGATGTTCAACAATGCGGAGCGCAGAAAAACGATAGGCGAGACGGTGGCGTTTCTCGGCAAGCCGAACGCCATGCGTGACTGCGTAAAATTTATTATGGAGGTCAGCCGCGGCTGATAGCGTTTGAAAACAGGAGGACGGAAGGTTGAAACTCAGTGAAACACAGATAGGAAAAACATATACGGTTGACAGAATAAATCTTAAAACAAATGTCAGAAGGCGTTTTGAAATTCTCGGAATGACGGGCAGCGCAGCAGTTACCGTAATGAACAAAAAGCGCGGCGGCGCAATGATAATACGTGTGCGCGGAACGCGGTTTGCAATCGGCAGGGAGTTTGCCGAGGGGATAATCGTAGGGGGTGAGCTGTGATGAACGGAATAAAAACGGCTGACACAGCGGCAGATAGCGTTGCGGCAAAAACGGCGCGGCGGTCGGGCACGGCTGCGCAGCAAAGAGATATAAGCGTTGCGTTTATAGGAAACCCAAACTGCGGCAAGACAACCCTTTTCAACGCGTACACCGGCGCAAATTTAAAGGTTGCGAACTGGCCGGGCGTTACGGTCGAGAAAAAGGAAGGTACGATGATGTACCACGATACGCGCTACAAGCTCGTTGACCTGCCGGGGATATATTCTATGACCTCGTATACAATGGAGGAAATGCTTTCAAGGCGGTACATACTGGACGGTGAGGCGGACGTCATTGTTGACGTTGCGGACGCGTCCGCGCTGGAGCGTAATCTGTATCTGACGCTACAGCTGATTGAGCTTGGCAAGCCGGTTGTGCTTGCGCTTAACATGATGGATATTGTGGAGGAGCGCGGCATGGAGATTGACCTGCACCGCCTTCCGGAGATGCTCGGTATACCGGTTGTGCCTGTCTGTGCAAGAAAGCGGCAGGGACTTAATATACTCATGCACGCGGCGGCGCATCATGTCGGCAAGCCTACAGACAAAACGGAACATCACCACGGCAGCGGTCACCATGTTCATGACCACCACAGTGAATATGTAATGGTGTACAGCGACGATATTGAGGATATGATAGACCGCGTGACGGAGCGGCTGAAGGCGCGCTACCCCGAGATAACGAATTTCAGATGGCACGCGATAAAGCTGCTTGAGGATGACGAGGAGGTAAAACGCGCGTACCCGCTTGATTTGAGCGGGATAGCCGACAGAAGCTATGAGGACGATATAATCAACCAACGCTATGATTTTATCGAGGAGGTTATACGCGAAACGCTTGTGAACAAGGACGAGCGGAGCATAGCTACCGACAGGGCGGACGCGGCGCTTACGCACAGGATATGGGGACTGCCCATATTTCTCGGTATAATGGCGGTTGTATTTTTTCTCACGTTTACGGTCGGCGATTTTCTGAAGGGATATTTCGAGAGCGCACTCGGTTGGTTTTCCGCTGCGGCGGAGAGCTTTCTGACGTCGGTTTCGGCGGGAGATACGCTTACCTCGCTGATTGTTGACGGAGTTATCGCGGGCGTAGGCGGAATTTTGACGTTTTTGCCGAACATAGCGATTCTGTTCCTTGCTCTTGCGTTTTTGGAGGACAGCGGATATATGTCGCGAGTGGCATATGTCATGGACGGAATAATGGGCAAAATCGGATTATCCGGAAGGGCGTTTATTCCTATGCTGCTTGGGTTTGGCTGCTCCGTTCCCGCGGTTATGGCGTCGCGTGCGCTTGAAAACAGGCAGGACAGGCTCAAAACCGTGCTTGTCACTCCGTTCATGTCGTGCAGTGCAAGGCTGCCGATTTATGTGCTGATGTCGCAGATGTTTTTCGGAAAGTACGCATTTTTTGCGGCGTATTCTATGTATGTTATCGGCGTTGTGACGGCGATAATCGTGGCAAGGGTTTACGGCGCGGTTTCCGCAAAGAAGGAAAAAAACACTTTGCTTATCGAGCTGCCGGAGTACAAGGCTCCGAATGCAAGGACGATTTTCATTTATGTGTGGGAAAAGGTGCGCGACTATCTGACCAAGGCGGGAACGACCATATTTATCGCTTCGGTTATCCTTTGGGCGACGCTGAATTTCGGCACAAACGGAATGGTTACGGATATGTCACAGAGCTTTGGCGCGATGCTCGGAAGAAAACTTGTACCGCTTATGAGCTGTGCGGGACTGGGACAGTGGCAGATTGTTGTCGCGCTCATTTCGGGAATCGCCGCAAAAGAGGTTGTCGTATCGAGCATGAGCGTGCTTTACGGTATCGGCAATGTCGCGTCAAACGAGGGTATGGCGGCTCTTTCCGCAATACTTGCAAAGAGCGGATTCGGTGCGGTAAACGCGTATTCAATGATGATATTCTGCCTGCTTTACATCCCGTGTATTGCGACCGTTGCGACAATTCGCCGCGAAACAGGCTCGGCAAAATGGACGCTCGGCGCGGTAGGTATGCAGCTGTTTATCGCGTGGTTTGCGGCGACTGCGTTTTTTAGAATTGCAGGTCTGTTTATAGGGTGATAAAAAATGGCTAAGTGGATAATAGGCGCGCTGTGCGCGGGGTATTTCCTGTGGGCGTGCATAAAAAGGATTAAGGATATACGGCGCGGCCGGTTTTGCGGCTGCGGTTGTGATGAGTGTAAAAAATGCACGGGGCGCAAATAATATAAAGGAACGTGAAATTTATGGAGAACAAAAGCATAACCTTAAAAAATGAGTATTTAAAGGTCGAAATTTCAAGCTGCGGAGCGGAGATGACAAGTATTCGCGTTCCGGCGGGGCGGGAGTATCTGCACCAAAGGAATCCCAAAACATGGAATCGCCAGGCGCCGGTTTTGTTTCCGATAAGCGGGCATCTTGCGGCGGACAAAATAATTGTAGACGGCACGGAGTATGCGATTCGGTCGCACGGCTTTGCTATGGACCGCATATTCAATGCGGAGGAACATGATGACAATCATGCAATATTTTCACTTGTTTCGGACAGCGAAACAAGAAAGCAGTATCCCTATGACTTTGTACTGAAAATCGGCTACAGATTGGTCGGTAAGGCTATCAAGATTACATATACGGTTACAAACGCGGGCGGCGGCGATATGTTTTTCTCAATCGGCTCGCACGAGGGCTACATATGCGAGGGCGGACTATGCGGATATGAGATTCACTTTGAGGACAGGGAAGAAAAGCCGTATTATTTCGAGGGACACTCATATGACATTGACGGATTCGGCGAGGACGGCAGCGGCAGCGTTCTGCGGCTTTGCGACGAGATGTTCGAGGGTGACAAAACGGTTGTTTTCGAGGAGGTTAAGAGCAACCGCGTGACGCTGAAAAATAAAAATGCCGAAACCTTTGTAAGCGTTGATTTTGAAGACTTTGACAATCTTTTTATATGGTCGCGCAAGGGCGCTGACTTTGTATGTATAGAGCCGTGGTGCGGCATGGCGGAGGACAACGAAACGGCGGCGGACATAAGCGTCAAGCCGTTTATCCGCAGGCTGAAACCGAGCGAATGTTTTGAGATACGCCACAGCATTAGTATAGGTTAAGCGGGATATATCAAATAACAGACGTCAAAGTTGCGTTTGACCGCGGGTAAAGCCGTACGAAAGGGAGAACCTACGCGGACAAAAAATTTGACTTTTTGCCGCGTATGTGTTATTATGAAAAAATAACGATAGTATTTGGAGGAGATTTGATGTTTCGTATAAAAAGAAAAAAATCACTGAACCCCACCGTGACGCTTATGGAGGTTGAAGCGCCTTTGATTGCAAAAAAGGCAAAGGCGGGGCAGTTTATTATATTGAGAGTTGACGACAGCGGCGAGCGCATACCGCTCACCATCGCTGACTATGACAGAGACGGCGGAACAATCACGATTATATTCCAGATTGTCGGCGCGACAACCGAAAAGCTGAACCGCCTTGAAGAAGGCGAATTTATTCACGATTTTGTCGGTCCGCTGGGCGTTGCGTCGCATACCGAAGGCTTTAAAAAGGTAGCCGTAATCGGCGGCGGCGTAGGCTGCGCGATTGCGTACCCCACAGCAAAGGCTCTGAAGGAGAGCGGCGCGGAGGTACACAGCATTGTCGGATTCAGAAACCGTGACCTTGTGATACTGGAGGACGAGTTCAAATCGGTCAGCGACAAATACGTTATGATGACGGACGACGGCTCTTACGGCGAGAAGGGTCTTGTAACCGACGCACTGAAAAAGCTTATCGAAGGCGGCGAGGAATATGACGAAGTAATCGCAATCGGTCCGCTTGTTATGATGAAGTTTGTCTGCCTGCTGACAAAGGAGTACGGAATCAAAACGGTTGTCAGCATGAATCCGATAATGATTGACGGCACGGGTATGTGCGGCGGCTGCCGCCTGTCGGTCGGCGGCGAGATGAAGTTCGCCTGCGTTGACGGCCCCGATTTTGACGGGCATCTGGTTGATTTTGACGAGGCGATACGGCGCTCGTCCGTATACAAGCCGTTTGAAAGAAAGCAGCACGAGGAAGTCTGCAATTTATATAAGGGGGTCAATGCGTAATGCCGAATATGTCGCTTAAAAAGAACGAGATGCCGGTGCAAGAGCCGGATATAAGAAACAAAAATTTTGACGAGGTTGCGCTCGGCTATACAGAGGAACAGGCGATTGACGAGGCAACGCGGTGTTTAAACTGCAAGCATAAGCCGTGCGTTACCGGCTGTCCGGTACAGATTGACATTCCCGCATTTGTCGCAAAGGTTGCGGCGGGAGATTTTGAAGCAGCGTATGAGATAATACACCGTTCCAGCTCGCTGCCCGCGGTCTGCGGCAGGGTCTGCCCGCAGGAAACTCAGTGCGAGTCAAAGTGCGTGCGCGGCGTCAAGGGCGAGCCTGTCGGCATAGGCAGACTTGAACGCTTTGTTGCGGACCGGCACATGAAAAACGCTAAGGAAAGCATGAGCGTTCCCAAGCCGAACGGACATAAGGCGGCGGTAATCGGCGCGGGGCCGTCGGGACTGACCTGCGCGGGCGACCTTGCAAAAATGGGATACAAGGTTACTGTGTTCGAGGCGCTCCACGTTGCGGGCGGCGTTTTGGTTTACGGAATACCGGAGTTCCGTTTGCCTAAAGAGATAGTACGGCGCGAAATAGAAAACCTCAAGGCGCTCGGCGTTGAGGTACTGACGAATGCGGTTATAGGCAAGACTATGACGGTTGACGAGCTTTTTGACATGGGCTACGAGGCGGTGTTCATCGGCTCGGGCGCGGGATTGCCGAGGTTTATGGGCATACCGGGCGAAAACTATAACGGTGTGTACTCCGCAAACGAATTTCTGACAAGAATAAATCTTATGAAGGCGTACAAAGAGGATTCCTCAACGCCGATACTGCACTCGCGCAGCGTGGCGGTTGTCGGCGGCGGAAACGTGGCAATGGACGCCGCAAGATGCGCAAAGCGTCTCGGTGCGGAGAAGGTATACATAGTATATCGCCGCTCTATGGACGAGATGCCCGCGCGCCGCGAGGAAGTTGAACACGCGGAGGAGGAAGGAATCACATTTCTCACCCTTAACAATCCTGTCGAGATATTGGGCAATGACGAAAACTTTGTAACAGGTATGAAATGTATAAAAATGGAGCTTGGCGAGCCGGACGAGTCGGGCAGAAGAAGTCCGTCGCCGGTTGAAGGCTCGGAATATACGCTTGACGTTGACAGCGTTATAATGTCGATCGGAACATCGCCGAATCCGCTTATAAGGAGTACGACCGAGGGCCTTGAAACAAACAGGCGCGGCTGTATAGTGACGGACGGCGAGGACGGCAGAACCACGCGCGAGGGCGTGTTTGCCGGCGGTGACGCGGTTACGGGCGCGGCAACGGTTATACTCGCTATGGGTGCGGGAAAGAACGCGGCAAAGGCGATGGATGAATATATAAAAGCAAAAAAAGCATAATTATTAAATGCTACGGGGTGTAAAAGGGTTTTACTTTTTACGCCCCGTTACGTTAGGCATACGGGATAGCTCATGTGTGCCTAAGACAAAAAATGTCTGTTTTAAAACGGACGGAGAGGTTGTGAAAATCAGATATGCGGGATATATTGATTGTTGTGGATATGCAGAATGATTTTATTGACGGCGCGCTGGGAACGGCAGAGGCGGAAAAAATCGTTGCAAACGTTGTAAAAAAGGCTGAAAATTTCAGCGGAGAAATAATTTTTACTCTGGACACGCACGGCGCGGACTATTCCGAAACGCAGGAGGGCAAAAAGCTCCCTGTGCCGCACTGTATAAAGGGTACGCACGGTCATGAGCTGTGCGGCGCGCTGAAAAATGCGGCTGACGGCGGTAAGGCGTTTGAAAAGAACACGTTCGGCTCAAGGGAGCTTGCGGAATATCTTGCGGCAGAAAACGAGAAGACACGTATTGACAGTATAACGCTTGTCGGTCTTTGCACCGATATATGCGTAATTTCAAACGCGCTTCTTATAAAAGCGTTTCTGCCGGAGGTCAATATACGCGTTGACGCGAGCTGCTGCGCGGGCGTGACGTCCGACAGTCACGAAAATGCGCTTGCCGCAATGCGGAGCTGTCAGATTGAAATTGAAAATTAAATTTTGAGAATTTAAAGCTTGAAAATTGAAAGCCTGCAATTATATAGCAGAAGCCTAAAATGTCGGTAAAAAATACCTGCAAAAAAAATTCATATTCCAAAGATTTTACACAAATAATATAACTGTGCTCAGGGATTTTGATGAAAATCCGTAATACAAGAAGGCTAAATTAGCAAAATTTACACCGTGTATTTATATGAGCCGTGGATAAAATAGTAGTGTAGACAGAAAAGACGTTCGGCAGCAGCCGAAAGCCTTTTCGGATAAAAAGGGAGGCGAATTTGTAATGAGTAACAACAGCAACAACAATAATGTAATCGTTCCTCAGGCTAAGGCTGCTATGGAGAAGTTCAAAATGGAAGCCGCTAACGAGGTAGGCGTACAGCTCAAAAACGGCTACAACGGTGATCTCACATCAAGACAGGCAGGTTCAATCGGCGGTCAGATGGTAAAGAAGATGATCAAGAAGTACGAGCAGGATTTAGCAAACGGTCAGTAATAATCGACTGTATTTTAAATATAAACGCCGGGCAAGGCTGAACTTGCCCGGCGTTTATTGTTTGTATAGCAGAGAATATATAGCCATTTCGGTATGGCATAACACTTCGCTGTCTGTCCTATTTGTCCGATTTGGGAATTTATAATAAAAAACGTAAACGGCGATAAAGCCGCAAGGCTTATGCCGTAAAAGCGCCGCTGTACGGCGCGGAAAACTGAAGAACCGAGTTGGTGAACGAGGTTTTTCCGAAAAAGAAGGGACAAGGGAGCAAGAGATGATAGCTTTTACTGTGTAAAGGTAATCGGAATAAGGCGGACTTTGTTCCGATAATGAAGGAGGTGAGGGGATATGCAAACGGAATTTTTGAAGGAACTCGGACTTTCCGACGAGCAGATTGCGGCGGTTATTGCCGAGAACGGCAAGGACGTTGACGGTGTGCGCGGACGGGAAACGGAGACCCGCGCGGAGCTGGAAAGGCTGCGTGCGGAGCTTTCCGAACGCGATACGGAGATCGTAACGCTTAGAAAGGGTCAGACTGACGCAGATGAATTAAGGGGCAGGATAGCGGAGCTTGAGGACGCAGATGCCAAACGCCGGGCGGCAGATGAGGCGCGCAGATTTGACGAGAGATTCAGCGCTGCCTCGGGCGGCGCGAAATTCGTAAACGATTTCACGCGTGCGGGAATCATGGAGAAGTTTCGGAATGCGGTCGGTGCGGCGGAGAATGCGGAGCTTTCGGACGCGGAGGTTTTCGCGGCGGTGACGGACGGGTGCGATAACCTGTTCGAGCCGGACGGAGGTGTGCCGAGCGTGGTGAGCGGCTCGGGCTACGGTTTCGGGGACGCGCCGAGTGACAGGGATATTCGCGAAATCATGGGCTTGGCGGCGGAATAATTCTATTTTTGTTCAGCTGATTTTGAAAAAATCAGCATTCACTTTTCAAGAATTATTCCGCCTTATTCGCCAAAAGCCAGAGGCTTTTGGCGAGAGGAGCGCCGCAAAGCGGCGAAAAAAATCGGGCAAGTGAATAAACACATTTGCCCAAAATGAAAGGAAGAAGCGTATTTATGGCAAATTCAATTACAAAATTCAAGAAGTACATAGGTTTACTTGACGAGGTTTACAAGGTTGCGTCAGTAACCTCGATTCTGGACGGCAACAACCGTCTTGTGCGCATGGGTGCAAACACAAACGAGATTATCATCCCCAAGATGAGCATGGACGGTCTTGCTGACTACAGCCGCGAAAACGGTTATGTCGGCGGTGACGTGACCCTCACAAACGAGACGGTCAAGTTCAACTACGAAAGAGGACGTTCGTTCAACATTGACGCGATGGACGATGAGGAAACCGCGGGCGTTGCGTTCGGTCAGCTCTCCGGCGAGTTTATCCGCACCAAGGCGGCTCCTGAGATTGACGCGTTCCGTTTCGCACAGTATGCGGGAACTACGGGCATAACCTCTGCGACTGCGGCGGCTCTTTCAAACGGTGCGGACGTGCTTTCCGCGCTCATCGCGGCACAGAACAGCATGGACGAAAACGAGGTTCCGGCAGAGAGCAGAATCCTGTTTATCACTCCGACGCTTTATAACAGCGTTATGAACCTTGACACCACAAAGTCAAGAGCCGTTCTTGACAGCTTCGCATCAATCGTGAAGGTGCCGCAGAGCAGATTCTATACAGCAATCGACCTTTATGACGGTACAACTGACACATCAAGCCAGACGAACGGTGTTGACGAAACGGTCGGCCACTTTGTAAAGGCATCGGGAGGCAAGAACATCAACTTTATGGTAATCGAGAAGAGCGCGGCTATTCAGTATCAGAAGCACGTTGTAAGCAAGATTGTTTCGCCTGAGGAGAATCAGACCTCCGACAGCTGGAAGTTCTTCTACCGCTCATACGGCATTGCGGACGTTTACGAGAACAAGGTTAAGGGTATTTACCTGCACGCGGCTACTGCCTAAAAAATAATTACGGAAACGGCTGACGGGCGGACGGCACATTACGCAAAAACGACGCGCGGGGATTTGACTGTATACTCTCGCCGTAGGGCGTGAGCTTGGGTACACGGAAGCGGAACACAATGGTTTAACTTCCGTGCGCCTGACGGCGGGTATCACACGCGGACGGCGAGCGTGCCGACCGCCCTGTGACCGAAACCGTGAAACGGAGGCGAAAATATGACAACGGTAGGACTGATTGAAAAAGCCGCCGCAAAACCGAAAAACGTCCATAGGGGCGCGGCTGCGGCAAAAAAGACAAAGACAAAAGACGGTGATGACAATGCGGAAAAGCAGCATAACATATGATTTCTATTATGCCGACTACCTCGGCGGCAGAGAGGGACTGATTCCGAGGTCGGAGTTTGACGGCTGGGCGCGGTGCGCGGAGGACAGGATACTTCCGTATGTAACGGGTGAGGGTCATGACGATGAGGTAAACCGCGCTCTGTGCGAGGCGGCGGAGTACCTTTGCAGCGCGGCGAAACACCGCGGAATTAATTCCGAAACGATAGACGGCTACAGAGTTGACTATGCGGGCGGAGTGCATGACACGGCAGAGGTGCTGCGGATTGCGGCGGAGCGGCTTTCTCCGCTCGGACTGCTCTATATGGGGGTGGAGTGATTGCTTACCAATTCGGAGGTAACGCTGTTTCGGTACAGCGAGGAAACGGACGAATACGAGAATATAGGCACGTTCCGCGCATGGGTACACAGAAAGGACAGAATGCACAGAAACTCAGCCGGCGAGGTCAGGCGTGACAGCTTTGCGGTGCGGGTTTCCGCGCGGCAGCTTGCCGAGGTCAGAGTGGGCGACCGGCTCTGTTTTGGCAGGGTTTCGGGCGGCTGTGCGGGAGTTGAATATGATACGGTGTCAAGGGTGCGTGACAACCGATTTGGCATGGAGCCGCACTGGCTGATGGAAACGGACTATATTGCGGCGAAATAGGCTCACGCCGTTCACCCATATTTTTAATATGAGTTTCACTCTCTGTCGCTTATTTCGCTACACGCGTCAAAAGCCTTATGGCTTTTGACGGATAAAGCGCGCAGAACGCGCCGAAAATCGGGGAAATGAGGTTATTGCTGGAATTTTTCCGAAGAAGGAGGGAAAACGGAGCAAGTGACGACTGACTTTATTATATAAAATCTGTCGGAACGGGACGGACTATGTTCGGATGCTCCGATACCATATGCAAAATATAACTGAAACAATCTACAAATTCATATCGGAATGCCCGCTGTTTGAGGGAAAGCGTGTTGGACTTAACTGTCTGGGTGCGGAGTCGGGCGCGTGCGCGTTGGAGACCTCCGCGGCGGAGCCGTATGTAAGGGTATACACGGACGGCACGGCAGTAAGGCGCGCGGAGTTTGCGTTTGCCGTCAGAGGAACGCCGTCACGGTCGGTCAAGGAAAACCTGCCTGCCGTGGCGGTTTGCGAAAAGCTTTGCGCATGGCTGGAGGAAAAGGCGGACGCGGACGAGCTGCCGCAACCGATATTTGACCTGAGAATAAAGGAGACCGGCGGCTTTGACGCGCCCGGTATATCCGAGGGCAGATATACGGTAAGGTTTGAGGTATTATACATTTAAAAACAGCAGAAGGTACGGCTTATACCGCGGCGCCGCGGGTGACATGACTTGGCGCGGACTACATCGGCGCACAGCACATAATGCGGTATACAAGCCGCGGTACGGGCGGAGTATTTCGGTAGTACAAAAAATTTAATTGGAGGGGAAAGCATGACAGAAGCAATAAAAAGAAGTAAAATTCTTGCATTTTACGGAGTGCCGCAGAAAAGCGACAGTGCGGTGACCTACACATTTCACCGCATGAAGGGCTTTGACAGTATTTCTACGTCAAAGAATCCAAAGGAATATTCAAGACAGTACGTTGACGAGGAGTTCGAGCAGACAGATGTTGTCGGCTACACACCGACGGTTTCGTTCGAGTTTGACAGATTTGCGGGTGACCCGGTACACGATGATATTATCGCAATCTTCAACGGCGAAAAGACCGGCGCGGACGCGACAAGACCCGTAATCATGGTCGATATGACCGGCACGACAAAGAGCGCAATCAAGCGCGATTTCGCAATAGTTGCGGAGTCGGAGGGCGAAGGTACGGAGATGTACACCTACTCCGGAAGTATGCGCGTCAAGGGCGATAAGGTTTTCGGCACGGCGACAAGCTCGGACGACTGGCAGACCTGCACCTTTACGGAAACGTCGGAATAATCGGCATAGGGGGTCGGAGGTATGAAAGGTTTTAAATTTATGGGCGTGCGCGGACTGCGCGGCAGACACTTTGAGTTCAAAGACAGCATGCTCGGACTTAATCTGAGCGGAAAGAAATTTAACATTTGCGTCAATGAAAAGCTGTTTGTGCTTTGCGGAAAAATAAGGCGCGAGGCTGCGGAGCGGCTTGAAGTGCTTTACGGCGGCGGAGCAGGCGCGGAGGACGCCGTGAGCGGCGTTTGCGACTTTCTTGAAAATAGTATAGATGACATTTTGGGCGGGGGCGCCGCGGCGGAGATTTTCGGAGCGCGTGAGATGACGGTAATACCCCTGACCGACCTGCTTGTTTATATTGTTGACGAGATAACGAAAAAGCTGGAAAGCAGCCTCGGAGGCGGAAGATGATGCCGCGGGAGGCGGTGTGCGCCGCGATATACGGACTTCCCGACTTTGTGACGGTCGGCGGAAGGCGGTACAAAATCAATACGGATTTCCGCATCTGGGCAAGAATTGAAAAACTGCTCACAGGCGGGGACGGCGGTGCGGATTCAAAAAGACGGCTTGCAGCCGCGCTGGCTCTCGCCTATCCGCGGTTGCCTGAGAGTGCGGAGGACGCGGTACGCGGAATGCTTTGGTTTTATTCTGCCGGCAGAGCCGCGTGCGAGCCGACCGCGCCGCATTGCGGAGCAGAGGAAGTGACAGTACGCGGCGCAGAGCAGAGCGGCAAAAGCATAAAAGGCAAATGTACAAACGGCGCGGAGCAGAGCAAAAAAACAGGCGCAAGCTGTGCGATGCGGCAGAGTACGGACGAAAACGGCGCGGCGGCGGAAAATGCCGCCGCGGCAAACCATTCGGCAGAGCCGACAGGCGGTACAGAGGGTAAAAACGCCACAGACTGTGCGACAAATACACAGGAAAAAGCGGCAGAGTGCGGCACAGCGGCGGACGGCAGCGGAAACGGCACAAAAACTGCGGGTGACATAACAGACACAGCCACTGCGGGCGGTTTGGTCATGTCAAACGCGCCCTACTGCGGCGGCACAGCAGACGGCGTAACTGCTGACGGCTGCGTTGCTGCGCCTGCCCCCGCACGCGTACATTCGTCCGCTCATGCGGATGCGGATAAAACCTGCCGTGAGAGGGTGCGGCGGACGGCAGTCTACGACTTTGACGAGGATTTTGAGTATTTGTGGGGCGCGTTTTTGTCCGAATACGGCATAGACCTTGCGGAGTGCAGTATGCACTGGTGGAAGTTCCGCGCGCTTATGATGAGTTTGAGCGAGGATTGCCGCTTTTCAAAAATCCTCGCATACAGGAGCATGGACACGTCAAAAATCGAAAACCGCGATGTGCGCCGATTCTATGAGAAAATGAAAAGACGGCTCAGCCTTCCCGACAGGCGCACGGCGGAGGAACGCGAGCGCGACACGGCAGAGTGCCTTGAGGTGTTATTTTGACGGAGCGGGAAACGGATTCAAAGCAAAAAACGCGCTGACGGAGGTGGATAATTTTGAAAACATACAATAGTAACAATCAGGCGGCAAACGGCGCTGCGGATGAGGGAAACTCAATCGGAAAAATGCTGATGTCCGGAATAGGCGTAGGCATGGACGAAAGCTCGTATATCGCGGTGACCTCCATGCAGAATGTCTATGTCAAGCTGGAAAATCTGACAAAGGACGCGCAGAAAAACCAAATCAGGCTTGACAAAAAAACGCACGAGCGCATGGCGAAAAACCTTAAAAATGCGCGCGACCTCGACCTTGTGACCGAGCAGGAGTATTACGAAAACCTTAAACAGTACCGTGACACATACCTGCAAAAAGGTACGGACGATTGGTATAAGTATACCGAGGAAATAGTTGCCTACAACAAGCGGCTTGCGGACGAGGCGGCAGCCGCAGCTGCGGAAGAAGCGCGCATTGCGGAGGAACGCCGCCGGAAGATGGCGGAAACGGTTGCGGGTCTTAAAAAGGACCTTGAGGAAAATCTGAAAAGCGACGATCCGTGGTACAAGTATCAGAACGTCACCCTGAAGGGGGCGGGCAGATTCGGCGGCGACGTCAGTTACACGCTTACGGGGGTTGCCGATTTTAAGGACAAAATTCAGGAAGTCAAAAATTTCCGCGCGGCGATTTTAAAGCTGGCGGAGATAAAGGACCTGCCGAGGGAGGTATTGAGCGACATCGGTAAAATGTCGCCCGAGGATGGCTTAAAGGCGGCAAACGCATTACTTTCATCAAGTGAGAGCGAACTTCAAGCCTATATAAACGGATACAATGAGTACAAAAGCGAGCGGGAACTGGCCGCGGACACGCTGCTTCCGTATCTGGACTATGACAAGCTGAAGGAGGCGGGGATTGGCTCGGCGGAGGCGTTCAACGACGCATACTTCAGCATCGAAAATTCGGAAAACGGCGGATTTATTCAGATGCTGGAGATGAGCTTTGAGAACGTGCCGGACAGCTACTACCGTTTGGGCGAGAACTCGGCGGACAGCTTTGCAAGCGGATTCGGCTCGAAAATTCCGGCTATAATGGACGGAATACGGGCGGAAATGCTTAGCGCGATGGACGCGGTTGCGGCGGAGCTTGCGGCAAAGGCGTCTGCGACAGGGATAAAAAATGCAGGGTCGGGAAATACGTACAAAACAACGTATAATTTCAACTCATCACAGGACACAACGACCAAGCAGCTGAGAACGGCTAAAAATGCCGCAACCCTTGCGCGGATGCGGGGCAACTAAAGGAGGCAAAATATGCTTATACTGAAATACAAAAACAGGCTCGGCGAGGTTTTGATGTACGGCGGCGGTAATCACGGAATCATGATAAAGGACCTTGCGGGATTCGGTACGGTAGAGTTTGAATACGAAAGTGCGGTTTACTCCGGCTGCGACGGGCAGAAAACCCTGTCGCGCCGCGCAGTACCGCGCGCTCTGACAATCTCGGTAGATATAAGCGGCGCGGGTACGGCGGCAGAGGTGCGCCGCATAATCGATGTCCTGTCAGAGGAGGGTACGCTTTACATCTCCGACACTTCGGTGGGTGGCATTGCGCGCAGAATCTATTGCAGTCAGAGCGCAATCCCCGATGCGGAGCGGATTGCCGCGGGCAAAATAGCCGCGCTTACGGTGCAGTTTGTCTGTGACAGTCCGTATTTCGAGGACGCGGCGGATACGGAAATCCCGATTTACCGCCGTATAAAG
>ERZ1034913.984-NODE-984-length-19251-cov-39.810429_pt1 | contig 19251 bp, 31 predicted proteins | sample MGYA00520697_ERZ1034913 | MGnify/ENA primary metagenome ERZ1034913 (study PRJEB33766, sample SAMN09781786) | gut metagenome | biome: gut microbiome | host: Homo sapiens | place: Madagascar | study: EMG produced TPA metagenomics assembly of the PRJNA485056 data...
TATTGCTCCATATATTATCATAATATTTGTCGAAAGTTTTTATAAATTTCTTTTAAATATTTATTAACTTTTTTAAAATTTATTCATACAATATAATATAAGGAGGTGTTAATATGTTATTACCAATAATAGTATTTTCATTTATTATATTATTTTGTTCATACATAATAGCAGATTTATAGGAGGAAAAATAATGAGAGAACACTTAATAAATAAAATCAAAGAAATGTTAGGGTCTTTAGGTGATGTGATATTAAACTTAGATGAAGTGTTAAATTCAAGGTCAGATGAAGAATTAAAATTGATAATTAAAAGAATAAACTTTCATAATCAACAATATTTTGAAGAGAAGAGGAGGAAAAATGAAAGAAAATAGAAAGGTTCTATGTTATGATATAATATCATATATGTCTGTATTAACTGGTTTTGATGTAACTACATTAACTGATGATGAAATTATATCAATGGTAGAAAAATTACAAGAATTAAGTGATTATAGTTTATTATTATTACATGAGGATTTGATTTCAATATATAAAGAAAGTTGCATTACGGAGGTAGAAAATGAATATTAAAGAAGTGTTTGAAAAATGTAATGATGGTGATTATGTAATAGATAATTTTAATAAAAAATGGAAAGTTGATAAAGAAGAGTTAACAAAAAACTATTTTGGTAATTTAAATAATTTAAATAATTTTTATACTTTAAAACAAATAATGGTATTAGATTTTAGAAAATTTTACGATATAGATTGGAGCAAAATTGAAGTTGATACAAAAATTCTAGTTAGTATTGATAACAAAAGATGGTATAGACGTTATTTTGCAAAATTTGAAAATGATAAAATTTACAGTTTTGCTAATGGGACTACAAGTTTTACTTATAACTATACTGGGTTAGTACCATGGGAATATGCAAAAATTTATAAGGAGGAAAATTAATGAATATTAAAGAAGTATTTGAAAAATGTAATGATGGTGATTATGTGGTAGATAACAATAATATGAAATGGAGAGTTTATAAATACATTGATAAAGGCGATTTAATTACAGAAAGTTGTTTTATAGCTAATTTTTATAATTTAACAGAAATATTGGATTTAGAATTTAAAAAAGTTTATGATATAGATTAATTCACAATTTGCGAAGTAATGGAGGTAAACTATGTTTAATATAAGGGATATAGTAAATTACAAAACATTAATTAATCCTCATGGAAATTGGGGTGTTATAGTAGAAATTTTAAATGTAGAAGATAGCGTACGCCAAGAAACTAAAGGAATTAGATTATATAGAATTAATCCATTAGATACAAGTATAAGTTACGAATTTATCGAAGAAAATAATATATTACAAGCTTATTCAATGTATTATGAAGAAAAGGAGGAAAAATAATTATGTATCATTGTGAAAATTGTTATAGAGAAATAAGTAGTTATGAATATTATTGTAATGGTCATTTATGTGAATATTGTAAAAGAAATATTTAATTAAATTAAAAGGGGTTTGGGAATATGTGTAAATTTAAAGCTGAAAGATTAATAAAGGATATATTAGAAAGATTACATTGTAGATTTATTTGCAGTAAAATAGAAGATGGAATATTAATAATTAGATATTTGGACACATGGGGTAATACAAGGAAAGGTTGTTTCCCTTATCGTTATATGAGTGAGGGAGATATTGAAAATATGATAATAAATGAGGTGTATTAAATGACAGTAAAAGAATTAAAAGAAAAATTAGAAATATTAATCGAAGATGGTAAAGAAGATTATACAGTTTTTGTTGATAATTTTAAAGGTGATTTTTACGAAGATATTGTATTTAATGTTAATGATTTTTATCATGAGATTATAATTAGTGATAATGATTAAGATTAGGAGGTATATTTATAATGTCTGATGAAAGATTTGCAATGTTTGTTATATTATCAAGGAAAGTTGGACAAGTATTGGCTTACAATAATTTATACCCTCACGACATTGTATCAATTTGTTATGACTACGTTAATGGAGGGTGTAAGAGTAGGAAAGATTATGAATATATAGTTAATTTTTTAATAGATAATAAAGATATAAGGAATGAATTATTATTATGAATGAAAGTTGTTTAGATAGAGTAATAATTACAATAGAAGAATTAGGAGAGTTGACACAAGCATTATCTAAATATGTACGTTATATAAATTCTGACGAAACTTTAAGAAATAGTAAAATTGAAATAGAGTACATGATTTTAGAAGAGATTGCAGACGTGGAAATATGTTTATCAAAGTTAAAAAACATAATGAATATAGATGAAAAACAATTAAATTATATAAAAGATTTTAAACAAGAAAGATTTGAAAAATTATATACTAAATAGAGGGTAAAATTTATCCTCTATTTTTCGTATTTTCTATTGAAATTCTGTGAAATATTTGGTAAAATATAATTAAGAAAAGGGTTAAAGATTTTAGTAGTTCGGAGGGGGATATATTATGAACGCTAAACGTCAATTAAGTGGTCTTAAAAGGGTAAACTTTTCAAATAAAACAGATAAACAAAAAATTAAATATTTAGTTAAAAAATATGAATTATTGGGTTATTCAATTCCTAGTTACTTACAAGGAAAATCACTTACACAAAGACAATTAACACAAGCAGTTAATAAAATTACTACTGGGTTAAATTCTACGATTAAAAAAGAAACTGCTTTAAAAAAATCTCATAAAAAGTCAATTGACTATCAATATAATCAAATCATTAAAAAGTATAATAAAGAAGTTGATAAAACAATTCAAGCACTTGAAACAATGGGACTACCAAAATTGCAAATAAATTATCTTAAAGGTAAAGATTTATTTTTAACTTATTATGATAAAAAGAGTTTTATATATGATGATATTCCATTACAACATTTAGATGATATTTACATTGGTGATAATAAAACTAAAAAAGAAATGATAAAGAAGTTCAAACAAGATATAAAAGATATAAAATTTATCAATGTTTATAAAAAATTAACAGACAGTACAGAAAATGATAATTGGTTTAATAATGAATTTATGACATCACCTAGCATACAATTAGGTTGTAAACCTTATGTACAAGAAATGATAAGAAAGGAGTATAACAGATTATCACCATTGCAGAAAGACATGTGGATTAAAGAAGTTTTAAGAGATTTAAGAGATAGATACCCCGAAGATAGTGTAATTGGAAATGAAGAAAGAATTGAAGCAAATATTTACGATACTGTTACTAAATCAATAGAAAAATATAAAACACTTAATGATTTAAAGGGAGTGTATGATTAATGAATTTAAATGAAAGGTTAAAAAGTATAAAGAATAATGGGATTATGAATTTTATATCTAAAGATAAAATAAAAGCTACAAGTGATAAAGATGTTTTAAATTTTGCGTTTGATATAGAAGCGTGTGCAATAAATAATAAAAGTGAGATGTTAACTTATTCAATTGCTCTTATGAGTTGTAATAATGATAGTGATTTATGTTACTGGTACAATAATGTTAGTAAATTTAATGATATGTTATTAAATCTTAATTGTAAACAAATTAATTTATTTGCTCATAATTGCTTATATGATGTAAAACCTTTTCTACTAGACTTTGTAAAGAGATATGGAAATAAACAAAGACAAGAAGATTATTTTTTAAAAAAGCAATGGAATGAATTTGAAAAAATTTATGAAGTTTTAAACTTTCAAAGTTCTGATAAAGAAAATAAAGAATTAAAGCCTTTTGAATACAGACTACTTATGAAAAATGGTGTGTTTTATAAATTAACTATAGCAACAGAATTTGGGTTAATAAATTTTTATGATACTTTTAAACTTGCTCCGTTTTCTTTAAAAAAATGTTGTTCTGATTTTCTAGGATTGAATTTGGGTAAAGATGGTTTAGACTATGATAAAGAAAGAACCCTTGATGATGATTTAACAGAGCAAGAAATGACGTATATTTATGAGGATGTTTATGGATTAAGTTATTTAGTAAAACTTCTAAAAATAAATGGTATTGATTTAAACGGTCAAAAGATTAAATATGATAAACTTACAAATTCGGGTCAAGCATTAACAAATTATAAATTAACACTTTTAGAAGATTATCTTAATAAACAAAATAGTTTTGAAAATGAAGAATTATATGATATGGTTGATACTAAACTAATGAAAACAAATTTTCATAAATTAAAAAATAAAGGTAATGTAACAGAAATAAAAAGTAATATAGTTTTTGAAGCATTATTTCCAAAACAATCATACTTTCAAGACGCATGGCAAAGGCATAGTTACTATGGTGGTCTTTCTACTGTTGAATATGATAATGTGAAAAAGTTTAGTAAAAGAAAAAATAAACATGGCATTGTTTTAGATGTTAATTCATTATATCCTTTTATAATGAGTTCAAGATTATTACCTTATGGTGAGGCACAATATCGTGATACTGCTTATAAAAATATGAATGAAAAATATAAAGAACTTTATTCATTATACATTCAAGATATAACAATCTATGATTTGAAAGTTAAAAAGAATAAGATGGGGTTTTTACAAGTAAAAGACAACAAGCATTTTAGTGGGAGAGAGTGTTTAAAAAATAACATTAAAGATGGAAAAAAAGTAATATTACATTTAAGATTAACAAATGTTTTATTAGATTTGCTTTTTGAATGTTATGATGTAAAAGCTTATAAACTTGGTGGTCATATGGCTTTTAGAGGAAGTTATAATTTATTTAAAAATTATATAGATTTTTGGAGCAAAATAAAACAAGAAAACGAGGGTGCGTTAAGGGCATTTGCAAAGCTAATGCAAAATGGATTGTATGGTAAGTTTGGTATGGCAGGAGTTACAGAAATAACAAACTTTCAAAATATAGATGATGTATTTACAATTGAACACACACATGAAAATGTTGTAAGCGATACAATTTATTTGCCAATGGCAACTTTTATAACAAGTTGGGCAAAAGATTATTTAGTTAAAGCAATTAATAATAACTATGAAAGATTTATGTATTGTGATACTGATAGTTTACATTTATATGGAACAATTGAACAAGTAAAAGGTGTTGAAATTGGAAAGAAAATATATGGATTATGGGATAATGAAATGTGTTTTGAAGATTTCAAATATATTGGTTCAAAAAGGTATGCAGAAAAAAATATTAAAACTCATGAATGGGAAATTAAATGTTGTGGATTAACTGATGAAATAATGAAAAAGTTGGATGATATAAATGTATTTGATGTTTGCGAATATTCTGCAAAAGAATTAGCAAAAATGGAATACTTTACAAAAGAAGGTACTATATATTATTATAAAGATAAAGCATGTACACAAAAGATTAAAGGATTAATAAAATCTAAAAAGTCAAAAATTATAAAAGGTGGTACAATAATACAAGAACAACCTTATATGATAAGTTTAAATAATTATTTTGAAAGATAATAAATAAAAGGGGATTGGTAAAAATGAGTAAAGTAATAGTAAGAAAAAATAAGTTTGGAGAATTAAAGGAAAGAAAAATTTATAAAGACTTCAACGAATTTTGCGAGGAAAATATGAAATATATATACGCAAGGGTAAAAGTAGTATATGATAAATATAAAAGTGGTTTCAATAGATTAAAGTTAGACTATGAAGATTGTGTATCAATTGTTTGTGTAAAATTAAGCAAGGTTTGGTGTCAATTAAATTATGAAATATCAAGTGCAAATACTTTTGTAGCAACAGTAATTTTTAGAGAGTTAGGTAGTAAGTTAAGGGATAATGATAGAAAATCAAAATTTAATGAATTTGGAGCTGATTATTCTACAGATTACATTTTAGAAAATAATGGTGATAGTGAAAGAGAAAATTTACTTGATAGGTATACTGGGAAAGAAGATGAATACCAGTTTGAAACTTTAGAAACTGCAATAAATGAAATCTTAGATTGTGGAAATTCTTATTATTATGAAATTAATAAAATAATTTTATATATGTTATCAGATGGGTTTAGTTTTAGTCAAATAGCTGATTATTTAACCAAACATGGATATAAAACAAAACAAGGGAAAGAATTTACAAGACACACAGTTTATTTAAGGGTAGAATGTTTAAGAAAACAAATTGTTAAAAACAAAAAAGACGAGGAAATAAAAGAATTATTATACAATTAATACAAAAAGGGTTAACTTTTGTTAACCTTTTTTTATTTTTTACATACAATAAAGTGTAGTTATTTAAAAGTTTAAATATAATACTTATAGTTAAGTGCAAAGGTGAAGAGCCTTTAACTGTAATATTGTGATTTGCGACACTATTATATACATTTAAATAATTGCAGTTTTGTATTTTTATAAAGTCCTCTTAAATGAGGACTTAATTAAGAATACAGTTATACTCATTTACGAGTAAAACAAAAAGGAGGTTAAATTATGGAATTTAAAACAATTGAAGAAGCAAAAGAATATGTTAATAAAATTGAAGCTGAAAATAAAAATTTAAATGATTTATTAGAAAATCAAAAAGTAGCAATGACAGAAAAAGAAAACAATATAACTTCTTTAAATGAAGAAATAAATAGATTAAAAATAAAAAATTATGAATTATTTGAGCAAATACCAGTTTCAAATAATAATTCAAATAATAATCCATCTTCTAAAAAAGATGTTGATAATGAAATTGACATAGATTATTTATTAAAGAATTTTGATAATTAAGGGGGAACAAAATAATGGCATTAGATAATGTTACTTTTACAAAAGCACTTACTTCGGCTACAAGTCAAGAATTTAAAGACAGAATAGGTGATATTACAAAGGAAAATATGCACAAAATTGGTGATATTATTTCATCTTATCCAACTGCAAAAAACGAGTTTGTAACTGTACTTACAAACCAAGTTGCTAAACAAAGATTTTTTAATAAGGCTTATGAAAATCCGTACAAATTATTCAAAAAAGGAATACTACCATATGGAAAGTCAATTGAAAGTATTTTTGTTGACATTATTAAAGGTAAAGATAGGACAAGGCAAACTGATGCAACAAATTTAGCAAGCGATTTATTAAGTAGGCAAGACCCTAACATAAAAATTGAATATTATAGTGAAAATAAGCAAATGCAATATCAAGCAACTATTTCTGACGAGGAATTAAAAGGAGCATTTAGGAATGAAAATGGTTTAAGTGAGTTAACATCAAGAATATTGCAAGCACCTTTAAATTCTGCTGAATATGATGACTTTTTACTTGTAAAACATGCACTTACACATGTAAAAGGTGCTGAAGTCAAACTTGGAAAAACTGAATATGATAAATTAACATTACAAGGTAAAGCACAAAGCTTAGTTACTGCAATAAAATCTTATATATTAAAAATGGGATTTCTATCTAATAAATATAATGGACAAGGTGTAATGACATACAGTAAACCACAGGATTTAGTATGTTTTGTCCCAACCGATTTACTTGCAGTTATGGACGTTCAACTTTTAGCACAAGCTTTTAATGTAAGTTATGACCAAATAAATCTTCATGTTTTACCAATTGATTATTTTGAGAAATGTACAAAATCAACTTCTACTTACACATATGGCGAAGATACAGAAACTCAATGTATAATTTGTGATAAAGAAGCAATACAAATATGGGAAACTTTAAACAGTTCAGAAACTTTTAGAAACCCTCAAGCTTTATATACAAATATTTGGTTCAATAGATGGGGAATTGTTGCAAGTTGTAACTTTGTAAATTGTGTAAAATTTGTAGTAAAAGCATAGTATAAAGGGAAAATTTTTCCCTTTTTCTAATATTAGGAGGTATAAAATGCCAAGGCTAAGCAAAGTTTTCTTTTGTAGTATTCCCGAACTTGATATTAATTATAATCATACTGTAAATTTTACAAATATTAATAATCAAATCAATTGGTTTTTAAATAAAGCAAAATATGTAATGACAGAATGCACTTATTTAAGGAAAGAAAGAAGTTTAACAATTGATAAATATATTGATGATTGTATGAATTATAATTATTGTTTATGGAATAACGGGACAAGATGGGAATATTTTTTCATTGTAAATAAAGAATATGTAACAGAAAATAGTACAAAATTTACATTAAAGTTAGATGTATTTCAAACTTATTATTTTAATATTAACTTTGATAAAATCGAAAGTTATATAGAAAGGCAACATTGTAATAGATTTGACACGAATGGTAATATAGATTTGGATAATTTATTAGAACCCGAAGATTTGGAAGTTGGTGAGTTAAAAGTACAAGAAATTTACAATGCTTATGACTATAGCGATAAAGGGTGTTATTTTTTGACAAGTTCTACACGACTTGGAATGATAAATGGTGGTTCTAGTGGTGGTTCAACTGGTGGGTCAACTGGTAGTCAATCTACATTATACAAAGATGGTTACATGAGTATGTTAGGTATTTACTTCATAAAACAAAGTGAAGGATTTTCTTCAACTCCTTACAATTTGGGGGATGGAACTTTCACTATTGGATATGGTACAACAAGTGAATATGATAGTGCACATTATAATCAACTTGCTCCTAAATGTACGGAACAACAAGCGTCAGAGGTATTGGGTGATAGTTTGTATAAAAATTATTCAAAATATGTACATGATACTTTTGTTTCATATGGTTTCGACATGAATAAAATGAAACAAAATGAGTTTGACGCTTTTGTTGATTTTTATTATAATACTGGAAGTTTAACAAGTCGCTCAATATTTACAAAATATATTAATGGTGATAGTAAAGAAAGTATAGCAGAAACTTGGAAAACAACTGTTATTATGGCTGGTTCACAATTTGAGCAAGGTTTAAGAAATAGAAGAAAGGCTGAAGCTAATGTATTTTTAAATGCAGACTATAATTACAAAAAAATTGAAATATTAAACGGTAGTGGTTATATAACAGACAACAACGGTATGGGTTATATACCACCTCCATACGATAGGCAAGAACCTTCACACAGTACAATAAGAGAAAATGTTGTTGCAAGTGCAAGAAAATTGTTAGGAAAACCTTATGTATGGGGTGGCAATTACCCTCCACTTGGTTCAGACAATGGAACTGATTGCTCGGGATTATGTCAATGGGCGTATAATGATAATGGAATAAAAATTTCAAGGACAACATACACACAAATACAAGATGGTAAAGAAACAACATTTGACAATTTAAAAATGGGAGATTTAGTCTTTACTAGAGGAAAAACAGATAATGGACATGTAGTTATGTTTATTTCTAAAAATAGTGATGGTTCAATTCATGTAATTGAAGCGAAACAAACTGGTACAAATATAATGGAAAATGATAGAACACCAAATGACGATTATCGATATAGAAGTATAATAAATGACTAGGGGGTGTAAATAAATGAGTATTGTAAGTGGAAACGACATTGAAAGTAGTGTGATGGGAAATATTCCCGTTGGGCTTTATTATTATTGTATACCTAGGGAAAAAATTAATACTGCAACTTACTTGGGATTTGTTGATACAATTCAAAGTTTAACATACAACCCTTTTATTGAAGTTGATGATATGAGTACAATAGTTGAGTGTTCATTTGATAGTGATAGGTATGGTTCACCAAAAGGAGGTATACCAAAGTGTTATAGAATGTCGGGATTTGATACAATTGATAAGCAATTGTATGAATTAAATACTTTTCCCGATAGTGATAATGGGTTACCCACTTTTGAACCAAAATTATACACATTTCCTTTCAGATATTTTATGATAACTGACTATATGAACACTCCTCTTGTTATAAAACCCGAACTATGTGAAAATAAGACATTAAAATTAAGAGTAAAAGCAACAAATATTGCAACAGAAAGTAAGTATAATTTATATGTAAATGGTTATAAAGGAGACTACAACGGAAATTTAAATGGAATTGTCAATAATAGTCCCCTAATGTTACCAGTTCTATCTAGTGCTTATTCTCAATTTTTAGCAACAAGTTCTGCAAGTTTTAACCAAGGTAATATTAATGCTATGTTAGAAAATGATTTATCACTAAAGCAAGGACTAGCAACTAATAATTTAAATTACAGACAAAATACAACAAATAATTACATGCAAGGTATAAGTAGTGGATTAGGTGCTATAGCAAGTTTACTTTCATTAAATTTTGGTGGAGTTGTTAATGGAGCAATGGGAATAGCACAAGCAGGAATAAACCAACATTTTAATACATTATCAAATAATTTAAATAATAGTCAATTAAAAGAAAAAAATAAATTATCAAATTTTGAAGTATCATCAATGGCAAATGCTAAAACAACAGACTTATTAAATACTCCAAATAGTATAAAAACAACTGGTAACGACACTCTATTTAATTTAGTAAATAGTAATAGAAAGATAGATATAATAGAATTTGGTTTGGATTTTAGATACAAGCATAGAATTTATGATTATTTTGTTAAGTATGGGTATAAAGTTAATAAATGGGAAAAAATTAATGTAAATTCAAGGCGATATTTTAACTTTATTAAGACAAATACTTGTAATATTGTAAGTGATGAAATACCACATGAATATTTAGAAGAAATAAAAGATATTTTTAACAGAGGTGTAACAATTTGGCATGTTGACAATGGAGCAAATATAGGAGATTATTCTGTAAGTCAATTACAAGGGAATGTGGAGGTGTAAAATAATGAGTAAAAATAAACAAGCAATAGAAGTTTATAAAAATATAAATTTTACTAGAATTTATGATTATTATAAAATGTTAGCACTAAACATGTTTACATGGGAAAATTTACCTCAAACAATGAACTCTCGTTACATTGAAAATGCACTATATGAAAATGGTCTTTGTCTTGTTAACAATGATGATAATATGAGTTTAATTTCAGTACCTTGTAATTTTGGTGCTAATATGAATATAAATGGAGAAAGTACAGAAGTAATAACAAGTGGGTATAATTATGTAAAAACTATTAATTATATAAATAATAAAGATTGTGTTTTAATTAGAAATAATGATTTGGCAAAAGCAACAAGACATTATATTACTAATTATGCTGAAAGAATGCTAGAAGTTGAAATGTGTATAAGAGCAAATATAAACCAACAAAAATTCCCTTGGTTTATCAATGCGACAGAAAAAACCAAAAAATCACTAGAAATAATATTTGAAAAGGTAGAAAATTTTGAACCTTTCATACTTGCTAATAAAGAAATTGGATTAGGCGATAATGCACTAGAAGTGTTAACTATGCCAACGCCTTACGTTGCTGATAAATTAAACGAATATAAATACGAACTTGAAAGAGAAATATTAACTTTTTTATCGTTAAATAATAATTTTGAGAAAAAAGAAAGATTATTAACTGATGAAATTAATTCTAATAATGACTTTATTAGTACAAATGCAATGTTAATGTATAAAAATAGACTACAAGCATGTAAAGAAATAAATAAAAAATTTGGATTAAATGTAAAAGTATTACCTAACAAAGAAATGATATGTAAATATTATCAAGATGACGAAGAAAAGGAGGAAAATAATGAGTAGTAAATATACATTACAACTTTATTACATTTATAAAGATGATAGTTACAATTTATTTGACCAACCTTACAACTTGTATAATAATGAGTTAAAGCCTTACTTTCAAGAAAAATTCTTTCAGCATTTTATGTTTTATGAAATTGGATTTGATAATATTAATATTTTTAAACAACATTTAATTTCTACACTTAATGATATTTATCCAAAGTACAAACAACTTTATGAAACAGAAATAAGATGTCAAAATATAGATTTTATGTTAAATAAAGATTTGAAAGAAAGTTATATAAGAAAACTAAACGGAGAGAGCGAGGGAAATAGCCAAGCCACTTCTAGTAGTGATAATACATCTAGCAGTAATGATTTATCAATAGCTAATGATACACCTCAAAATAAGATTGATGATTTAGATAAATATATGACATCAGCAAGTAAAAGTAATAGTAATTCAACAAATAATTCTACATCTAATGCAAACAATACAATAAAAAATAAATCAAATAATATGGAAGAATATGAATTAATATCTCAAGGTAATATTGGTGTTACATCAAGTGCAGAACTTTTGGAGAAATGGAGAAATGTATTAATTAACATTGATTTGATGATATTTAAAGAACTTGAAAATTTATTTTTATTTGTATTCTAGGAGGTAAAATATGAGTGATATTGATGTAAACAAAATTCAACAAAATGTAAAAGAATTACAAGACCAAAACGCTATCGATTTTCAACAATGGAAAAAATTAGAAAAAGACATTGAAAAACTATCAGAAAAAATTAAATTAAGCGATACAAATTTAATCATGCTAATGAAAAAAATTAAAAATGATTATAATAATATGAAAAAATTAATAATGAACGAAAATGTGCAAGTTCAATTAAACAATAAAATTGAAGAAAATAAAAATGATATTTTAGATAGTAAAATTAAAATTGATAATAATAAAAATGAAATTAATAAAAAAGTAAATATTGAAAATTTTGAAATTAAAGTTGATGAAATTAATTCACAAATAAATGATATAGATTTTAAAAAAGCTAATCAATCATCAATTAATAATTTAAAAAATCAACTTGATAACTTAGTAATAAAAGCAAATGGAACGAGTAATGCTGAAGTTGTACAAGCAAGAGTAATGCAAGGATTTACTTATAAAAACTTAGACAATAGATTGATTAATATTGAGTCTTTAATAAGTGATGGAAAATTCACTATAGATTTTTTTGATTTAGTAAATAAAGCAGTTTCACCCGATACTGGAGAATTAAATATTGAAGCACAAACAAGAATAACAACAAATTCAAAATATAATATTGCTCCATTAAACGAATTATATTTAAGAATAAATAAACTGACAAGTGGTAGAATACTTTTTAACAATTATTTTTTTGATGAAAACGAAAAGTTAATTTCAGCTTCATTAATTACTTCAATAAAAAGTGAAACTAATTTATATTATGAATACAAACTAGATATATCAAAAGCACATTACATGAGATTATTATTTAAATTTGAAAATGATAGTAATATTACTGAAAATGACATTTACGAAAATGTAATTTTATATTTTTACAATAATGATAGAGTAAATAATATGGTTAATCAACTTAATCAAATGTGTTATGATAGTTTAGGTAATAAATTTACTAGTCCAGGTGAAACTATAAAAGATATATCTAAAATAGTTGCACATAATAAAAATATATTTAATAAATTATCTAATGAAAATGTTGTAGGTTATATATCTAGTAATGTTGGGGGAATTTACAATGATAATCCATCATATAAAACATCACATTTTATAAGAGGATTAGAAGAAAATGAAAAATATATAATAACACCAAAAATAAGAAAATTTTTAGCTTACGATAAAAATAATAAACCTATACAATCATCATATGTAGACGAAAATATTAGTAATTATATATTTACTGTAGAAAGTAACTGGGCGTCTATTCGATTTACTTATTTTGTAAATGACGAGGATATATTAATGGTATCAAAAGGAGACGAGCCACAACAATACACCGATTATGGATATGTATTTGGGAAAAACGTAAGTTTTAATGATTTCCAAGTAAATCAAATTAAAAATATAGTTAACAATAATAACAATAAATTTACTAATAAAATTTTATTCAACTTTGGTGATAGTATTGCAGCAGGAGACGGTAATAATGGTAAGGGTTATGGTAAATTATTTGCAACAAAGTACAATATGATATGTTATGATTTTTCCGTTGGTGGAGCCACATTAGGAGAGACAGACTCAAACAATATCACTACACAAGTTACTAGTGCATTAACTAAAGCAGTAACTCCCGATTACATCTTAATTGAGGGAGGAACAAATGATATAGCTAGCTATAATGTTACCATAGGTAATTTAACAAATAACTACAACGGTAATTATGATAAATCAACAACGGCTGGAGCGTTAGAGTGGATTATTTACACACTTAAAACAAATTACCCTAGTGCAAAAATAGCCTTTGTTTCTGTTCATAAGATGTCGTCTAGGGATTATGCAAAACAAGTGGAAAGACAAGGTTTATGCGTTGATGTTTGTAAAAAATGGTCAATACCTGTTATTGATATTTTCAACCGAGGAAATTTAAACACATTTTTATCAGAATATCACAAATTTACACACCCTACAGAAAGTCAACCAAAAGGTGATAGAACACATCCAAACCAATTAGGTTATGATACTTTCTATTTACCATTAATTTATGAAACTCTTTATTTTATTTAATTACAAATATTATTAAGTTAGCATACAATAAAGTGTAAATGTATAAAATTTTTACACTTTATTTTGTATGAAAGGGGGATAAAATTGATAAATAATATTAACCAAGATGTAATAAATAAAGTCTATAATTTTTCAGATATGACAGATGAAGAATTAAGATGTAAATTTTTTCAAAAATTACAAGAATGTATTGATTTATGTAACAACAGTAGTGTTATTCTTGAATGGATAAAAAGTGAAGGATTAGAAAATAAAGTAAATGAATTAATGGAACTATGGAAAGATGATGGAACTTTAAAAGAAATAATAAATAATTATATACTTATTACTTTAAAAAATGAAATACTTTCAGAATTAAACAGTAATTTAAAAATTAATTTAAAATCTTTTTCGAATTTATCACTTATCGCAGGAGGAAATGCAATAATTGAGCCAAAAACTTCAAAAAGTTTTAGTATATCACTACCCGAAAATATACCACAAACTTCAATATTAAGTCTTTACTTTAATACAGATGTTGAAAATGGTGTGTTATATGATTATAGAATGAATAATGAAAATGAATTATCTATTAGGTTCACAAATGTAACTGATAATTCTATAACTTTAAATGATAAAGAAATTAGTTTAAAAGTTATTTATTAACAATAAGTTAAATTATGTAAAACTATATGAGAGAGGTAAAATATGGAAGAAATAGTAGGTATGATAAGTAATGTAGGTTTTCCAATCGCTTGTTGTATTGTAATGTTTATTAACAATGGTAAATTTACAGAGGCATTAAATAATTTAAATGTTACATTAAAAGAAATTTCCACACGCATGGACAACTTAGAAAATAAATTCAATAAATAAGACAAGCACCTAAAAGGTGCTTTTATTTTAAGGAGGTAAATTATGAATTATTACAATTATGATAAAATATGCAGTTACAATGCAATTTGGAATTTTATTTTGACAAATAGAGGGTTTGGTAAAAGTTATGGACTTAAAAGAAAATGTATTAAAAACTTTTTAAAAAAAGGTGAGCAATTTATTTATTTAAGACGTTGGAAAACAGAATTAAAAGATAATGATAAATGGTTTGATGATATAAGGAAAGAATTTCCAAATAATAAATTAGAATATAAGCAGGGAAAATTTTATATAGATGGAAAAATCGCAGGTTTTCCAGTAGCATTAAGTGTTTCGCAAAGGTATAAATCCGTTGCTTATCCAAATGTAACAACTATAATGTTTGATGAATTTATTGTTGATAAAACTGTAAGTATGAGATATATTCCTAACGAAGTTGATGTGGCTTTAGATTTTTATGAGACTGTCGCAAGAACTAGAAATAATGTAAGAATGTATTTCTTAGCTAATAATATCACAAAAGTTAATCCTTACTTTACTTATTTCAACGCAAAAATAAATGAAAATGAACGATTTACATTACTTCGTGATGGTGAAATGGTAATAGAATACAATACAGATGATATATTCATAGAAATGAAAAAACAAACAAAATTTGGTAAGCTAATAAGAAATACAAAATATAGCGATTATGCTATAGAAAATAAATCTTTAAGAGATAGCAATACCTTTGTAGAGCAAATGAGTTTAAAGCATTGTGATGAATATTTCTCGGTTGAATACAAAAACAAAAAATATATGATTTGGGGTAATGTTGTAAAAGATATACTGTATATTACTGATAAACCTACTAAAACAGCAAAATGTTTTAGCGTGTTAGCGTCCGACCATAACGACAATACATTCTTAAATAATAAATATATTGGGAATAGTTGTTTTAATAACTTAATAAGATATTTTCAGTTTGGTAAAGTTAGATTTAAAAGTATAGAAATTAAAATAGCTATGTATGAAATGTTGAAAGATTTAGGAGTAAAATAAAAAGAGCAGATATTCTCTGCTCAAATCTATTTAAAGAGGTGAATTGCAATGGTTAATTATTATTCTATTTCATGTAACATTTTTTCTGCTATTTCTAATCTATATTTAACTTTCTTTAATACAGATACTCTATTATTTAAATTTTCAATAAAATGAATTGTAGAACTTATTCTTTTATCAATTTGATTAACATCAACGCCTATATCAACTACTACTTTTTTACCATTTTCAAGTTTCTTAACATCAGCTTTTGAAACTTTTAATTGTTCCTTTATTGTTTCAATTTCTTGTTCAACTTCAATTTTTAATAGTTCTAATTTTTCTAACATAATTTATATTCTCCTTTAAGCATTTATTTTCTTTATTAAAACTTCTTTAGTATCTTTATATGTGAATTTTATATTTTTATCTTTACAAATTTGTCTTAACTCTTCAACTGTTTTATCATCATATTTAATAACTTCTTTAAATTTTGTTATTTCTATTTCTGTAACAACAACATTAACATAATTCTTCCAATTACCGTTTTCATCTTGCTTATTTGTTATATCGAGTTGACCTTCAATTAATACTCCAGTTCCTTTAAGTAATAATTTCTCTAAGCTTTCAACTCTCTTTCCAAAAAGTGTACAAGGTACAAAATAAGTTTTCTTCTTATCACCAAATCCTACAGTATTTGCAACTGTAAACTTACCAACATAAGTACCAGTTTGCAATACATTAACTTCCATGTCTTTTGTTAAATTCCCATTGATAAATACTTTGTTCATAATGTTAAAATCCCCTTTTTAATATTTTATTTTTCCTTATAATATATTGTACGTTATTTAATTAAAAATGTTAATAAAAATTTTGTTACTCTTAATTCTGTTCAAGTTTTGAGATAGATTGATTAAAATACTGATAAAATAAATGTTATAGAAAAATAGAAAAAAGGTTAAAAAGTTTAAATTAGGATTATACTATATTGTATGATTTTAACTTTAAATTGTAAAGTTTTTTACCATAAATTCTCTAAACACTCTGTAATTACCCTCTGTAAATCCGTTTTTGTAACAGTATAATTTATAATTTACCCATAATTGATTATTGACCATAATTTACCACCTCCTATTGTCTTTTATATATTCCTTACGCCAATTTTTATAAATCTCACGCGCTTGAGATAAATATTTAAATCCATATGCCTTTCTAATATAACGAATTGCGTCGTCAACTTCTTTGCTTGCAAGATATTCTGTATTTTCTATTTTATTAATTCTATTTTTAATTCTCTTTCCCATGGTGTTACCCCTTTATAATTTGAAAATTTCCCTTTGGGTATTTACCTTTTATACCTTTATCATTTATAACATAATAGCTTGTACTTGTTTCTTCTAATACAACATATTTACTATTCTTAGTTATTATTTTATATTTACTTATACCAACTGAATTTATTGCTTTTATTAATTTAAAACTAGATACAACTGGTAAGTCATCTACGATTATAAACCTATCAGAGCAATAAACAAATAAATTACCAGTATCATCTATAATTGTAAATCCACGATTTTCTTTCAGTTCAACATTATAAAGTTTACCTATAGTTAAATAGTTTTTTAAAAAATAATTGTTTATACATTTTATATTAATAACCCTCAACCCCCAATTTTTATTATTCTTTATACATTAAAAAATTATCGTGCATTCTATATAATATTGATGATAATTCCCATGAATAACCCGAAGGTAATTTATTTAAAACATCATCAATATATAAAGCTATATAATTATAATCACAATTACTTTCCATCATAAAAGATACTTTATCTTGTACTAAATATAATATTACTTTTTCATGATTTGTCATTTATTATCCCTCCTTATAATATTTATTTATTATTGATATTGTACTTTCTATTGTACAACCTTTTATTAAATGTCTATTAGTTTCATTGTATACAAGATAGAAACCTTTTGAGTTTCTACCTTTATACTTTAAATTGTATTTATTACATAAATTTAATAACCTTTTCATTTCTTTTACCTCCTATTTTAGAAACTTGCAACATCTTCCTTTTGCCATGCTATTTTGTTTCTTTTTCTAATATTAGCATTTTGATTAGACACTCTTCTTTTGTTTAATCTTTTTTCAAACCATGACATAAATTTAACATCTTCATTAAGAAATTTTTCATATTCTTCACTTGTAAATATATATGAATAAACTATAGAATAACCATTAGCCTTTATATCTTTTTCAAAAGCTTTCTTTGTTTTATATTCATATTTTAATATTTCTATTCTTCCCTCTGTATTTTTAACAACTGCTACTAATTTTTTCATTTCTTCCACCTCTTTAACCTTTATAAAGAAACTAGTTTCACCATCATTAAATATTACTTTGTTGTTTCTATTTAAAGTTTGTATAACTTTATGTGCTTTAGTTAATGATAAACCTAATTCTTTAACTAAATATTTTTTCATATTGTTTAATTCTTTACCGTAGTTTTTTATATCTCTTTCTTCTCTTGTATTTAATCCTTTTCCGAACACTAATTTTTTCATTATAACCAATCTCCTTTTAACCTTTATTAATTATATTCTATATGGTTCTATTGATAACTCAAAATGTTTTAAATATTTATCCCAACAACCTATTAAAGTTTCTAAATTTTTAACAAATTTATTTCTTAAATCAACATATTTTCCGTTTAACTTTACCTTTACAACTGAAATGTATTCGGGTTTTGCAAGTGTTCCACACTTGTATTCTGAATATACTAAACAATCTTCCATTTCTAATATTGCTAAAACTAAATCTATATTTTCAACTGCTAATTCTTCTAATCTTTCTATATTGTTTTCCTTTCTTGCCTTTAATACTTCCTTAACTACTACTTTGTTATCCATACCATTCAATCTCCTTTAATATTTAATTTCCTTTCCATGATTTAATTATATAATATTTGAACAGAAAATGCAATACTTTTTGGATAAATATATAAAAGAAATTTATAAAAACTTTCGACAAATATTATGATAATATATGGAGCAATA
>ERZ1034913.985-NODE-985-length-19246-cov-10.060184_pt1 | contig 19246 bp, 15 predicted proteins | sample MGYA00520697_ERZ1034913 | MGnify/ENA primary metagenome ERZ1034913 (study PRJEB33766, sample SAMN09781786) | gut metagenome | biome: gut microbiome | host: Homo sapiens | place: Madagascar | study: EMG produced TPA metagenomics assembly of the PRJNA485056 data...
AAACAGCTTAGTGTAATAGTTTGAGATGTTTTTATAACATACTTTGGGAGGTTAGTGTTATTAAATAGACTAATTTTATTAGTTATGAGGGAGTATATATGGAAAGAAAATATGTTAACTCTAATGTCATCGTTAAAACGCTGATGGTGATTATCGATTATATTTCTGTTATTTGCGGCATTGTATCCGCTTATAATTTGAGGTTGCTTTTACCATTTAGTGAAAGTGACATGGTATTGCATATCGATTATTGGTATGCCTATATTATAACACCTCTTCTTTTTATAACAGTTCTCTTCTTGAACCACGGTTATAAAATCGATACATCCTACTGGGAAAAGGTAAAAATCATCTTCCGCAGTATTACTATTGGTATCGTATTGTCTATCGTTTTAATGTACGCAGGTCATATTATAAATAATGTATCCCGCTTGTTCGTGATTTTATCTTATGGGTTTATATTACTTTACATCATTCTATTCCGTTATATCTTAGCTCGTACACTTATTAAATTGAACATTTTAGCTATTCCTGTATTACTTGTAGGGGCTGGTAAAACAGCAGAGCTCGTGGACGTTCATTTCAGCAATATGCCGCTTGCGATGTACAAAATTGTAGGTTTTGTAGATGATCATCCTAAATCCTCTGTATTAGCTAACAAATACGAATGCCTTGGTAAATTCAGCGATGCAGAAGCAGTAATTAAGAAATATAATATTCCAAATGTTCTCGTCTGTGCGCCAGGTTTGGAGTCTCGCAAATTAGTCACTTTGATTAATAAATTGCAAATTCTCGTTGAAAAGGTAACCTTCGTTCCTGAGTTATTTGGTATTCCTGCAGCGAATATTCAAGCCCGTGGTTTGATGAATGAACAAACCTTGATTTTAGAGGTAAAAAATAACCTTGCTCAACGACGTAATCGTCTCTTTAAACGAATCTTTGATATTACAGCTACAGTAATCGGTGGGATTTTGATTTTACCTGTAGCACTTATAGTGGCTATATTAATTTACTTGGACTCTCCAGGTCCTATCGTATTTGGTCATAAACGTGTAGGTCAAGGGGGCAAGGAATTCCCTTGTTATAAATTCCGTTCCATGGTGCCTAATGCACAAGAGGCTTTGGAAATTTATTTGAAAGAAAATCCTGAAGCTCGTGAAGAATGGGAACGTGATTTCAAATTAAAAGATGATCCTCGTGTTACAAAAATTGGTAAATTCCTTCGTAAAACAAGTCTTGATGAATTGCCACAATTGTGGAATGTATTGATTGGCGACATGAGTCTTGTAGGCCCAAGACCTATCGTGCGTGCAGAAGTTGAAAAATATGGCGAATATATTAACGATTTCTACCTTGTACCACCAGGGATTACAGGGGTATGGCAAGTAAGTGGTCGTAGTGATACGACGTATGAAGAACGAGTTCTTATGGACTCTTGGTATGTACACAACTGGTCCGTATGGATTGATATTGTGTATCTAGTAAAAACAGTTTTTGCTGTTATTAAATCGAAAGGGGCTTACTAGTATTAACTATGAGGGATAGTAGTTTTGATATCATGAAGGGGATTGCTATTTTACTTGTTGTACTAGGTCATTCAGTACCAGATCAAGCAAGCGCAAGTGGGATTGCTAGCTATCCTTTATATTTAATGAGAACGATAATTTATAGTTTTCATATGCCTGTGTTTTTCTTTGTAGCCGGTTATTTCATGCATATACCTTTGAAAGAAGGTTTTAATAAGTTTGTAAAAGACAAATTTATACGACTAATGGTTCCATATTTTACAATAGGTTTATTATATTTTCCCTTTAAACTAGCCCTATCTAAATTTGCAAATCAACAAATAAATGCACAGGATATATGGAAAATTTTTATTGGTGTTAACCCTGATGGAGAACTTTGGTTTTTATATTGTTTGTTCTTTATTTCCATTCTTACGGGGTTGTTAGTTAAACGTGTAAATATAAGCTTATTAAGTATATCTTTAATTATTGGTATTTTTGCTGATGTAATAAATATTTTCTCCATACCAATGGTTTCAAGTATATTGTATTTTCAGTTTTTCTATGTGTTAGGCTTATATATTAAACAATATAAGCTTTTGGATTACATCAAATCGTCAGTAATTGTACTTGTATCTATTATTGTTTTTAGCATAGGCAATTATGTATTACTGCTTGATGTTAATATGTTTAAAATACTTAATATCATAACTGCTATTTCGGGCATTAATATTACATATTATGTAGCTAATCAAATTCATAATAGGGTTGGATGGTATAACAGTCTTTTAATTTTCTTAGGTACCGTTTCAATGGATATCTATATATTCAGCGATATTGTTAAAATTCCATTTAGGATTCTACTTTGGTCTAAATTAGGCTTGTATTATGAAGCATTTATTGTATGTTTCGTAGCATCTACTATTGTATCTATTTTCATTGGTTATATGTTAAGAAAAAATCATTATTCACGATTACTTTGTTTAGGTATGAAAAAATAGAGGTATATATGAAAAGACAATATGATTATTTAGTTGTCGGTGCAGGACCATTTGGTGCTGTATTTGCACATGAAGCAAATAAACGAGGTAAATCAGTATTAGTTATTGATCGTCGAAATCATATAGCAGGTAACATGTATTGTGAAACTAAAGATGATATTAATATCCATGTTTATGGTGCTCACATTTTTCACACATCAATGAAACATGTATGGGATTATGTAAATCAATTTGCAGAGTTTAATCATTATGTAAATAGTCCTGTAGCTAACTATAAAGGTGAAATGTATAATTTGCCTTTCAATATGAACACATTTTCTAAGATGTGGAATATTCGTACACCAAAAGAGGCTAACGAAATTATCAATAAGCAACGTGCAGTAATTTCAGGAGAACCAAAAAATTTGGAGGAGCAAGCAATTAGCCTAGTTGGTACAGATATTTATGAAAAGCTTATTAAAGGCTATACAGAGAAACAGTGGGGCCGTAAATGTACGGAGCTACCAGCTTTCATCATTAAACGTTTACCTGTTCGTTATACATACGATAATAACTACTTTAATGATCGCTTCCAAGGTATTCCAATTGGTGGCTATACAAAGATGATTGAGAGTATGTTAGAAGGTATTGAAGTGCGTTTAGGTGTAGATTTCCTTAAACATCGCGACGAATATGAAACGTTGGCAGGTAAAATTATCTACACAGGTCCTATTGATGAGTATTTTGACTATTCTGAAGGTGTATTGGAATACCGCGGTCTTCATTTTGAAACAGAGCGTCTTGAAGAGGAAAACCATCAAGGCGTGGCAGTTGTGAATTATACAGAAGGCGAAATCCCATATACTCGTATTATCGAGCATAAGCACTTTGAATTTGGCTCGCAGCCTGTTACGTATGTAACCAAAGAATATCCAAAGGACTGGAAAATTGGTGAAGAAGCGTATTATCCAGTAAATGATGTAAAGAACTTGGATTTGTATGCTAAATATGTTAAAAAAGCTGAAACCATTTCCAATGTAATCTTTGGTGGACGCTTAGGGGAATATAAATATTACGATATGGATAAAGTTATTGCTAGTGCTCTATTATTAGTTGAAAAAGAGCTAGCATAAACAGGATTTCATATAAATATAGAAGATTTGAGAGTTTATAACTCATGTAGGAGAGTACTAGTGAATATAAAGATTTTAGTTGCCACCCACAAACAATATTGGATGCCAGAAGATTCTGTCTATATGCCAATTCATGTAGGCCGAGAAGGCAAGGCGGATATTGGTTATACAGGTGATCATACGGGAGATAATATATCTTCAAAAAATGCAAATTATTGCGAATTGACAGGATTATATTGGGCTTGGAAAAACCTTGATGCGGACTATATTGGTCTCGTTCATTACAGACGCTATTTTACTCGTAAAGAGGTTCGTTCTGTAGAGGATAAAAAAAATCAAATCCTTACAGGTCCGGAATGGGAAAAATTACTTTCCCAGTATCCTGTCGTAGTAGCAGATAAGCGTAAATATTATATTGAATCCAATCGTTCTCACTATAATAATGCACATCATAGTGACGGCCTTGATGCAGCAGAGCAAATCATTGCTGAGAAGTATCCTGAATATAGTGCTGCTTTTACAAAGGTTTGTAATCGCACCTGGGCGCATATGTTCAATATGTTCGTTATGCGTCGTGACCTATTTGATCAATACTGTGAGTGGATGTTCTCCATCTTGGAGGAAATTGAAAAACGCGTTGATATTTCAGAATATGATACATATGAAGCTCGTATTTATGGTTTTGTAAGTGAAATTCTCCTCGATGTATGGATTGAGGCAAATAATATTAACTATAAAGAGCAAAATGTGTCCTTTATGGAGCCACAAAATTGGATTAAAAAGGGCGGACTATTTTTAAAACGTAAATTTTTAGGGAGAGCATAAGGTATGAAGAGAATTCAACTAACATTAGATCAAATTAAAGATCGTGAATTAGCGATATTGGATAATGTTAGTGATTTTTGTGAAAAAAATAATATCCGTTATTATCTTTGTGGCGGAACTCTTCTTGGTGCTATTCGGCATAAAGGGTTTATACCTTGGGATGATGACATTGATATTTGTATGCCTCGTCCTGATTACGAACGATTTATAGATCTATATAATACAACTGAAACTCAGTACAAGATACTTTCAAATCGATTAGGCACCTTGAGTTCCCCATTTACTAAGGTTGTTGATCCAGCTACAGATATTCATAGTAAATATGATACTTCAGATAGATATGATCATTTATGGATTGATATATTTCCAGTAGATGGATTACCTGAAAGTCTTGATAAAGTAAAAGCAATCTATAAGAAGTGTGATTTTTATCGTCATGTTTTATTACTTGCTGATTCTGTATTAGGCGAAGGAACCAGTCCTTTTAGAAAGTATATGAAGTATATTCTAAAGCCATTAGCCTGCTTATATGGTAAAGAGCGTTGTATCAATAATATTGAACGAGTGGCTATGGAATATACGTATGGTAGTACTCCATATGTGGGTGGTATTACTAATGGTCTATATGGTGCGGGTGAACGGATGAAATTATCTGAATACGAAGTGCCAACTTTAGTTGAATTTGAGAAACGCCAGTTTCCAACATTTTCTTGTTGGGAAGAATATTTAACAAATCTTTATGGCGATTATATGACGCTACCGCCAGAGGATAAACGTAAAACACATGATATGAATGTTTATATCGACATAGATTAGAGATATATTATAGATAATTATTTATGTTTGATTTTAGAGGATATTTAAACTATGAGAAAATCTCTAATTAGTATAATTGTTCCCGTATATAACTCTAAAGAACATTTAGAGTGTTGTGTAACATCTATCCTGAATCAAAGCTATGAACAGCTTGAGCTACTTTTGATTGATGATGGTAGCTATGATGGCTCATCGGAGCTATGTGATGAGCTTTCACAAAAGAGCGAAAAGATACGCGTCATTCATAAAGAAAATGGTGGCGTTAGTACGGCCCGTAATAGAGGTCTAGAGGAAGCGCGTGGGGATTATATCATCTTTATTGATAGTGATGATATGATTTCTGAGAAATATGTAGAAGCTTTTATGAATGCAAGCCAAGATGCAGATCTTATTATTGGTTCGATTGAAGATGTGTATACAGATGAACGGGGAAACGTATACAAAAAGGAGTTGCGTAAGCATAAGGCTCCTTTACAAGGTAACTTATCAGAACAGTATTATAATTTAATCGATTGGCTGCGAGGACCTGTTGCTAAGTTATATCGAAAAGATATTATTGATGAGCATCACCTACGATTTGATGAAAATTTATCTGTTGCAGAGGACCAAGTTTTTAATTTCTCCTATTATAGATACGTCATATCCTATAAAATAGAAGGAGAAAGTCTATATCAATACTTTCACTATAATACGAAAATATCATTGAGTAACTTATATACAGAAAAGACCTTTTCTGATGATATGCTCAAAATGGATTTGGAATATGAATTTTTAAGAGACTATTGTCCAAGGAATTACAATACGATTTACACGCATCAAGTGATAGGGCTACTAAATAAGTATACTAAGCTTGAAGATGATTCAAGTGTGATATCGTATTATAAACGTATTAAAAGAATTGCACAGTTACATCCATTAGTAATAGATAAAAGTTTAGGTTTAAAAAAACAATTGATTATCTATTTACTCTTGATGAAGCTATACTGGATAGTAATTATTTATTATCGATATAAATATAGACATAATTAATTAAACAACTAAAGTATTATCAAAGAAAGGATTAGTATGGTACCGAAAGTTATTTCCTATCAGCTTATAAAGGATATTATTAAAGAGTATAAGAAATTACTCCTTATTTTAATGGGGGGCATTTTTGTACTATTTCTTTTATTAGCATTCTTGTTGCCAAAACAATACCAGTCTAGTGTAATGATTCAAGTGAAGCCCCAAAATACTTCATTAGGTGCTTTGTCTAATAATGTAGCACTTTTATCTTTAGCTGGCATTTCAGCTGGTGACTCTGTACTAGACTATATGTCTGTTTTAAAAAGTGATAGAGTTATCAATCCAGTTATTAAGAAACTAGGCAATGAAGATGCAGAAAAAGAAAACTTTGATGCTGATGATTTCGTAAAAAAATACATGCAAGTAGATAACCCTCGTGGTACATCGATCTTGTCCTTTACTATTACTGCTGACTCCCCTGAAAATGCACAACGCATTGCAGGTGACGTCGTAGAATCTTTGAAAAATGCTATTGCTGAAGTAAGTTCTGCACAAGACTCTACATTAGTAAAAATTTTGGAAAAGAAAAACGAAGCTGCTAAACAAAAGATGGATGCAGATATAGCGACTCTTGAAAAATATAAACAAGAAAACGGCGTATTCTCTCCAACAGAACAAGAAAAAATCTTGTTAGAACGTACTTCTGGCTATGAAAAAGCAAAAGCAGAAGAAACCGTAAAAATTAATACAAATTCTGCAGTATTAGGTTCTATTGAGTCTCAAATTGATAGCCAAAACCAAAAACTAGTAGACTCTCAAATGGCTGACAATGCTGAAATTCAATCTATTCGTAAAGAATTGTTCAGCGAAAACGAAAAATTAGCAAAATTACAATACAAATTTACTGATGATTATCCAGAAGTTGCAAAAGTTAAAGAGAATATCGCTTACTTAGAAGGCGAATTATCCAAAACTGTAGCGAAATCCATCGCTTCTGAAAACGTAACAATCAGCCCAGTGCAAATGGACTTATTACAAAAACGCGTAGTTGCAAAGAATAACATCGAAGCAGCGCAAGCGGCTCTTGCTCAACTTGATACATTGGGTAAACAAAACGTAGAACAATCTAATCAACTATCTCAAAAATCCGTTAAGTTCTTAGAATTACAACGTAATGCTAAAGTATCTGCCGATACATATAATATGTTAACTAAGAGCTTGGAAGAATTAAAAATTAAAGAAAACATCGAAGGTATGGATATGCGTGTTATTAATGCGCCTACATTACCATTGAAACATTCTTGGCCACGTAAACTTTATGTAATGGTTGCGGGCGGCTTATTATACTTAGTAATTGCAGGTGCATTTATTTACGTTCAATATACTAGACGTATGAGTAGCACGAAAGACTAGGTGATCCTATGGCATTTTGGATTGGTCTGGCCATATTTACACTAGCCTCCATTGTGGCGGAACGTTTGCTTCCGCCACAATATAAAAAGTTTATGCCCATCCTGGTGATGTGTGTGTTAACTTTCTTTGGCTTATTTAGATACGAAATTGGCACTGACTATGATTGGTATATAGTGCTATTTGATACGGTTAAGATTGATGATCTCTATCCGGAACCAACATTTTTGTTGTTAGTTGATTTCTTACATCAATTCCACTTTTCTTATCAGATGCTATTCATAGCCTATGAGCTGCCAATTATGCTGCTCTTATGGAGTGCTATTAGGTATTACACAAAAGATACGGAGATTCAAATTTTAACTGTTGCATTATTCTTATGCTTGCAATATTTCTTCTCCCTAAATGGTATTCGTCAAGGCCTCAGCATGGTTCTCATCTTTTGGGGTTATCGTTATTGTTTAGAGCGTAAATTATGGAAGTATCTGTTAGTTGTAGCACTAGCAACATCAATACACTATAGTGCTATTATAGCTGCCGTACTATACTTTGTACCGACAAAGGTATTCTCCTGGTATAAGTATCTAATTGTAATGGTTGTAATGTTTATTATATTTAAGCTTAATATTGTATTAACTTTTTTAACCGTACTTTTTGGTATTTTACAAGTAGATGGTCGATATTTAAGTTATCTTTCTGATATAGATGCTGTTAATATGACAGGTCTCTATATGTTTTTCCAATTTGGCTTATTCTCCATTGCTCGTATTGCAATTATGGAATCTCATCCTCAGTATAAAGGTTTGTTGAATATTTGGTTCTTAGGGATTATAGGACACTTCTTGTTCTCCTTCTCTTTACCTATTTCAAGATTAACAAAATACTTCGAGTATTTTATTATTCTCATAATGCCTCTTACCATTCAGTATTTGAATTCTAATTTCCTATTGCAAGTGAAAGACAAAATCTATAACTTTAAGTGGGGATATGTTTTGTTGCTATTCTATATGTATACTTTCTTAAGTATGCTGTCTGCAATCCCACACGATTATTATTCAAATTGGCGTAACCCATATCCATCGAGTATGAATATTGATTACCAATTTAACTTCAAGATGTTTGATCGGTAGAATAGGAGAAACTCTATGTCTCAGAATTTTTCCAAACAGCGAAAGGTTGGCACCTTGTTGTCCTATGCACTCTTGCTAGGCAATACAATCGTCAACTTAGCCTATGTACCGATTCTACTGTCCTTTATCGGCGTTGCCGAGTTCGGTTTATACCGCTTGCTCGGCTCCATTATCGCTTATTTCAACGTACTAGATTTCGGGTTATCCTCAACGATTACCCGATTTTTAGTAAAATATAAGACCTTACAAGACCAAGAGAAAATCGACAAGCTCTTAACGATGTCCCTCATTCTCTACGTAGGCATTGGGGTTCTCCTTAGTCTGGTAGGTCTCATATTCTATTATTCAATTCCACGTGTTTTTGGGGCTACCTTAGAACCATCTATGATTGGTAGTGCTCAAAATATATTCTTATTGCTCTTACTGAATCTATTGGTGCTCTTCGCATCCAAGGTCTTTGATGCGGTCATCATTTCCGAAGAGCGCTTTATTTTCCATCGTTCCGTTAGTTTACTACAAATCTTGCTACAACCCTTTGCGATAGTAGCCATGATTATGATCTATCCATCGGCGTTGAGCGTTGTGTTAGTACAAACCATCTTTAATGTGGTGCTAGTCATTGTGAAAGTTCTATACTGCCACAATAAACTAGGGACTCGATTGGTGTACCGCGGCTGGGATAATGAGATTATCCTTGCCATGCGTAATCTATCTCTTAGCACTTTTGTAGTAGCTGTTGTAGACCAAGTATTCTGGCAAAGTAACCAGCTCTTACTAGGCATGAAAATGGGCGCTGAATCTGTTGCTGTTTATGCTATTGCGAGTCAGATTTACATTAACTACATGAATATTGCTTTAGCTATATCGGGGACATTGCTTCCTAAAATAACGGCTATGGTAACGAATCGTGCTAGCGATGAAGAACTACAGAATTTGTTCCTTAAAATAGGTAGATTACAGTTTTATTTATTGTCCTTAATCCTCAGTGGATTTATCGTATTTGGACATAGCTTCCTTCATTACTGGGTTGGCGACGGTTTTGACTTGGTATACATCATTACCTTGCTCATCATCGCACCTTTCACAATCGACTTGATTCAGAATGTAGGTCTTGCTATCATGCAGGCTCGCAATGTGTACCATGTGCGCGCCGTAGTGTATGTCCTCGTTGGTACCTTAAACGTAGTGCTAGCGTACTTCTGGATCGATGCGTATGGCATCGTCGGTGGTGCGGCGGCTACCGGCCTTTCCATGGTGCTTGGAAACGGCCTCATCATGAATGTGTACTACCAACGGACGATGAAGCTGAACATTATTCATTTCTGGAAAGAAATTTTCCGGTTGTCCCTCGTTACTATCGTCGTAACAGCAGCGGGATTATATATTATTCCTTATATTGATTTAAACAAATCCATTTATATTCTGATTATTAGTATGTTAGTATACTCTTTTATGTACTTCGGGCTTCAACGAGTGATTAATTTTAACGCTTATGAGAAGCAGCTAAGTGATTCAGTTTTAGTGAAGTTAAGATTGAAGAAAAGGTAATACTAAGGAGATAAACATGAACAAACGTAAGTTATTAATGGCATTGGTAGGCGCTTGCTTAGCATGTAATGTAGCTATGGCAAATGCAGCTGGTGTTGAGTATATGGGTGGCGTTTCTACTTCTTATAATCAAGAGGTACAAGACGTATCTGTCGTTGATAGCCATATTAAAGGCAGAGAGGTTGTAACTTTCAAAACAAAACATCCTACAAAGGAACAAAAGTTGACGATGGTCCTAGAAAACGGCGAGTACATTGATCCAAAGGATAGTGTATTCTCCTTGGCTCGTACAGATATTGGGGCATATCGTTTATCTAAATACGATAAAATCAACCTTCATATGCTAGGTTATAGCAATGGGGAGCTCGGCTTTACTGGTGGCGGCGATGCGACAAGTAAATCTGGTATTACCCTTATGATTGGTCCAGATGGTCGAATCAATACACCATATACGGGTGTTATTAAATTGTCTGGTCTTACATTGGAGGAAGCAACTGCGTTGCTTAACCAAAAATTCTCCAGATATGTACATGATCCAGATCTTACAGTAAACGTATCTGAATACGGCGGCCGCCAAGTCTATGTAATGGGCGAAGTACCAAAACCTGGTATCTACCGTTTAGGCGCTGACTACATGAACGTATTTGCTGCTATTTCTAGCGCACAAGGCACAGCTAGAAAGGCTCGTCCACGTCACATCCAAGTAGTACGCGTTATCGATGACACTGTATACGTACGCGAAGTAGATCTGGAGGCTTTCATCAAGAAACAAGATATTAAACAAAACATTGCTCTTGAAGATGGCGATATGATCTACGTACCTAAATCTCACCGTATTATTCCAAGTGATATTGCACCATTTGCATCACTTGCTTATACACTTCATAATGTAACTAACTAATTTTAGTGAAAGCGGAGGGAGAGTATTACCATGAATGTAGCTATCATTTTTGCAGGTGGTACGGGACAACGCATGAGCTCGTCCGGTATTCCCAAACAATTTTTGCTAGTCAATCAAAAGCCAATTATCGTCCATACATTGGAGCATTTCCAATATGCGCCGAGTATCGACAAGATTATTGTAGTATCCTTAGCATCGGGGATTCCTCAAGTGGAGTCCTTGGTGGCTAAGTTTGGTCTAACTAAGGTTGTATCTATCATTCCTGGTGGTAGCACTGGTCAAGAATCTATCTTCCGCGGCTTGGAAGAATGCCGCAGATTATTCGATGATGAGACTGTGGTCCTCTTACATGATGGCGTTAGACCGATTATCAACGAAACGATGATTGAAGAATGCATTTCCTGCGTGCTTCATCATGGTAATGCTATAACCGTAGCGCCGTCTACGGAAACTACCTTCGTAAAAGGGGATGAACCTCATACGGCAGGTAAGATTCTAGATCGATCGCAATGTGTTATCGCTAAAGCGCCACAGTGCTTCTTCTTAGGCGATATTCATAAGGCTCATCTCAAGTCGAACGAAGAAAAACTTGAATTTATCGACTCTGCGTCTATGATGCAGCACTTTGGGCATACTTTGTATCTAGTAGAGGGCTTGCCTGCGAACATTAAGATTACAACGCCAATTGACTTCTACACATTTAAAGCCTATTTAGATGTACAAGACAGTATGAATGTAATTGGTTTATAGTTACTTAGAGGATAGATAATGAACACAGTACTACAAGACGAGTTGATGCGGACCGTCAATAGCAACAAGGATTTGTTTAATTATTTCAGTGGTCGCACTATTTTAATTACTGGTGCTACGGGCTTGATTGGATCTATGCTCATCAAGTCCATTATGACTGCTAACGATGTATTAAACACAAATATCCGCGTCATCGGTCACGTGCGCAATCTAGAAAAAGCAGAAGCTGTTTTTGAAGGGTTTAAGCGGAATACTTTTACCATTACGAACGTAAAGGTAAAGGATATTGCTGAGCCTATCGACTATATTGTTCATACCGCATCACCGACGCAGTCCAAGTTCTTTATCAGTAATCCTGTAGAAACCTTGCATACATCCATCAATCAAACGGTGGAATGCTTGGAGCTTTCAAAAGTACAACACATTAAGAATATGGTCTATTTGTCCTCTATGGAGCAATACGGCATCCAATACGAGGATTATCAAACAATGACCGAAGATGATTTGGGGTATATCAATCATCTAGATACGCGCAGTTCCTATTCGGAAGGCAAGCGCGCCTGCGAATGTTACTGTTATGCCTATGCCAAGGAATACGGTGTGAACGTCACCATTGCTCGTTTGGCACAAACCTTTGGCCCTGGCGTAGCAGGCGAGGACAACCGCGTATCGATTCAGTTTGCTAAAAGCGCGTTACAAAATAAAGATATCGTTTTGCACACAAAGGGCGAGTCTTTATCGAATTTCTGTTACCTCACCGATGCCTTGACGGGTATTTTAGTATTGCTGAAAGCAGGCGCATCGGGAGAAGCGTACAATATTTGTAATGCTAAGGAAACGAGAAGCATTTATGATATTGCAAAACTCGTGGCCCATGAGGTCGTAGGGGGACGCATTTCCGTAGTGATGGATATTCCTGAAACGAATAACTATGGCTATGCACCAACTGTGAAGTATTATTTAACGGCGGACAAGCTCCAATCTTTGGGCTGGGCGCCACAAATCAATATGAAAGAAGGCTATCAACTGCTCATGGATTACTTGGCTCAAGAGAGTTAATGCGCTGTTATCTGTGAAAGTAGTTGCTATCTTACACTATTACTATTATTTTGAGAGACATAGTATATTTTAATTTTATTACACTGAGGAGAGTTATCGGGTGAAACGTATTAAATTATTAGTTACAAGCGCTATTATGGCCATGGCCATCGCTCCAGTTTATGGCGCACAAATTGTATCACCAAATGTAAATTTAAATTCTACAACATATGACATGATCGATTCCTTGCATGCTCAAGGCTATATCGATACATTGCCAACATCCAAGCCTTACAGCCGTTTACAAGTGGCTGAATGGGTACAAGAAGCGAATGGTAAAGTGGATGCTAATACACCACAATTCGTTCAATCTATGCTTCAAAATCTTGAAACTGAGTATGCCGATGATATCCAAACCTTGGCAACAGGAAAACAAGAGTCCAAAGTAGTAGTGGACTCTGCTACTGTATCTGTTACATCTACGAATTCTCCAGAGTACAACCAAAATCGTGGTGGTTGGGTTCGTACGGCGAGCACGTATCAACCATTGAACAGCAATAACAATGGTTATAAATACAATCGCGGCACTACTGTGAGCGGTGAAATGCACATTCGTGGTACGGCGGGCAACCATGTAGCATACGCCATTACACCGCGCGCTGACCTATTTGCTGGCGACAACAGTGCACGACTCGTAAACGGCTACGTGAAAACACATATCGGTGCCGTAGAGGTACAAGCTGGTAAAGATGAGCTTTGGTGGGGCCCTATGCACCAATCCTCCCTCAATCTGTCCAACAATATGAATGCTTTAACAGGTGTGAAAGTAACGACTATTAACCCTGTAAAAGTGGGCGGTACATTCCGCTTCTTGCGTTCCATTAAGCCAACCTTCGTATATGCGAAATTGTCTGATGATCGCAACGACGTGAAGCATCCAAGCTTTGTAGGTGCTCGCGTAGAAGTATCCCCTACAAAACGCGTTGTAGTCGGTGCGAGCTTAACATCTATCATGGGCGGTGCAGGCCGTCACTTGAGCCTTTCTGACTATGGTCGGTTCTTAACGGGTAAAAATGAAAGTAGCCGCTCCAAAGATAAATGGAATAGCATCGCTGGTTACGATATTAAATGGACATTACCATCCATGGAGGTATATGGCATGGTATATGGTGAAGACCAAGCTACAGGCCTTGGCTTTATTCCGAGTCCATCTAAGATCGCTTGGACTGCAGGCGTATACTTGCCAAAACTTGGTAATCACGACGACTGGAACCTTCGCTTAGAAGGCGGTAGAACAAGTAACTGGTGGTATGCTCACTGGTCCTATAACGATGGTTATGTACACAAAGGCAATATTATCGGCGACTACATGGGCAACAGCAGTAATCGTTTATATGCTCGCCTTGGTCACTGGGATAAAAAAGCAAACTTAACAGGTTTCAATGTTGAGTACTTGCGTCTAAACCGTGAACTCCATACAAATGCGAAAGCCCTTAATGTTTGGGTTGACCACAGTCGTAAATTATCTAACGATTGGTCCTTAGCTGCGAAGGTAGGCGTATCTAGACTTCACAACATGACCGATAAAAAAGATAAAACTGCATACTTAGTAGGCGTAGACGTAAAACGCACGTTCTAATTTAAGAATATAATACTTAGATACTTTAAGAGGCTGCTCATGAAGAGCAGCCTCTTTTTGTACTCGTATTGTGGTACCTACACATTTAATTTTACTTAATATTTTTTGATTGATGTTCAAAATTTGCTATTTTTGAACATAATTAATATAATTAGATAAAGTAATGTTCAAAATATAAAGATTTTGAACATTACTTTATGATTAATAACATTTAGAGTATAAAATAATATTATTTTGTACTTTTACTATGATCGTTATCTAGGCTAGATAGGAGGGACATAATGAAGTATGAACCTATGCACAAAATTTATTATAAACAGCCGGCTGAGTGGCAACGTATATTAGATAATCGTCGTAACTCTGAAAGCTCTATTTCCTTACCTATTCCTATCCACGAGTATAATAGACGTAATACATATGGTGCGTTTTTCATGTATCACCCTGTATTAGTAACACTGTTACTATCTATAGAAGGAAAGCGCAGCGCATTTATTACTTTAGTTTCTGAAGTTCCTACAGTCCTGATTTCTCATGTTATGAATGCTTTCTTATCTACTGAAATTAAGGCAAGTAATGATATTGAAGGCGTATATAGTAGTCGAAGAGAAATCCAAGAGGCTATACAAAATAGAGAAAATGATAAACTTAGGTTTTCAAGTATTATTAGTAAATATAAGGCTATTCTTGAGAATCCTCATGGCTTTACCTTTGAAAGTAGCCCAGATATAAGAGCGTTATTTGAAGATATCATTAGTAGTGAAATAGATGATAAAAATCAGCCCGATGGAGTTGTATTCAGACGAGACTCTGTAGATATAGTTAATCATCAAGGTAAAGTAATTCATAGAGGGACATTACCTGAGTCGCGTATTATACAAGAGATGGATCAAGCTTTAGCAGTTCTTAATGATGAGATGCTTGTTCTTCCTATTCGGGTAGCTCTTTTTCACTATTATTTTGGCTATATACATCCATTCTATGATGGAAATGGGCGTACGAATCGTTTTATTTCAACGGCTTATTTAGCAAAATACTTTCACCCTCTTGTGGCATTACGTTTATCTGCAGTTATTAATAATAATAAAAAAGAATATTATGATGCTTTTAAAATGACTACTGCTGAGATTAATGGTGGTGATCTAACTTATTTTATAATTGCTTTTATTTCGCTTATAGAGAAAACCATTGATAATGCTACGGAACTATTGAATAAGCGAATAAATCGTTTATCCGAAGAAAAACAAAAGTTAGAGCAATTTTTCAGCACTAATGAAATTACCGATCCACTATTACGAGAAATATACATCTTGTTACTACAGGCACGGCTATTTTCATTAGGCGTAGGTATTAGTAAAGCTGAAATCATGAATGCTTGTGGTAAAAGTAGAGGAACTATCTTTACTAGGTTTAAACAAATTCCTAAAGACCATCTTATAAAAGTAAAGTATGGCCGTACTGAGTCGTATATGCTAAAGACGAGCATATTAGACTCTAAAGAATAAACTGATATGAAGAATATTAATAGTTTGAGAGCCTTGAGCCAGTGAACGTATTCAATCAGGGGTAGAGAGAAAGCTGAAGTTTTAATGAGATTTTCACCGTTTTTGAGTATACTATAAAATATTTTCACCATAAAACGGAGGTAATCATAATGCGCAAATTTATATATATAATGGCAGCTCTACTCGTGTTAATTGGCATTAATACACGTGACGTAGAAGCTCGTAGAGATGTATATGCTACGACATATCATGGCAATAGCTGGTACGTAGACCAAGACTCTATAAAACGAGTGGGGGATATCCTCAACTTTACAGTGTACACAACAGCTGGTTTGAGTTATAAAGTAACATCTGGCAATGATGACTTCTACAATGCAGATGTATTTTACAATAACGATAAACTCGTAAGCGATAAAGGCCAATCCCGCTGGAAATCCCCAGGCATGATGGCGGCCATGCGCGTGGCACGTAAATAAAGATAAAAAGATAAGAGGCAGTGACTTAGTCGCTGCCTCTTGGTTTATAATACAACATATTAGTATTGTTTATCTGTATTTGACGATATATGATATAAACCCTATAATATAAACAGATAGCCAAGCGAGTGGTTCCGTCGGGCTCATCTCACAGTAAAAAAAATTGATGAAATAGCCTTTCAGTTACCTAATTATCCAGGGGATAACGAAGGGCTATTTGTCTTTTCCAAGACAAATAAGAGCCACAAGTGCACCAAAGGCAATGACAACCGTCATTGCCTCTAGAATTATCATGATCAACTCATAATCACTCATAGACAACCCTCCCTTCATTAACGAAGAGAGGCCCAACCTCGCTGACTATCCTAAGTCCATTATATGGCGAACATATAAGCGAATCAATAAGAATCTATAAATAGAAATATATAAAATAGTAGAAATAATAAAGGCAGCGAGATGATCGCTGCCTTTATTGTATTGATAGTAACGCCTACTAGAGATGATGTGACAATTTTACCTCATATTTACAAGGCTTTGATTATAAATTATAATTAAAAATATTTAATAATAATTTATAGTGTGAATTAGAGAGGGTTTTATGAAACGTGTGAGTAAAACGAAATTATCTTTAGCAATTGCCCTAACAATTGCTAGCTCTGTAGTGCCGTATGCAATGGCGGGAAGTACATTAGTTACTACACCTAATGGTGCATATATTACTGCAAATAACGGTGGGAAGTTTAAGGCTGGTACAATGACAAACTACATATCTACCATTGAGGCAGATACTGGTAGTACAGTCATTATTGATAAAGCTGTTTCTAATATTGGTTATAATAATAAGCCTTTCATCAGCAGTAAAGGTGGCAGTACTGTTACTCTTAAGGAAGGCGTTTATGATGCTCAAAAAGTGAGCACTCCTATTGCAGTGGCCCAAGGTGGTACTGTTAATATTGGCGTAGATGGTAATACAGGCAATTTTATTGGCAAGGATTTATCTTTGGTAGGTGATGTTATTGTTAAAAGTGACCCAAATCATGCGTCTGAAATTAACATTGGTATTGATGGTAAAGAATCACTATGGGACGGCTTAGCATTTAATTTAGCAGATAAAGATGCAAAGCATCCAAGTCATATCAATGTATTCCTTGGTGATTATGGTTCTTGGGATCATTTCTATCAAGGTGGTTTGCATGAAGGAAAATTAAGTGGTAGTACTGAACCTAGCCATGTACATCGACTTGTAGGCTCTAAGAATCGCAACTATGTTAATCATGTAACTCAAAGTGAGTTTAATAAAATTTATGTAGATAAGCTTGAAGGTCATGTAAACTTTATTTATGACCCTAATGATGAAGCTGGAGATACTGAGGACCCGAACTATCAACCACCAACTAAAACCTATAATGGTGTGACACCAGATTCTTTCTGGGGTGGTGATATCCACATTACAAGTGCAGCTCCTGGTGCGGCTGCTCATGTGTACACAACTCAAAAAGGTCTAGACATGTCTTCCGAAGAGAATGTAAATAAGATCTTAGATAACTTGGCACATAAGATGTATTATCACAACTATGTAAATGGTGAAAGAAACCTTCAAGGTACAGTAGCTATTGCATCTGATGGTTCTGAATCTGGTCGTTTTACAGTCATCACTTCTGGTCATGCTAAAGAAGGCGACATTACTTGGCAAGCAGATAAAGATGGTCAAGGTAAATACGTGTATGGTGAAAATAAACCAGCTCCAGCTCCGAAACCAGAGGTAAAACCGACTCCAAAACCTGAGCCTAAGCCACAACCTAAACCAACTCCAAAACCAGAAGTAAAACCAGAGCCAGCTCCGGCACCAAAACCAGAGGTAAAACCTACACCGGCTCCAGCACCAAAACCAGAGGTAAAACCAACGCCGGCTCCGACTCCAAAACCTGAGCCTAAGCCTCAACCTAAGCCAACTCCAAAACCAGAGGTGAAACCAACACCAGCTCCGGCTCCAAAACCAGAGCCAGCTCCAGCTCCTAAACCTGAGAACAACGGTCATATTCATGTTGTGGTAGGTGATTTTGATACACCTCATATGCGCGGTGCTCGTTCTGCTATCATGAGTAATATCAATGGTTGGAGAACGTTGACAGATAATATGTATCGTCCACGTGTATTGCAACAAGGCGAACCTACAGGTATTTGGGCTCGCGTTGGAGGCGGTAAATACAGCTTCAATACAACAGGTATCGATACAGATACAACGTATACACGCATTCAAGGTGGTTACGACGCTAAAACTAGCAGCGGTTGGACCGTAGGTGGTCAAGTTTCCTATCTTCGTGGCAACGATGACTACGTATTCAATAGTACTGGCAAAGAAAAAGCCTTTGCAGTTGGTGCGTACGGCTTGAAAGATCTTGGTAATAACCAATACATCCACATCGAGTCTCAAGTAGGTCGTGCTTCTAACGACTTCACTGTTCGTAATGAAATTGGTGAAAGCCTGTCTGGCGAGACTAAAGCTAATGCATACTCTATCGGTGCACGCTATGGTAAAACTGTGAAGCTTTCAAATGGTACATACATTGAACCACAAGCACAATTGA
>ERZ1034913.987-NODE-987-length-19184-cov-18.654190_pt1 | contig 19184 bp, 20 predicted proteins | sample MGYA00520697_ERZ1034913 | MGnify/ENA primary metagenome ERZ1034913 (study PRJEB33766, sample SAMN09781786) | gut metagenome | biome: gut microbiome | host: Homo sapiens | place: Madagascar | study: EMG produced TPA metagenomics assembly of the PRJNA485056 data...
AGCCTTGAGAAGTTCAATCTCATCATCCACCCATAATAATAATCCGTTGCTCATACTTTTTCTCCTTATGTTTTTTTCGGGGTGCTAAATTACAAAGAAATCTTGAATGGAGGAAGAATCTTATCGTAAAGAATGTTAAGTGTTTTTTATTTTTAAGTTCAGCGATAGATAACGCATGAATTTTTAAGGAATCTTTTATATTATATAAACATCAAAAATATACACATATTATGGCAAGAAACAAGAAAACATCAGAGTCGTTATTCAAGTTCATGAACCTCCTCATCGCCCTGTTGATGAAGAACGGGCAATACCGCACCATGCTGCATTACAAGGCAACGCTCAACAGTTTCAAGCGATACCGAGACAACAAGGATATAGCCCTGGATAAGATTGATGCAGAAGTGATGCGCTCGTATGAAGCATACCTGCATCATACGGCGAAGGTATGCAGCAACACCAGTTCCTTCTATCTCCGCATCCTCCGTGCCACCTACAACAAAGCCGTGGCAAAGGGACTTACGCCGCAGCTGTATCCCTTCAAGGAAGTCTATACCGGCATAGCCCAAACCAGCAAGCGGGCAATTCCTACAGAGGATGTCAGCCAAATCAAGGGCTTGGAGTCAGTCAGGGAACTTACACCCAAGGAAGAGATGGCAAGAGATACATTCCTGATGAGTTTCTATCTGCGTGGTATCTCTTTCATCGACCTGGCACACCTCCGCAAATCCGACCTCAAGGACGGTTATCTCCATTACACCCGAAGCAAGACAGGTCAGCGCCTCACCATCCGATGGGAGAAAGAGATGCAGGACCTGCTGGAAAAGTATCAGGCACAGACCGTTACCTCACCATATCTCTTCCCATTTCTTGTTGATGATGGAAACCAAAGACAGGATAAAACTATTGACAAAATGAAGGCAAAGGTGCGTCAGTATCACAATACAGAAGCCCGCATCTCCTACCATCTTAGGAAGTTAGGGGCTAAGATGGGTATCAGGGGCAAGCTCACCCTCTATGTCGCCCGCCATTCCTGGGCAACGGCAGCAAGAGACAACGATATCTCTATCTCTGTCATCAGCGAGGCATTGGGCCATCATTCCGAACTCACCACACAAATCTATCTCCGCTCCATCAAAAGTTCAGAAGTGGATGATGCCAACGCCAAGATACTGTCAGTGCTATAAATCTTAAAACCAAAATGAACCGATTTTTCTGAATCTTTACATAAGAGACACAGAATCTCGGTGCAAAAATACGAAAAATGTTGGAAACAAGCAAATTATGCGTGTTAAAAAAATAATATCTTTCAACGAAATTCAACATTTTTTCAACATTCATTCCAGACACAATCTTTTAAGTCGTTGATTGAAAGAATGTTTTTGGCTTTTCTGTGTCTCTTATGTAGAGATTCAGAAGAATGTAGAGAAATAAGAACTGAAAATATGGCCTTTATATAAGCGAAGCGTATGATACACAATTTGCTAAACACGGACTTACTTGCATCATGTATGCAGGAGGTCAAAGGACATAAAAGTATTGAAGATTAGTGGAAGTTAGTCTATTGGTTTTTCAATGCTGTGATACATATCACACCCCCAATAATCCGGGAAGAGTAATCTTTTCAGGAGAAACCGAGGTATATACTTTTGAGTTATGTGGTTTATAGTCAATACAGACAAATTTCAAGAACAAAGAACAAAAGAATTTCTTGAAAGTACATATCCCGACATAGTGAAGTTTGTCTATCTGCCCAAATGCCGAACGAAGTATGTCAATGCCCAGGGAGAAGAACGTTACAGTTTTCGACCATTGATATATGGATTGCTGTTCATCAAGGCGGATAGCATCAAAGTATTGAAAAGAATACTGTCACCTTGGGGATATTTTGTCTATGAAGATACCGTCCGTAATCTGGAAACAGGCGAACTGCAGAAAGAAAAGCTTGTCTCAAACGCACACCTTCTTTGCAAGGATGTCAAGGACTTAAACCAGGAATCCATCATAAAAACAGCCACAATTCCAGATGAAGACATGGAGCATTTTATCTATTTCAGCGATAAAATGGCAGATGGCATAGAGGGACTGAGTATTGTAGATAAGCGATATGATGACCTCATTCAGGAGAATGATACCATCCGCCTATTCAGTGGACCACTGAGAGGTTGGGTAGGTGTGGTCAAGCAAATCAAGAGCAAGGGCAAGAAAGATCGCCATCTTTTTGTGCGGTTTGGTAATAACCTCTGTCTCAGTTTTTCCAACGTTCGTCAATACGAAATGCAGGTAGAGCATGAGGCAACCAAGGGACCAAAAGCTGAGGCTGTAGGCGTGTGGCGAGCCATCGACCAGATGATAGGTTATCTTCAGGCCAAGCAGCCATCCGAGAATGCATATCAAGCATTGCGCTATCTTTTCTTGGAATATCAAAGGAGATTGCCCGTCTATCGCAGTCGGAGCATGTCGGATTTGGCATACGAAAACAAGAAAGAAGAGAACACCGTTGCCCAGCAGCAAAAGGTTTTGGATCAGATAGACGAAAGGATGCGAAATAACTTCCGTGTACTTTCCAATTACTTGAAGGCAGGTGAAGTCACCCTTGAAAGGTGGTTGAAAGACCTGATACCTGATGCCCAATTACGTCCATTTCTTACACCAACTTCTGGAGCAATCATCCCGGAAGGACGAGATTATACGGTGTTGCGCCATAATGGAATCACAGAGTTCATCCTCCGCTGTAATCTTCGGGAAATCTTCCTGGATAAACTGAATAAAGATGTAGAGGCAGACAAGAATACCAAGGTCTTCGATGAGGACTATGAGTATTACGCCCATTTTGCACTGTTGAGAACAGAGGCAGGCACAGTCAAGGCCATCTGTTCATGGGGAGGATTCTATGACTATTACGCATCCCAGAGCAGTCAGGAGCAAGAAGCATTTCTCGGCGATTTAGAGACGAAGAAATATACACATTTGCATTACCTGCTGAAAGAAAGTGCCTATAAGTTTGAGAAGATAAACGGCATAGGTGGTTTTTCTATAGAAACAGACATCGCCTATATAGAAGATGTAGAGGAATTGGCAAGTAAGGCACATCAATACTTCACCCATCATTCTTTGCTCTTCACTCAACTCACGGCTGCAGCCGTTGAGGTATGGAAAGGAACCCGCCTTTTGGTTTGGCGTCAATTATTGCAGCGTTATGTACTGCTTCATAAGGTACCGGTAATAGACCAGCCAGCCCATCCTAATCAGTAAGATATAGCAAGGCGGTCCCATCCCGCACAATCTGGCGAGACCTCTGCATTAAGTTCTTCCAAGAAATTATGCGCAGCGATGCCAAGAAGCCCAAAGCTTTGATGCAAGAATATTTTGGAATAGACTCATTGCCTATTGATGAAGACTTCGAGGGCTTAGGACTCTGTGTAGACCCAAGAGACATGACTGAAGACGAACAGGAATTCCCTTTACCTCCCGGCATGAATCTCCATGACATAAAAGAATCCATCGTAAGGCTGATGGAAAAGAGAAAGTAATATCCTCTAGTGAGACTGAGAAACAGCCTTCGTAGCCCATCGTAAGTACTTTCGATGCCCTTCGAAGTTATCTGCGTAATTTGCGAGATCTGTGTGAGATTAAGATATGAAGCAAAAAACTCCTTTGAAAATTTGGTGGTTTCACAGAAAACTCTTATATTTGCAGGCGAAATTGAAATAGAAATAAAGAATTATGGGAAAAATCATTGATAAGACGATAACAAAGATAGTTACAGAAGAGGGTATCTCTCTCTTTCGCCGTGTAACTAAGGTTTTGATGCCAAATGGCAAGTATCGTTATCCTGTAGATTATTTTGATGCAACTCCCGGAGTTGTTAAGGTTTCGAAAGAAGAAATGGATAAGGTAGCAATACCTGTTTATAAAAAGTTAATCTAATGGAGCGATTGATGACTAGTACCCTTTTCGTTATCCAGGCGGTCCCATCCCGCACAACCTGGCGAGACCTTTGATTGGTCCGCCAACCCTATAGCGTAGCGGTTCTGAGCACCGGAGGGCGGTTACATCCCTAATCCCTATGGTAGGGATTTAGGGCTTGGGTATAGGGTAAGGACCACCTCTTCGCAAGAGGGGGACAGGGGAGTCGAAACAATACAATAATTAATAAGGAGATTACGTTATGAACATAGAAGAAAAAAAGGCAGATTTCATACGTCGCTTCAAGGCTTCTAGAGAGCGAAAGGCAGAATACATAGCACAAATGGAAAAGCGTAATCAAGTTAACAGAGAAGAGCCTCAAGCTCTATACCGAGATCTCCAAGAACTGTCCTCTGAAACTCTGGAAAGACCGTCTGGTGGCAGTATGGGGTGAAGAAACAAGATAGGCTGATAGCCTAAAAATGGTTAGTTAATGAAGATTTTCTCTTAAATCCTTGGTAGTTATGAAATAAAATCGTACTTTTGTCGCTATATTAGCAATAAAAATGTATGATTATGGCAAACGACAATAATATACAGCCTGTGGCTGATGATTCACAGATAGTACTTTATCAACCTAACGAAAGTGTAAAACTTGAAGTGAAGGTTGATGCAGGACATGAAACGGTCTGGCTTACTCAACAACAAATAGCAGACTTGTTTGGTACTAAGCGACCTGCAATAACAAAGCATTTGAGTAATATTTATGCGAGTGGCGAGTTGGACAAAAATAGCACATGTTCCATTTTGGAACATATGGGTAATGATAGTAAACAACGGTATGCTACAACTTACTATAATTTAGATGCAATTATCTCGGTGGGTTATCGAGTTAATAGTATCAATGCGACAGCTTTCCGCCGTTGGGCAACAAACGTTTTACGTGACTATCTTCTCCAAGGCTATTCCGTGAATCGTCACTTGATAGCCTTACAGGAGAATATGGACAAGCGTATGACCCATATTGAGGATGTCCAGGCTAAGCAGCAACAGCAGCTCGATTTCTTTATTCGAACCTCCACCCCTCCAGCAGAAATGGTCTTCTTCGAAGGTGATTTCTACACAGCAAGAGTTGCTTTGGAAAACTTGGTTCGTTCAGCCAATCATCGAGTAATCATCATAGATGGCTATGTTTCATCGCTAACTCTAAGTGTACTTGATGTCCGTAAGTCAAATGTAACAGCTACAATTTACACGGTTGGAGTAGGTCAAGGAATGCAACGCTTGATGGAGGAGCATGACCGTCTCTTCCCCGATAATCATATTGACATCCGAAAATGGCGTAACGAGTCTCATGACCGCTGGCTTATCATAGATGATAGCCTCTATCATTGTGGCCATTCCTTAAATGCCAATGGCGGTCATAAGATTTCCGCCATAACCCTGATGGGCACCTCTCCTGAGGTAATCCTATCAAAAGTAGAATAAAAACAATATTCCTCATTCGAGCGACGACCAGTGCAGAGCGATACTGCAATGAGGAACAAAATAATAAAAAAATGGCTACCCGTTACTATATTACATTTCATTCTTCGACGTACGATACAACGAAGAGATATTCTTCTTGTTTACAGATCCTTTCTAAAGACAATCTTGTGGCTATAGGACAAGATATAGCCTTGAAGATTCCAATGTCTTGGTCGAAAGAGAAGATGGCAGATTATATATCATCCTATGCCGTATCACATCCCGAAGAAATGGTATCGATATTAGATGATGAGGAAATAGTCCTTGCTCACGATATCATATCAGGCGGCAAGGGAAATGTTCTTTGGAAACGTCACTTGCTCAAATATCATCATTTGAAATGTATGGTTTGGGTAGTGGTCAATACAGCAAACAGAGGCAAGGATGGATTTGTGATGCTGGATGAGATAAGCGAATCATTTGCTCCCTATATCGAGCAGCGATATGCTGCGGCTAAAGCGAACGTGGAAGCTGCTAAATCTAAACCTGCTCAATCACGTTTTTATCTTAGAAACCTGAAATCAAAACTGGATGGTCTGGATATAGACCAGCTCAAGTATCTTCATCTCCTTTTTGAGATGAACTACATGGAGGATTGCAATTTCTGGTTCCGTGATGAATGGTTTGTGGATGGCTACTACGAATGCTATAACGATTGGTATCGCAATGACTGCAAAGACATCCCGTATGATTTGAATCAGATGGTTTTTGATATCCTGGAAGAGTGGAAGGAGCGAGGCTATAAGGAATATCGACCAGCGATGGAAAGCATCAAGAAATGGTGTAGTTGCAAATGGAACAAGTTTGAGTCAGATCATCAAGCCGAAGTTTCTGCCGCTTTTGATGCTGCAATAGTTCATGAAGAAGAGCGGGAAGTTTCTCGAAGTCTGTTCCCATTCATTCATAATGTACATGAGTATATCCGCAACAAGCAATATCAGGAAGCCATTTCTTTAATTTTCTGTTTGTTCGACCATTTAGGTAAGGCATGTAGAAAACATGAAAGGTGGTTTGATTCATATTGGTGTGGTGGAGTTCAGACAAGTGTCGTTGTATTCTTAGACGTACTGCGTCATCTGTACTGTCATTTGCGCCAACATCCAGATATTCCTTGGCAGACGAAGGAGGCAATGGATTTCCATCTGTTGCTGACCAATAAGCATCATCGTCTCTTTGGTGACCTGGAGTTAGCTTGGGGTGATTCTCGTATGGAAGATATGCTTAACGACGATAGTCCCTATTGTGACTATAGCAATATGGAAGATGAACTATATGGGTATCTGGAGAGAATGATAGGGCAAAGTCTGCCCCAATAGAGTATCTGAGAGCTGCAAGTTGAATGACATTAATTTTGGCGATTATATAGAAGATATACTCACCCGACTGATGGAGGGGGAGCAAGACTTCATGTTCCTAATCCCATGTAATTATAACTCGAACAAAAAGGTGAATGTCAAGGCTGCCTAATAGGTAGCTTTGGCAATACCAATTAATAATATGCTTTTTTTGAAAAATGTTGGATGTGCTAACTGCTGAAAATCAGTAGTTACGTTCTAACGGTGATTTACAAAGGAAAAGTACTTATTGCTTCTCCGCCAATATCAGGAAGAGATGCTTGAAGCCTACTTGACGGAATCAGAAGACTTCAAAGACCTGTTGCACTATTGCAACATCATGTACAATGCTCTTCCTATGCTCCTTCGAAGCACCTACGATTTCCATATCCACTTAGATGCTCGCAAGCTAGCCGCCATTACGATTGTCGCTGGCGGCTATGGTGGTGATATGCCCGAAGACCAGGCGTATGACCTCCTTGATGATATAGACTTCTATTATAATAAGGTGAAGTGCCGCAAGATAGAAAAACTCTTACCGGTATTGAACAAACTGGTGATAGAAGAGCAGAAATTACTCTAGCTTGTATTGAGGAATGCTTCCAGCACATAGCTTAGTAATGATGTCAATGTTTCTTGTTACTAGGTTGTAATATATAAGGTGAAGAAATGCATTTAGCAGACCTTCACTATAAAAACTATACGAAAATAACTTTTTTCGCAAACTGATAGGTGTAACTGCTTGTAATATAGTGGGGACGCTGTATTGGTGATATACAATAAACCATTGGAAATGAAAAATCCCCAAAGATTCATCAAACAGATAGTTGGTGGAAGTATACTGATTATCCTGTTGGCTCCTTTTGTTCTTACAAGACCAGGCTCCGAAACTTTGTCGTTTTTAGAAACTGGTCAAATAGGCGACACAATAGGTGGTATATCATCCCCTATTGTTGGTATAGTGAGTATTTTCTTACTTGCTTATACATTGATAGAGCAATTGGATTTCAATACAAAACAAGTTCAGCTCCAACGACAGGAACAATTCAAAACTACGTTTTTTCAATTGTTGCAGGAGCAGAGGAGTATTACCAGTTCATTATATACAATTTATGAAGGAGTAAACTTGAAAGACCCTGCAAAGATTCAGAAGATTCAAGTTCGTGGGCAAGAATTCTTCAGAATGGGTTCTTTTGTATTGAAGAGTCTTTTTGATTCTATGGAATATGGGCATTATTGTCATGACTATGATCCTAATGAGATTGATGAGCAGCTTGCATATTTAGATTTATGTTCTGATAATAATTATTATGAAGATGAACAAGGCAATCTTCATTCGTTTGATTTTGAATCACTTAAGAAGAAATCACGTTTTTGCTTTCTGAATGATAAATATAAGATAACTAATGAAGAATTTGAGGCTTATAAACATTTAGATATAAAGCAAAAGATAGATTTTGTTTATGGACGTTTTTTCAATATCCATGAAGAGTGTGGTAACTATTTTAGGCATCTGTATAGAATATTGTATTTTATAAAGCAAGCAGAGGAAGAGGAGTTACTTGGTATTTCCGATGTTACAGTTAGACAGAAAGTTTCCAAAAGATATTATGATTTGGTTCAATTTGTTCAGGCTCAGATGTCCACCAAAGAAATGCTTATGGTCTTCTATAATAGCTTTTCTTTTCCAAAACTAAGGGAATTACTGATTAGGTATAACTTATTGGAAAATTTGACAGTAGAGAACCTTATAGCTCCCAGCCATAATTGCATTGATGGCTATCATTTAAAGAAACAACTTATTTAACAATTTATATTGTTGGAGCATATGAAAGACTATATCTTAAATTTCGAAGGCTATTGGAGAGATTGCAATAAAGGTGGTCTTCCTACTTATAAAGGAGTGTACCTAGTATATCGTTGCAATTATAATGTCCAAAATGATACTGTTAATCTTATTGAGATTATCTATATCGGTCAGGCAGAGAATATTCACGACAGGCATATATGTCATGAAAAAGAGCAAATATTTAAAAGCCAGTTGCAGGAAGGTGAAGAACTTTGCTTTTCCTGTGCAAAGGTCGAACAGGATTTAGACTTGGTGGAAAATGCTTTAATTTTTGCTCAGAAACCATCCCTTAATGAAAAAGGAAAGGACAATTATGCTTATGATGAAGCTCATTTGGTTTTAAGTGGCTCTTGTACTGGTATGAAGTATACCGATTTTACAATACGTTGATTTTTATAAAAATAGGAAAAGTATTATGGCAGATACAGATGGTAAGACAAAAGAGGAGAAACTAAAGAAATGCTTTGTCATTATGCCAATTAGTGATGTTGATGGCTATCCAAAAGGACATTTTGATAGGGTTTATGAGTTCATCATTAAACCAGCATGTATGCAAGCAGGTTTTGATGCGATACGGGCAGATGTTACAGCTAAGACGAATGTCATAATAGTGGATATACTGAAGCATGTATATGATTGTGAAATGGCAATATGTGATTTGAGTGCTCGAAATCCAAATGTTTTCTATGAGTTGGGCTTTCGTCAAGCCTTTAACAAGAAAACTGTTTTAATGATTGATGAGAAAACAACACGTCCCTTTGATATTAGCGCCATACGTTCGTTTCAGTACCAGTCCTCTTTGAGGATTGATTTAGTCAACGAAGCTAAAGAAAAATTGACTAAGGCTTTGATGGAAACAGAAACAATGGAAGAGAATGAGACTAACTCCTTGCTAAAACTGTTGTCAATAGAAAGCCCAGCTAAGCTACCTCAGAGTTTAAAACTGTCTGACGATAGTTCTCTTATCTTGCAAGCCATACGAGATTTGGGGGATGAAATTCAACGGAATTTCCGTAAGAATAGGCATTCGTCAGTATTGGTAAAGCCCAATTTACGTAGATTTACATTGCCAAACGGTGAACGTGTAAAAGTAGGTGATCATTTATACGACACCTTGAATAACAGAGAGTTTGGCGAGGTCATAGATATTACAGACAATAATATGGTAGTCAATAATAACAAAGGTTCTGTTGAATTTGTGAAGCTTGAACAAGCCGAGCATTTGGTAACAATGCCTTTTTGATCAGCCTTAAGTTTTGTTGATCAAATATCTTTGTATTCCCGTTTGTTCTTTGTGATGGTGGAGTCGTGGTGATGTTTTCATTAAAATATAATATGAATTCTCAAAAAAATAGATTACTATTATGGCAAACAATAAATATTCAACAGAAATAAGAGAAACTCCAAAATCAAAATATTTGAAAGTATTTTTCTTGGATGACTCTGAGGCTAGGAAAACACAAGAAATACTCATGGCATTAAAAGAGGTAAAGACTGTCAACATAACTGTGTCAGAGAGTAAATCACATCCCGGCGACACTTTAACGATATATCCCAAACCAATGGTCGACATTGATACTCTGGATAAAGAGGTTAAGAAATCCCTGGATAGTTATTTCTCTGGAGTGACGGAAGTAAAGACAGAAATAATATCAGCTGTCGAATTCAAAAATATAGAGACGAAAATACTTGCTGCTTTAGATGAAGCCATCGCAACAATCGATGTCAGTGTCGCATGGTTTACCAATGGCACACTCCAGATGAAACTATTGGAAAAGAAAAACGAAGGTTGCAAAGTCCGTGTAATGGTTGATGCGAATTATACTAATCAAAAACATGGGGTTGATTTGAATCCATTTGAACATAAGGCTATAAAGGCTGAACGAAAAGGTATTATGCATCATAAGTTTTGTGTAATAGACAATAATATTACGATACATGGTTCGTATAATTGGACAACTAATGCCGAAACGAAGAATAATGAAGAAATTTCTGTAGATAAAAACGATGTAAAGAAAGCCTCTGCATATACTAAAGAGTTTAACCGGCTTTGGGATAAAAATGATGTATAGTAAATTAATGTAAACTAAGACGTTAAAAAATTATGAACAAGTACAAAATAATAGAAGCGAGAAACAGAACCTATGATATATATAGGCGTTTTGCTCGAAAAATAAGCGAATTTGATAGTGCAGTACTCAAAGTTGAAATTCATTATGAAATGAGATTCTTAACAGGAGTATGTCCTATACCTCCGCTTATAGGTGATGTCATATTGAATTCTGACGATAAACTATTTTGGTATCACAAATGCCTCAATCGAGATTGCACTGGTAGTGGATTCTATTTGACAGATGAGATTTCAGAAGCAATAAAATCTCATAAAGTTGTTAAGGGTGAGAAGTACTGCGATGGCAAAGAAGATTGGAAATATTTGGATGCCTCTGGATGTTCTTGCGAGACAACATTGTATTATGAGATTAGGCCAGTATTTAAATAGTCAGTAATATAATAGCAAGATTCTTCATGGGGGTGTAATGAACAAAAGGTATTTAGTCAACCCCAAGCGGTCTCATCCCGCACAATTTGGCGAGACCTTTGATTGGTCCGCCAACCTTATAGCGTAGCGGTTCTGAGCACCGGAGGGCGGTTACATCCCCGCTTCCTGAGGAAGAGGGGCTTGGGGAGAAAGTGGAGCTCCCTTTGGCTAAAGGGAGACGGAGGGATTCGAAAAATCTTATGTAAGAATTTAAGTTAGAATCATGAATATAATCAAAACAAATATTGAAGGCGTACTCATTATTGAGCCACGTCTCTTCCGTGATGCTCGTGGCTACTTCTTCGAGAGCTTCAGCGAGCGAGAGTTTGAAGAGAAGGTTGCCCCAATCCTGGGACACAATGTTCATTTCTGCCAAGACAACGAGTCTATGAGCAGCTATGGCGTAATGCGAGGCCTGCACTTTCAGTGCCCACCTTATACTCAAAGCAAGTTAGTACGCTGCGTAAAGGGTAGAGTACTTGATGTAGCAGTAGATATTCGTAAAGGTTCACCAACCTATGGCAAGCATGTAGCCGTAGAGTTGACCGAAGACAATCATGTCCAGTTCTTTATTCCAAAGGGCTTTGCCCATGGTTTCGCCGTTCTCTCAGAAACAGCCGTCTTCCAGTACAAGTGTGATAACTTCTATCACCCAGAGGCAGATGGAGGCATCAGCATCCTCGATGATAGCCTTGGTATTGATTGGAAAATCCCAACAGAGCATGCCAATCTCTCTGAGAAAGATACAAAGCATGCAATGCTGAAGGATTTCGATTCGCCATTCGATATCAATGTAGATTTGTATGGACATGAATAATAGATAATACATGATAGTTTTACCAGATACAAAAACTTTTAATTCCAGCATACGCTTGGTACAACTCGTTGGAGGTGTTACCAAAGCAAATATGCTAAAGGTGTGCGACAAACTCGACCTGTATGTTAGTCCGAACTTGAAGAAGGACGAGACGGCACGCCGAGTGGCGCAGGAACTGCTCGATAGTCCTATTGAGATATTGAGCAACCTTAACAAGCAAGAGTTGCAAATTATTGATGAGTTTGTCAAAGGTGGGGCCAATACCTATGTCGTTCGCAAGATGCGCAAGACCCAGTACAAGCTTCAGAAGCTATACTTGGTCGCCACCTATTGCGACGAAGAAAAGCAAGAATGGCACATGCTGATGCCCGACGAACTGCGCGAGGCTTTGTCAAGCAATTACAAGTTCTATCTTGACTTGGCAGAGAAAGGTCAAAAAGGTCCTACTGCCAAACAACTTCGTATGATGGCAGCGATGAAGAGGATAATGGGAGAATGAAATTCTATATAAACTGTTATGGCAATAAATATAACTTTACTTCCTGCCGAACATGGTGATTGTATATTCGTTTCTGCATACGATTACAATATTCTCATAGATGGAGGTGTCGCCCAAACTTATCAGGATTTGCATGACAGAAGAAATCCTGATAAACCATTGAAACTATTGATAGACAAGTTGCATGAAGAGAATAAGCATATAGATTTACTTATTGTTACGCATGTTGACGATGATCATATAGGAGGAATCATAGAATGGTTTGAAGATGAGTTTCCTAAAGAAAATTTTGTGAGAGAAATCTGGATGAATGACGATGTTATTTTATCTGATAAATCCAGTTTGCAAAATTCTCCAACCCAAGCTGGGAAACTACTTGAATTGTGGAGAGACAAGGGACGGTGCTATAACAACAACATAGTGCAAGGAGAAGAATTTGATAGAGGACCCTTTCATATCAAAATATTAGCTCCATTGTCAAAATATCGAAATGGCATTGCCGAGAAAATAAGTGCTTCATTGCATAATACAGGCGCAGCCAATGGTACAGATTCTGTTTCATTGAAAGAATTGGCTGCTAAACCATGGAAGAATGGAACCCTCACAAAAGAGAATAGAGCTTCCATTGCTTTTGAACTTTCCGATGCAGATGGTGATAAGGTATTGTTGCTTGGTGATGCTCATATTAAAGATATTATGAATGGTCTTGATTGCTTTTATCCTAAGAAAGAACACCCCATCAGATACAAAATCATAAAACTCTCACATCATGGTAGTAAGAACAATTTTAGTCCAGCCTTTATACAGAGGGTACATGCAGATACTTTTCTTGTTTCTACCAATGGAGATTTCTTTGGGCATCCAGATAAAGAAGTGATTGCTCAAATAATTTGTAATACAGATTCTATTATAGGCTTCAATTACGGAGAACGAAAGAATAGCTTGTTTACTAAGCAGGACTTTATGGATTTTCCTAATTTGAAGGAACGTGTATTTACCACTATATCATGCTTGGAATAGACGATATAAAACAGAAACTTACAGTTAGGGTTAATGATGGGACAGGGGTTCTTGTTTCTCCATTAGATAAGGACATTTTGTATGTATTTACATGCAGGCATGTTGTGTTAGATGAAGGTAAAAACATATTGCCACTAGACAAAATTTCCATCAGCTATGATGAGTCAAATAGTAAACAGGCACATGTCTTTCCCGTTCAAAGTGTTGCTGTCTCCGAGCAAGGAGACTGCGATATTGCTGTATTGGTTGTGAAACGTGACATAGATGTACCTCATCTTTATATATCATCTGATAGGATAGAATGTTTTCATATAGGCTTTCCAAAATGCCGAAAAAACGCAGAAGATAAAATTGGAAATATCTTGGTACTGTATATTAATCATTTTGATAGTAATAGTGAAGTAGATGTTGTTGAATATCAATATGATGTGCAGAATAACGAAAAGGAGATCAAAGGTATGTCTGGAGGAGGAATTTTCAATAAAGATGGTAAATTGGTTGGTATCCATACTCAGTCTGCTATGCATGACAAGCAGGAAATGCTTGGCAAGAGTGGAATGCTTCCAGTATCTCTCTTTTTGCAACTTATTGCTGAAAAAAAGTTACCGCCAGTCCTTAAATTTGATTTAAGTCAGTTTGGTAAGATGGTTGGATGGGTGTTTGACTTCAGTCGTGAACGTTTTGTGGACGATAGAACTGCTCAATTTGCATCTGATTTAGACCAATATAAAGCCATAGTTGAGCAATGGTCTCCTATTCGCATATTTGATGTCTTGAAAAAGGAGGGGAAAATCAATAAAGGGACTAAATTGGAAAGTTTAGACCAAAGATATTGGCAAGCATTCACCTTATTTATAGTTGGTGTTATTGCCTTGCTTGACTTGAATGAGCCTGATGGCGAAAAAGCAATAGTCTCTTTGTATGAGAAATTCCACTATTGCTATTCCAACGAAGAGTTGGATGTATATGATGTAAGGGAAAAACTTGAAGCCAAGTTGGTTGTTGGAAAAATTAAGGGAGCATTTCTTGTAGTGGGTGGACTCAATAAAACCGTATTTTATGGAAACTATGCTGCTCCAAAAGCACAGGTACCCGACCTCAGAAAGGCGGAAATCATAGAAGAAAATGATATTTCAAGGTCTCGTTCAAACGTATTCAATCAGATGACAATTATCAATAATAACATCTTTGAGACTGCTGTCAAGGATTGCGCCAATACGATAAAGGAAGTTACGATAGAACATTATCGTAACAAGTTGAAAGAAATTATAGAAGTGTAGGTATGGAAATCACTCTTGATGTTTGTAAAAAAGACTGTTTTGGAATCGGTCGGGAATTTGTAGTTGCTGTAACCCCAGTTCTAACAGAAGAAGAACTGCGTCAGTATTGGAAAGATTTCAGAAATCTTCTTATTCATGACTACCAAATTGAAGATATAGATGAGTTTACTCGTTGGAACTTCTATCTTTTTTATGTTGTTCCAGACAAAAATATGATAGACCGTTCGCTGAAATACAAAATAGAGCATGATACAATATCCTCTCGTAAAATCATAGTCAACGAAAGTGACATAAAAGAAGGTGCAGAAAAATTAATAGACTTATACATAAGGTATATTATAAAACCTACAGAGCAAATGAAAGAGGACTTTGCAATGTATGACTGTAATCCAGAACTATTAAAGGTATATCAAAGCAATGAAGATAAATAAGGTAAACATACATGCTTTCCGACTTTTTGGAGATGAGACTGTTGATTTTTCTGCTAAAAAAGATAGCAGAAAAACAGCAAACTTTGTTGCACTTTATGCTCCGAATGGATTTGGCAAGACAAGTTTCTTCGATTCAATGGAATTCTGTATGACAGGAAAAATTCATCGTCTTGATGATAATCTTCCAGAAAATGCCAGTGAGGACAAATCTCATTCTGGCAATAAATCTTTTATACATAACAAGGATTTATCAGGGGAGCATATAAAAGTTGAAATGGATTTCGACGACAGAAATCCTATCGTTAGAACTTGCAATCCAGATGAAGAATATAAGATATTACAAGGTGATGGAGAAAACGCATTTTTCACGAATGCCATTCTGTCACAGGATTTCTTCTCTGAATTTATTTCAAACAAGGATGCCAAAAGTCGTTTCGAGATTTTTACGAAAAGGTTTAAGGAAACTGAAGGATTGTTGGATTATAGGCTTTGGTTAAAAGAGATGTACACAAGTTGTGGTCGCCAAATCACTTCATTGGGCAGACAAATTAAGGATAAAACAGCCCAATTGAATCAAGAAATTGTGAATGTAGATTTGAAGGCAAAACTATCAGATATCTTAGTCTCTTTAAAATCTGTAGGCATCTCAGTTGACATCAAAGATTCTTTTTCTGAAAAATACTTAAAGGAACTCATTCTACAGGCAGAGATTTGGCAGGAGCAATCCATTAAACGTCATGCGAGTTTGACCTCATTAATTAATGCTTATCAGAAAGTGGAAAGCGGTACTGATGAACTAACCAGTATCTATCAACTTCCTGCACTTACAGAAAGAAAGAGCTCTATCCAAAAGGAAATTGATGAACTTCAGCATAGTCTTTCCGATATTAAAAGGTATAGAGAACTGTCCGAACTGTTATGCAGATTTCAAGAACAGGAAGTAGAATCTAAAGAAAAAAACGACAGATTAAATTTCTTGATAGACAACTATGCACATTTCTGTGAGATAGCCTGCAAATTAGCAAATAAACAGCTATATGTAGAAAGACAAAATGTCCTAATCGAGGAAGCATTAAAAAATAAAGAAACAACAGCCAAACAATTGTCTCTTTTGCAAGAAGAATTATCAACCCTTACGAGAAAACGAATTACTGTGATTGAGAAACTTGAACATCTTCATGAAAAATATGAGGAAATGATCAAGTTAAGAATATCACTTGATGATGAGTCAAAGACGTTGTCGATTGCTCTGTCGAAAAAAGAGGATTTAGACAAGGAACTATTATCGCTACGCATCCTGTCAGACAAACTTCATTCCTTGTACGAATCTCTATGTGAACGAAAGGTAAGTTTGGCAGATGGCTTGTTCGTGAAAGAAATGAAGAACATTGTTGATGTCTTGCATGAGATTGGAGATAAAGATAAAGAAATAGCAGATGTTGATAAAGCGATAGTAGAAAAGAAAAGCTATCTTGGAGATATAGAGGCATTGGTAGCCAACTCACGTGTTATTCTTTCCAAAATAGAAGGAGGCGTATGTCCTTTGTGTGGCTATGATTATCATTCGCATGAAGCTCTGTTAGAAAGTATATCAACGAATACAATTTTAGAGAAATCCCTGCAGTTGCATATTCAGAAGAAAGAACAACTTGTATATTCCAAGGAAAAACTCAATACTAAAAAGGAACAACTTTTCACGGATTTAATAGCTTCAGTTGATGAACACTTGGAGAAAGCAGAAATTCAAATTAAGGAAACAAAATCCAATCATGACAAAGTTGTTAAAAGTATATTGGAACAGACTATTAGTATAGAAAAAATCCAAAGTCGCTTAAAGGAAGCATATACAGAACTGGCAGAAATGCCAGAGGATAAAATGCGTCGAGTTTTAGAAGATAGCAAGAAGCAGTACTCTGATAGTATAATTGAAAAACAGAATCGTTTGAAATCTATTGAAGAGGAGCATACTAAAAAAGATTTGCAACTTGCTGTTATCAACAAGAGTTTAGAAACAGCGTACAAAGAAATCTCAACCATCAAATCTGACGATTTTTATATTGAATATATTAGCAAATCAGAAAATGCTCGTGTGACTGAAGAAGTGCTATCACAATGGAAAAATTCGATTAAAGAAGAGAATGTAAAACAAAACAAGTTCAAAGTACAAATTCAAAATTTCAATCAAGAATTGAATGAACTGAAAGAACGAAATGTTGCTATTGAGCAAACTGAAGTTCTACAAAAGCAATATGATGAGAAAACAACACAAATACACCAAATAGAGAAGCAGCGAGCACGGATATTGGATTATCTTGAAACAGGATGCAGTTTAAACGAAACGATTACTCAGAGTTGTGACCAAGATGTCATTCTAATATTTGAGCAAAGTCTCAAGGAACAGAAGTCATTGAAGGAAGAACAAGAGAAACGTCAAACGGCATTAGATGATTATATATCGGTTCTGCATCTTGTTGAGAAATTTCTCGATAACAGACGCATTGAGGCAGAGCTTTCTAATTTGAGAAAACAGGAGGCAGAGAAAAAACTTTTAAGAAATACTTGCAAGAAAGAGATAGAGGGCATTGAACTACACCTTGAAAAATTCGTGGATAGTTATTTTGAGCTTGACCTTATCAATAGGTTGTACAATGCCATTGATCCTCATCCCGATTACAAGGAGATACAGTTCAAATGTGATTTCAAGCTAAAAAATCCACGATTGAAAGTTTTAGTAAATAGCAGGGAAGATGGAAAGGAAAGTATTGTGCCAAACTTGTATTTCAGTACTGCCCAAATCAACATTCTTTCTTTTTGCATATTTCTAGCAAAAGCATTATTTGCAACCGATGATGAAGGAAAAAGCATGGATTGTATATTCATTGATGATCCTATCCAAGCTTTGGATGACATCAATATTCTTTCCATCATAGACCTTTTGAGAAATGTTGCCTTTTCAATGGACAAACAGATTGTATTGACAACACATGACCGCAACTTCTTTGAACTGTTGCAAAAGAAAGTACCTGATACTCTTTTCAACTCTCGCTTCATAACGTTGCCTGAGCGTGGAAAATTTGCGTATGTATAATATTTAATCAGATATTTTAAAGAACAATTAAAATAATATGACTACATATAAATATAAAGATGGGGATAAGGAAATTATAGCTAACCAAATGGAAGATGTGGAAAATGTATCATATAGAGAAACTATGGTAAAGTTTCATGCATCATCTATAGCTCCAGCCATAAAATTAATGTTGGAAAAAGACAAGAATTTTAACTTGCCTTGTAACGATGAAATTATCAATCAAGTTGCATTGATGTTTGCAAAGCAATCGTATAGTGAATTATCAAAAGAATCCGTTGATAGTAAATTAAAAAACATCTTTCAAAAAGAATTAAATAAAAAGGAACAGATACGCTTATTGAAAGGGGTTCAACTTACAGAGCCTCAGTTATCGTCTTTATTCAACTTCGCAGAAAATGGTATTCATTGGCATTGTTTTTTGCAAACATATAAAGGTTTGAAAGGAATGGAATCTGGTGTACAAGGCAGCAGACCTCACTTGCATTATCTTTCAGATTCTTTTGGCATATCAAAAGATGATTTGGTGAAAATGATAAAAATGGGGAAATACCCAAATACCCCAGTACATATTCCTTTATTAAGTGATAAATCTGAAGACTAAATTTAAATTGTCAACTCTATCGTCAGAAAATAACAAACTAGTATCATATCTCCAGGCGGTCCCATCCCGCACAATATGGCGAGACCTTTGATGGTCCGCCAACCTTATAGCGTAGCGGTTCCGAGCACCGGAGGGCGGTTACATCCTTCCTTCTGAGGAGGAAGGCTTGGTTGGAGGTGGAGCTCCCTTTGGAAAGGGAGACGGAGGGATTCGAAAAAATCTTATAATAAGAGTAAGCGTCCGAATTCTGGGCCACTATGAATTTGGCGCTTTGAAAAATAGTTGAT
>ERZ1034913.988-NODE-988-length-19181-cov-8.097616_pt1 | contig 19181 bp, 10 predicted proteins | sample MGYA00520697_ERZ1034913 | MGnify/ENA primary metagenome ERZ1034913 (study PRJEB33766, sample SAMN09781786) | gut metagenome | biome: gut microbiome | host: Homo sapiens | place: Madagascar | study: EMG produced TPA metagenomics assembly of the PRJNA485056 data set...
CATATATATCACGCTAATATCCCCTTTCGTCGCTTCTATATATTTATTGTATAATTTTAATCTATTTTCGATGTTTTGTGGGTTTCTATCCATAAATTTCTCTCCATATTCACGAATAAAATAACCAGCATCTTTATCTTTTGGAGTATTGGTATCTGAACGAGCCTCTATAAATAGTGCTTTGATTTCAGCTTCATATCGTTCCATACGTTTTTCTAAATTTTCCTCCATTTCAGCCACTTCTTTTTCCCATTTTTTCTTATCTTCTTCTGTATATTCTTCATGTACTATTTGTACACGAAGTCTACCAGACATATCAATCATGTGTACTTCTTGTTTTTTATAATGCATTAATTAACTAACCTCCTCATTTATTTCTAATGGGTTGATGTATAAACCTTTATAAATTTTATCTGTTAAAACTACTAAATTCGCAAATGGGATAATCATATCTGTAACAAATTGTCTCATTTTATTAATATCTGTTTCGATAACATAATTATGTTTGGTTACGACTTGAAAAATACCCAATATTTGACCACTTTTACAATATAATGGAATTGCAATATATTGAGTATATTTATCTAAATCAGAAGTATTTGACACCCGTTTAAAAATTCTCAATATTTCTTCGTTGTTCATAGCAATTTCTAAATCTGATAATTGGTTTTTAATTAAATCAGCGTAATGATAAATACATTCTGATAATTTAACACGACTCTTACATGCGTTTGGTCTAATAGCAATTGGACTTGAATGTGAACTCATATGTATCCATTCTTCTCCATTTTGATCCTTTATATATGATATATATCCAACTGATATATTTGAATTATCAAAATCATTACAATGTTGTTGTATTATGTTTTTTGCACATATGCAAATTTTATCAACAATTTTGACTTTATCCCATGCTTTATCTGAAATTCGTCCATTCTTTTTTATATTATGAGCAAATGAATTAATCGTTCCAGACCATCTTTCTATTAATTCAGAAATTGCCGATATTTCAGAAGTGGCAGTTTTATAATCATTCTCCATATGGGCTAATATATTTATTAAATATGCATTTGCTTCTTGTAACTCTTGAAGTTCTTGACTTATATTATCCTCAAAATTACTAGAATAAATTACAAAAATAAGTAATATAAGCATTAACATTATTACAATACATATTAAAATGGTGTGATATACTTGGTTTGTAGTTGCTGAATATATGATTCCAATAACCGATATTATTGTTGGAATTAGCAGTAATATTAGGTTTTTAAACCATATCTTTTGATAAAAATGTTCTCTCATAGTATATTCTCCCTCTTTAATATATTATGATTTCCATTATATACCAAAAATCGACATAAAACAACACTTTTATAAAATACAACACTTTCAACAAGAGAGAATATTTTCTTGCACCCTCACCCCATTTATGCTATACTTATCTAAATGTAAAATATCGTAAATCAAAGGAGGTACAAGATGAAAAAATTTAACAAATCATTAGCAATCACACTGATCTTATCACTTTGTCTTACCTTAGCAGCACCGGTTGATGCAAAGTCCAAAGTCAAATTAAACATAACAAAAGCTACCCTCTCGGTCGGTGGTTCGATTAATCTGAGACTTCTCAATAACAAGAAGAAGGTGACATGGAAGAGTAGTAACAAGAAAGTAGCTTCTGTTACGAAAAAAGGTAAGGTAAAAGCAAAGAAGAAAGGGAAAGCTTCTATTGTTGCTAAAGTTGACAAGAAGAAATATACTTGCAAGGTTACTGTTGGTAGTGCGAGTAAGAAGAATATAAGTAAGAAGAGGGCAAAGAACGTGAAGAAGACTGCTGTTCCTACTGCTACACAAAACCAAAAACCACCAGTTCCTACAATGCCACCAATACCAACCCCAACTCCTACAATTCCAAGTACGGCAGAATTTGTTGAAAAAGAGATTACTATGAAAGTTGGAGAGACACATAAATTAGAAGTAAATGTAGTAAGAGGAACAATGTACCATGCTGTTGTTTCAGGATTTTATAGTGAAAATAAACAAATTGCAACTGTAGATATTGGAGATGGTATTGTAACAGCAATATCTGAAGGCACAGTAAGAATAAAATATTTATCAGGTGCACCAACATGTTATTGTACAGTCACAGTTATAAGTGCAGATGAATAATATAAATATCAAACTGATTAATAAGCTCATGAACTTGAGCTTATTTTTTTGTATCCTACAAGATATACGACGCATCCTAAAGTATGTGCTTCGCCGCTGATATTTGTCATAGTTAATGTTAATTTACCATTTGAATGATTTTCAGAAGTCACAATTCCATAACTTTGTGTAACTGGAATTACCATAATATCTGTAATATCTTTCAACATACTATAATCATAATCAGTCCATGTTTCACTTTCTAAATTTTGTTTTACATTTGGTGAATTAAATGATACCTTTGAAATACTACTAATACATATATCTCCGATATTAGAAGCATAAATATTTGTATTTGATATCACTAAATTTTGTTCTGTATCAACAGCAAATAAATATGAATCTTCTGGTGTATTTCCTTTTGGTTTTGCATAAATACCTTTTGCTGATACATCAACATATCCATGTGAAGTAATTGGTGTTGTTTTATCATCTGATTCTACACCACAGATAATTTTACCATTATTAATTGTAGTTTGATAATTCTTATTGTCAATCTTATAATCATCCCTATTACCAATCGTAGTAAGATAATTATAACCTGTATTATAAATTCCCGATCCATCAATATTCCACGAACCGATATTACCACTCGTAGCAGTCATATTTCCAAAAGAATCTACAGTAAATGTATTATTCACATTGATACTTCCACCAAAACGTGCATTACCATTTTGGTCAAATGTAATACCACTTGTATCACTACCAATTCTCAAACAACCTTTGCCATCCGAATTAAAATCAAATAATGACTTTCCATTACGTGATAAAACCATAGATGGATTTTCGGGTTTGATAGCAATCTCGCTAAGAACCTTTCCATTACTGTCCTTTTTGACCATTGTGAAACCATTCTTGTCAATATAGTAATTTCCAGAATCATTCATGATGCGAAGTTGTTCTGACATAACAAGATCACCGATCAGCACTCCTGCATTGATACCATAATCCCATTTATAAATCTGATCCACATCATCAAAATAACTGATCTTACCGATTGCAGCACAGGTATGTTCCCAACTATCCTTTGTAAACGCAAGAAGATTATTTGTCATGGCAAGCTGTTCAGGAGCAAATTCATTTTTAACATCATCCCATTCTCTGCCCTTGAAACCATATTTGTTCCATACAAAATCAAGATTGTCAGAAGATTTGATCATAGTATTTGCAATATCAAGACCATTTTCTTTCATATTTTTGAATTGCTGATTTGCTTTACTGCCTTTGTCAGCCTGTCGTGCCACATAACTGTAACTACTTGCCATAGAGGAAGCCTGCTTGAGAATATCTTTTACCTGATTTACAGAAGATACTTTATTCTTAATCGTATCAGAGAATTCCACAGAACAGTGCGAGAGATCTGAATAATTAAAAGAAACAGTAATAATTCTCATTGTGTAGATATCTTCATCTATACGAACACGAATATAATTACCTAATTTGAATTTGTCCCAAAATGGTTCAAATTCTTTTAATGTAAGAAGATTTGCTATTGTAGCAGTAGTAGAATAATTCACCTTGCAAGCTTTCTCTATTTCTATATTCGCTTGTTTGAGTAATTCTTCCACGTTTTCCATCAATACACTTTCAGGTTGGTCTTCTCCAATAAAATTATCATTTTTATATGTATCAGTACGTCTAAAAGTACAAAGCTCAATCCATAAATCCTTACCCCCTAATGTATTTTCTACTCTTGTTAGAAAGTTTTGTAAATCACAATTATTTCTAATAACGTTAATCTTATTGCTTAACGTATCATTCTCTTTTTCAAGACTTTCAATCTTTTTATTAAGATATGAAATCCTTGCAGCCAAACATTCCATTCTGCGCTTATACTTACCGAGAAGAGAATCGAAGATTGGCTCTTTCGTATTATCATCTTTAATATACATTAACAGCCTATCCTTTTCAGTTGCATCATCGGATGCTATTTCTGCATTTTTCTTAGAAATGACCTGACTGCAAGCTTCATACGCATCAAAATATGACTGTAAACGTTCTACACAAAACATCGTGTAATGATTAGATTGTAAGTTCTTTGGATTGGTTTCGTTATCATATTCTGCAAAACTGTCAAAATTATAACCAGACTGATATTTATTCGTTGTTGGATCAAGAGGTGGATCAAACACCATTACTTCTTCTTTGGTATCTACTTGTTCTAGCTTGATATCTATTTGCTGTTTTAAATAATAGAAGTAATCAGAGGTATATGTTTTGTTGTCATTTTCATTAACGTATAACTTATATCCCTTTTTTACTGGAAGAGTGATAGTGGACGAAGTATATTCATCCTTTAACGTTATGCCATCATCTTCATATTCATCTTTGAGATAAATATGTGCTTTGAACGATAAGCTATTGATAATAGTAAATGTACCATCTGTCTCAGTAGTTGTTTGAATGTCATTTAATTCTACTGTGTAAGTTGGTGGGGCAATCGCTTTGGCAAAATTACTTACAGTGTTAGATAACATTGTTTTATTCATTGTTCTGTTTTGCAGACAAGCATATGTTATTTTTCCTGTTTTACCATTGCCGCCAAAAATCTCCTGGCATACAGATTCAGCAGTAGTTTCGTCCGTATCATCATTTGGCATCATAGAATCACGATAATAGCTTATCTTGTCAATATTTGCACTTAATTTATCCCAATATTTATTGTAAGTATCTTGTTGGGTTGCAACATATTTTTCCCATTCTGACAACGCTATTTGTAAGTTTTCTGACATTTGAAACTTTTGATAATCAGAAAATTTCCATATATAATTACCACCAATCAGCCTACTTGCAATTCGATCGGTAATAGTATCATCACCGCCTTCGACTTTAAAGCAGTTCTTAACACTATCTTTGTCACCAGTGATAGTGATAGTTTCTGTCGTATTATCTTCCTGACTAGCCCCTTCGATAAATACACCTGTATCTTCTCCATAACCATCCACTATATAATCAGAAGAATTACAATGTTGACATACTCCATTAATGATATTTCTATGATCTTTATCTGCGATACATTTTGGATTGGTACAGTGCTCTTGCAGATCATAACAATTTACTGTACGAGAAAAATTATCGAACACAAATACGCATCCAATTTCTTCTGCTATTTGCTGTAAGAAATCATATACTGTTGTGTCACTAACAGAAAAGGTTCTCTGAATATTTTTTATAGAATCATCCACATGCCCTATAGTATAGTGTGGCATTACTTTAAATATTCTATGTAATAAAGATCCTTCTGTATTTGTTTCATTATATAAAACTGTCTCTACATAATCGTCTCTATCCATATCGTCATCAGTATTGATCTCTAAAGTTACATTTGTCTGAGCAGTTTCTGCTTCTCCGAGAGATACACCTGTAATCTCTTTAAAAATTGCACCATCGTCCGTCTTAGGCACGGCTATTTCAAAATATCCTTTTCCTTGTACTAAAATAATAGACAGATCATCTATTTTATTCCAAAATGGATTAAATACATTATTGTTATTTTTGTACAATGTAAATGATACTTCATCATTTGATGCAAAATGCATATCCGTTTTTAAATTATCTATAGGGTATATTTCACAAATAGTATTGAGCATTCTATCACATAAGAATACCTGATCCTGCTCAATACTTCCGTCTCTGTTTATAATAAATTTTTCCATTGTTCTATCATTCACCCCTTTACGACAAACTTCCTTTTATGGAAGAATTTTTCTTATTGTTCTATACTGAAAAGTGATTTTACAACCACAGCCAGAAACAGTATATGTGTTAATGCGTTGCTCCCCATTTATACCAAATAAGTTAATCAGTCTTGGATATCTGTAATTAAAGTCCTTTCCAATGCTATGTGCTGATATAGAAGAAGTAATCTGATGATTTTTTATAGATATTTTCTCACCCTTTGCCACATTTTTAATTTCTGTCACATATGTAATCGGAGAGTATACAGCATCCATATCATTTGTTAATGTGAATTTTTGTGTGCCACCATTAAATGTAATATCCACCTGATTAAAGATAACTGATCCTACTTCATCTCCATCATCATAGATTTGGAATGTACCACCATTATCGACAGACACATTATATGTTTTTATTTCACTATACCCAAATGGAGCATCACATGTAGCTTGTAATTGCATTCCTATGATTTTCCCATCTGGTGTTTTTAATAATTGTGATGTCATTTGACAGTTAAAATATGTGTTTTCATATTCGTTTTGAATAAATCGCAGCATATGAAAACCATCTGCTCTAACAAGCCAACGCATTAAATATGCACATTCTACCTGTGATAATTCAATATCATCTAACATTCCACATTGGATTTTGGCAATCTGAAAACTAAACGTAAGTTGTGTTTCATAGTTTGGACTATGATAGTTCCATTTTTTTGCAGAAGATGCTTTTGTGGTATTAAATGTAATTTCACTACCTGTTGAAACTGTACCTGTATCTTCGGAGAAACCGTCATAGGAGATAAGCATAATACCTAAATCTTGAGAGTTAATTCCGTCAAATTCAAAATAAGTTGCGTACATTACACCCTCCTTTATAATTTAAACATTCTTTTAAGTTTTATTTTCAATCTTAAATAATGATACTTAACAGATAAAAAACTACCATACCATTTTTTATAATTGATCTGTTTATATAATTTCATGATCTTTTTATTGATTTCTAAATAATCTTCAATTTGTTCTCGCATTTCCTTTGCGAGTTCTTGATTATCTGTTTTCTTATAATGTTGATTTTCAGAAGACAATCTTTTATTATCTTCAATCAAAATATCTATTTTTTTATTCTTTGTCATATTATTGTCTCCTTTAATTAAAAACAGCCTAGCGATTATCTCACTAGACTGCTAAATTTATCAAACAGGGTTAGATAGACAGTTTATTGTTAAAACTCTTACTAACTTGACCAACAGTTGCATCTTGCAGTGTTTTCTGCAATGCCGTTGACTGTTTGATTGCTTGTGTGATTCCATTTGCATCGTATGCGTTTGGAGCATCTACGGTTACATTGATATCACCTATCTTAATATTCTGTAAAACATCTCTGTTATTTGAAACAGACTTTGGAATTAAAGATGGGAGAGTATTAAAGTTACTCATGATATCTACGGCTTTTGGAAGCATATTCGTGAATTCTTCCGTCAAAATACTTTCTCTAGGATTAACAGTTGCAATCAAAGAATCACCATTTGCACGTATAGCACCTTTTAAACCTGATACAACACCACCGTTTGCATAACCAGCATTTTTAAGTGCCTTCGCAATTAGTCTCTTGAACTTGTCAGACATATTCTTTGGATTTATACCCTTAGAATCTGAAATGGCTTGTGCCAATTTCGAGTCATGACTACTAAGAAGTTTTGCCAATTCATATTCTTCGTTATTGCTAATCATAAACTTTTTCGTTCTGTTAGAATGATCGTTTAAATATGCTAATACTGGATCTCTCGCAATTCTACTAGCATCTGAACTTGTTGCCTCTCTACCATGTTTGTTTACCCATGTAGCAATTGTATCAGCTAATGATACTTGAGAAGTATTAGCAGGAGATGTATTACTTACTGTAGGGGCAGTTGATGTATTTGTAGGAGCTGTTGATGTAGAAGCACTACTTGAACCATTTGTAGAAGAATTTGTATTCTGCAATGATGAGATCATATTACCACCGGAATCTAATGTATCTACAGATAACAGATTTCCATTCATATCGTAATTATAACGAACATAATTTCCATCATATGTAGAAAAGGTTGAATTATATGCGCCATTTGATGCATATTTTGTACCAACTATGTTAGAATCTCCGCCGAATCCCATGCTTTCAAGATAAGCTTTAACGGTAGATCCGTTGTCAGCAACTAACATTTGCACTGCTTCAATAATACTATCAGTATTTGCTAATGCGTCAGTAATACTTTGTTCAAAACTATCACTTAAATCATCAAGCATATTTTCCTGATCTGTTTTCCATCTTGCATACTGAGTATCTTGTAAGTTATCCTTTGCATCATTTAACTCAACAGTAAGTTTCTGAATTCTTGCACGAGCTTCTTCACTTAAATCATTACCTGACAAAGCTTTGATTCTCTTTTCAATGCTGTTGATGTTTTTAGTCTGATCAGCTACATCTTTTTGATAGTCACGGAGTTCTGAAGCTCTATCCAAAGCTTGTTTGTATTTGCTAATAATATCATCTAAAGCATCTTTCTGTTTGTTTAAACCATTTTCAACAATAGATGTAATAGAATCTTCAACCTCTTTATTCGTCTTGATCAAATTACGAAGACTTGAAGCATATTCTTCATTTTTCTCCTGAATCGTCTTTTCATCATATCCAGAAGTGCCTCTTGCAACTTGTTCTTGAAACTTACTCCATTCAGCTCTTTTGTTTTTAATACTTTCAGAAGTTTCGTTCATTTTGTCAATATAAAGAGATAGTGCAGTGATACCAGCATCAGTAATATTGCCATTGTCTTTCCCAAACATATCATCTTCATCTATCATGTCAATTAAGAAATCTAAATGATTGATAGTTGATTCAAGCTGTGAATTGATAAGCTGGAATTTTGAAAGTTCAAGATCATTGATAGCCTGTTGCCATTCAACTGTATTCTTATCACAAGTATCAATATTCTGAGCAATCGTATTGATATCTTGAACTGTAGAATACCAGTCAGATGAATACGGTGTAATAGTATTCATATGACTTTGCAGTTGTGACATTTCTTCAACAAATGTCTGACGCTTATTTGCGTTGATTGCCATATTAGTAGCATAAAAATCACTAGAAACACGAAGTCCTTCTGCCTGCAATTTTTCGATCTTAGATTGATTAGTTGAAATATCACTTTCGTTCAATGAAGTTCTATTGTTATAATCATCTTTAATATTATTAATTTCCTGCATATAAGAACTTTGCGTCTTTTCTTGCAATTCTGCTTCTAAACGTTTCTGCTCAGTTATATTGCCTTGAAGTTTTGCAATTTCAATTAGATAACTATACTGCGACTTTAAAGATTCTCTACTACGAGTTTCATATAAGTTCTTATTCTTATAACCAACTGCATTTGTTTCCAACTGCTGATTGAGGTTATATGTTGCTTCGTTTTCATCTGCAAGATTTTGCTTTTCTTGTACTCTAATATCTAAAAGAGCTTTTTCTTTTTGTGCTCGAAGAGTAGCAACTTTTACATTGTCTTTTTCAAGCTTTGCAATCTTAATCTGATAATCATAAGATTTTTTTGTGCTTTTATACTTTTTCTCTTCTTGTACATTTTTTGCTTTTGCAGAAGTATTGTTCTCAATTCTAGCATCAGCTAATGAACTTCTTGCATCGGCATCATCAACATCTAATTGTAATCTTTCCTTACGTTTATCTGTACGATTTTTACGTTGTGTTTGAATTGCGGTGCGAGCAGTCTGAGCTTTGTCATAAAGATCCTGATACTTTTGAATTTTATTTGCAGTTTTTTCTCCATAGGTAGCGATTAGTTGTTTGCGAGTCCCTCTTAATCTGCCTTCTTTTACAGCAGTTTTTAACTTGCCATCTAATTTGACTGCTTTGTATTGTGCAGTGTATTTTGACAACGCAACTTTTTCCGCATTGATAAGCCTTGTAGTGTATCTGATTTGTTCAGCAAGATTATTTTTCTTGCCCTTTAATGATGTCAAATTGTTATACTTAGCATTTGCAAGATCAAGTTTGTTGTTTAATATATCTATTGCACGAGCAATCCAATCTATCTGCTGAGTAGAAGATTTTGATTTAGAATTATTAGAATTCTTTGAGTTTTTATTACTGTTCGAGTTATTGCCTTTTGAAGTCTTAACATCAGTTTTAGTATTTACTTTTTTTAATGCTGCATCTACTTCTTTTTGGGCTTTTTCTAAATATTCTTGATTTTTCATATCACGAATATCAGAAGGCATTCCCTGTAATTTATGTTTGTTCGCCTTCCATTTTTGTAAAGCGGTAAGAGCATCAATCTGACCACCTAAAGCATTGACAAATGCCTTAATTTGACCAATATCTGAATTAAAATCAAGTGTTGTACCATTTGTTAGCTTTTTCTGAAGAGCTAATTTATATAAAGCATTTTTAGCCTTATCTGAATATTTCTTTTCATCAATAAAGCCATTTATTTCAGAAATGGTTGCCTTTTTTAATGAAACACTTTTATCTTTTACAAATTCATTTTGTAACGCAAGATTGTACTTTTTATTTGCTAATGTTTGTGTAACAACAGTTTCTGCATTAGTTACACCCATTTCCTGCAATAAAGAAATATAATAACCTTTGTTTGTTTCATCAAGGTTACTCAAAAAGTTATTAGAATTTACATAAGAAGTTGCAAGATCATCTTGAGCCTTTTTTAATTCAGAAAGAGACTTTTTACCATCGCCTGCGGTTTTCTTATAATTCTCCCAAACCTTTTTATCAGACTTATTCCAATCAGAAACACCAAGAGTATCACTTAGCGAACTAAGTGTAGCAGATGAAACTACATTCTTTTTACTTTCTTTTTTCTCATCATAAGCAGATGTGATAGCAGTGATTCCTGTACGCATTGCTGAAAGTTGTTTGGTGTCTTCAATAAGAGCGTTTATCTTACTAATTACACTATCAATATTTTCATCAGAAAGTCCCATTGAAGAGAGAAAATCACTTGCGCCTGTTACTTTAGAAAAAGTTTTTTTAGTTAACGTTCCTGTATTAGCAAGCTCAAGTAAATCTTTCTTAGTGTTTTTAAGAGTATCGCTAGTTGGATTATCCAATCCTTTCCAAGCTTCTTTAAAAGATAAGCTTGTTGCTTTCTGTGCTTCTGAGGTAACATCATTTTTAACAAAATCTTTCAGATCTTTTAATGATTTTACTTTATCAGGTTCTAATTTATACAAAACAGTTTCTAATTGATCTTTATTCAATCCACGAATATACTCATCTGCACCTTTGATACCATCAAACTTTTTAACAGCATTGTCAATTTTCTTTTGACCAGATACATTACCGTCAGAATCTACATCTCCGACTCCAAATTGAGTTTTTAAATTGTTTATTTGCTGTTTAGTGTATATTTTATTACCTTTTTTATCTGTCATTTTAGACAGACTATTGATTATATCTAATACGGCTTTTACATAATCAGAGTAACTATCATAATCTTCTTCACTTAATGAAAATAATGTTTGGATTCGTACAGCAAGATCAGCATTATCAATACCATCTTTTAATGGATTGATAACATTTGTTGCAATCCATGATTCCATATCTGTATCTGAATCAAATTGGCTAATGAATGAACTATCAACATTTTGAATAAATGATTGAACTGCTTCTTTTGCTTCATCGTCTAATTGACTATAACCAGATGTCTGCCCATATAAATAGGCTTGTAAAATTGGACGAACCTTTTCTGATTCTGTATCAATTGTTTGATTAATCTGAGAATATGCATCACGTATAGACTGTTGTGAGTCTGCACTTAATTTAGAAAAGTCAATTTTATATACAGTATCAACATATTGCCCACTTTTTGTACTTATTTTTTTAGCAAATTTATCACGTATTTCATTAATAATTTCATTTGCTTTCAAATCATCATCAAGTATTGTTCTTAGTTTCTGATAATACGGAATCAGATCCCCATCTTTAATAGTATTATTATTTAAAATAGTAGATAATGTTTTAGAGTTTTTTACATCGTCTTTTGTTGCAGTTTTAAATTTATCAAAGGTATCTCCAGATTTAGTTCTAATTTTAGCATAGTATGCATCTTGATTGTCTTTGTAAGTTTTAGTTAACTCTTTAAGATTCCCTTTATTTTTTAAAATTGCTTCATTCTGATCGTTATATCCTTGTATCATACTAGGGAACATATCGGCAATTTCTTTTGTAAGATTTTTATACTCAGAAAACTCATCACTTGTTAAAGAAACATTATGACCATATTTGTCTACACCATTGGCTAATTTCTCATATTGAGATCCATTCTTTTCAATCCAATCTTTTTGAGAAGACAAACTACTTTGTTGTTCTTTAACGGTATCATTAAAATCATCAAGAGCTTCTTTGGCATATTTTGCACTATTGACCAAATGATCGACACCCGTTATTACCAACTGAAGAACTTCTCCAATAGCCCATGCAGCAACCATACTACCAAGAGTAGCACCCAATGATTTAATTACACCACCTGCCGCTTTACCTGCACGTTGGAAGAAAGTAAGACCTTCTGTGCTTTTTTTCATATGAGCAGTAAATGCTTCTTGAATATCTCCTGAACCATCCCATGTTTTTAGAAAATCTTTAAGGTCTTTATCTGCGACTTTGTATTGTTTGCATAAATCGTCAAATACTTTACCAGATTTACTCCCCCAAGTTTCTAATTTTAAACCTTGTGCATCTGCCATTTCAAAGAATTCTGTGATTTCTTTTTTTACAGGAGCAATCTTACTTTTTAATTTATCAAATATTGTAACAAAACTATCTGTATCAGAATTATATTGTACTGCCTTATAGATTCTGATATAATATCCTTAAATAAAATACTTCTGATATTTTAAGAAAGGTGTGATTTTTTTATATGAATAACAATATTCAATTTTGTTCAAATTGCGATAAAACTGGTAAAAATGAGTACGCAGATGCATTTAGAGAGGGGTCAAATGGATTTAATTTTCATAAGGGGTTTATACATCCTCATGAAATAAAAGATGATAATACAGGTGTTTGCCCATATTGTAATAACAAATTAGTGGATACACTCATTACTGAAAATGATTTTGATTTAATATGGGATGTTTCCTACTCCGACCGTCAATTTCTCGAAGCCATGATAGAACTCAAAAAGAATGATCCAATCGAATACCAACTCAAGATGAGTCAATTTAAGGCTAATTTGCAACAACAGGAGAGTAGTAAGAAAGTGGAAGAGGATAACACTCCTCAATGTCCTCATTGTCATTCAACCAACATAAAAGCTATATCTGGTACTGAAAGAGCAATGTCTATTATGGGGTTAGGTATTTTCAGTAAAAAGATCAATAAGAGCTTCAAATGCTTAAATTGTAAGTATACTTGGTAAACTAATGTTCAGACTATCTATAATCGGTAATTAATGGGAGAGTAGTGATACTCTCCTAATTTATTTATTGAAAAAGAGCACTACCACTATAAGATGATAATGCTCTTTAACTCCGTGAGCCTCACACTTAAACTCAGTCATTAACCCAGTGGCACGACAATTTATAAGCAGGACTCTGTAAAAATATAATACTGTTCCGTGGAACTTCCTATTCCGTTACTCAGTATTATATATAAAGCATATGCTTTTGTCAACAGTTTTATTCATGAATTTCCGTAGAAGCTGCAATGTTATTAATTTCGCACTCTAGTTCATGAATCCTGTTTGACAATTTTTCATTTTTAAGTTTCAAATTTGCAATTTGTCGTTCTCTATCATTTGCTGCATTTTCAAGACGAGTAATTTTATTTTTATCTTTATTGAATATTCTATAAAGATCTGGAAACATAATATACAATAACTGCAATTGTACCTCTTCTAAAATTTCAGAAGATATTACTTCGTGCAATTCTAAAATACGTCCACCAGATATAAACTTTGAATCATTTATCAACAACACTCCATCTTTTTCAAATCCTTCGGAAATACAACATTGACGATGTTCCTTTGTCATATTTGGATTAAATATAGGATGATAACAAGTATCTCTCCAATTTTTTCCTGTTGTCATTGGTACAATTAAATATTTATCGTCCCTTTTGCCTACACAAAGACCAGGATGAACATACCCGATTTCACCTTTATAACTTTTCCCATAATCAATTGTGCATACCTGCCCGAAAGCGATTTTCTTTTTAGTTCCTTTCTTTGGCATATATTTACTAAAATGATTTCGCTTCATCCAATTTGTTTCTGCAATAAGGATAGAAGAAGCATCATATGCATTTAACTGTCTTAATATTCGATGTATATTTTCTTCAAGCTGGATTAGACCATCTATTATCTTTGAACGACCAATTGCAGCCATCCCTTTGTTTGTCTGAGTATTATGCGTATAACAAGCAACTAGGTCTAAGTAATCGAATTCCAATAATGAAATATCTAAATCTTTATCCATAGTGCCTCCTTTGGTAATTTATACCAAATATTATACGACAATGTGTTACATATTTCTATAAGAACGTATGTTTACAGATTGATATGAAAGAAGAGTAGCCAACCGACTACTCTTCAAATCTGTTACTGTAATTCTCTTATGACATTTCGCCAATAATCTAATCTAAATCTAACTGATTCAGCAGAGTTAGTACCATTCATAAGTTTCTCTTTGTATTCAGTATTACTATCATATGTTGCCAAGAACTCATTTACTTTTAGTGCGAATTTCTCAAAACTCTTTTTATCTTTACAAATTCTGTATGCTGCAAAGCATATTACAGAAATACTCGTCTTAGGAATCTTCACATCTTCCTCAAGAGACTCATTAAGTTTGTTTATTGCTATCTTAATAATTGTAATTTTTTCAAAATCGACTTGATCGTTATAAAATTCAATGAAGTTTTTCTTATCCTTACCTCTAAATGAAGCAAAATCGTTATCTTTATTAGTGGAACAAAGCATTAATGTTTCAAGTACGATACTCTGGTCAACAGAACTCTTTAACTGAGCAGGTGTTAATCGCTTTTCAAAGAATGGAAGAGAAACAATGTCAAAAATTGCATCACTAAGTTCATCTGACATATCAGGTGTAAGCTTCTGTGATGTATTCAACGGTTTCCCTGAATTGAGCCTTCGGAACATTTCTCTGACATCTTTATCTGTATATTCAGTAATTTCATATACTGTAATAGCAGAACTATCTAACTCATCTTTTACAACTTGGTCAAGCTTGCTAAATTTCAATCCTGCAATATTGTATTCAGTTCCTTCGATTACAACTGGCTTTGTCTTTTTAGATATTGCAAACTCATCATTATAGAATCCTTTTAACGTGCTTAATCGCTGTACGCCATCAATTACATATTGCACACCATCTTCAGCAATAGTGTATACAGGTGGTACAATATATCCTCTTAAAAGAGAGTCAATAAGCAATGATTTGTTTGGATTAGACCACACAGATTCTCTTCTTTGCAATTTGTGCTTTAATACAATTTTCTCTCGTTTCATTTTTCCTATCAATGGTTTAACTGGACAATTTTCTCTTGAAACTTTCATCATGCTACCTCCTTCAAAAATTGAAAATTTTTATATTTTGAAGATAACACAAATGGATTTTTTTGTAAAGTTTTTTAAAAAATTTTGATTATTTTTCGTATTCCATAAATCGACAAAACATATGTTTTGGATTTATGAAGTTGGAAGTATATGGTAATATAATACCAAGCAAACTACGACTGTATGACCACATTGCAGTCCATTGTCACGGTAAGTGCCTGGTATTTATACCATGTGGGAGTGCCTATGTAGAATCAGGCACGATTTTGGAAATAAATTTCTGTCCTTTCTGGACAATACGATTTCCCTAATGTTATGAAATTTCTACAGAAGGGAGGGTAGAATTGGAAGTATTAGACTTACTTCTCAAAGGTGGACTCATTTATGGAGTTTGCTATATTGTAAACATTATTGGAAAATGCTATGTTGCAACCATTAGCAGAAGTACAAGTAACAATAAAGCAAAATCATTCTCCAAAACGATGTCCAAAGACATTAATATTAATTTACATCAATAATTCTATTTTGTATAAACCATAATTTATTTCCTTTTATTCCTTAATTTGAGGGCAGGTCATCACGACTGCCCTCTATTTTATTATTCTCTTTTTACTCGATTGAAATCGAGGTTTCTTGTAAAGTCATACTACATGTTTTCAGAAGTCATCATAATATAACTTTAACGCATTACGTTTGCTTTCGCAAATCTGGACTGTATATCTAAGCAGAAGAGTATTAGTCTACAAATCTGCCTACCCTTGCCAGCCTCTGAACCGTTGACATTCTTGTGCGTCACTACAAGACAACTATCGTGATATACGACTTAGCCAACGATTACTTTCAGTTGTGTATAACAACCTACCTATCGACCCCCCATTGTAGTAGAGGAATATATTGCAATATTCATACTGTATGACTTAACATACTACGTCATTTTAACCAATTTTCATGGGTATGACATCCAACAATTCGTTTTGCTATTAGCACCATATTATCTTCGTTTCCTTGATAATTGTGGCTTGTTGGCTTTAGGGTTTCCCAGTATTATTCGGGGTTTTGTTTTATTGTGTTTAAAAGTACACAAAAGGATCTTTGCAATCGCTACGTTAATTGAAAGACTTTATTTTCAATCTTATAACGATGGGCACAGTACATTTTCACCATGACCCGTTAAACTTTGAACCAATCCGAAGATTGTTCCTAATGTACCACCAAGAGATGAGATGTTACCATCTAATGATGAAATTTGTTGTAGACCGTTAAATAATCCACCAAGAGCATTGGATATACTTGTTAAACCGTTGATTATATCTCCAAGCATTCCACGATCACTCATATCTTGGATTATCCCAACCCAAGTTTCTTTAAGCGCATTAAGCTTATAATCAAGAGAGTTTTCAATGGTATCCATCTCTTTATCTGCGCTTTCTGCGCTTTCATCCATTGCTTCAATAGCAGCACGAACCTGATCAAAGTTCTGGATTATAGCAGCACCTGCATTTGCTCTGTTTTTACCAAAAAGTTTCTGGAGAAGCTCTGTTTGATTTTTTTCGGAAATCAAATTCCATTCATCAGCTATTTCACCAAGATACTGAACCATTGATTTATAGTGTTCTTGAGAAGCATCTGTAAATAATGATATTCCTTGTGCATTCTTTGTAGTTTTTGTTAAATTTGCGACTTCACCAGTTACATTAACTAAATCGTCAGATAACTGGTTTGTCTCTTCGTCATAGCCTCTAACACGCATCGAAAGCGTACGTAATGCAGTTCCCATCGACTCAGAATCTTGCAAGATTTCCATACCACCTGTAAATAGGGCGGCTGTATCAGTAAAGGACTGCCCCATAGCAGACATAGCAGCAGCAGAACGTTTTAAACCTTCAACCACATCTTGATTATCTTCAGCAAAATTGTTTCCAAGAGTATTGACTTTATCCATAATTTCTGATTTAACATTATCAGGGTCAATATCAAAGGCTTTCATAATTGACACCAAGCCTTCTTGAGATTCATCTGTGGACATTCCAGGTGAAATAGAAGCAAACTGAGAACTTAACTTCGCCATCTCTGTTGATTCTTCTTTTGAACTATATCCTAAACGAGACCAAGCCGAAGCTTGTTCAATTATTTCCTGAGTCGTTACGCCCATTTGTTTCGCAACATCATTTGAATCATAATAAAAATCCTCTAACTGAGTAGCAGACATGGATGTTGTCTTTTTTAAATCAACCAAAGCTGTATCAAGATCTTTAATGACATTAAAAGCTTCTTTTCCATACTGAATAATATCATTAAAACCAAAATATGTACCAATGGCACTTGCCATTCCATACCATGCTTTTTCTTTAATAGCACTCCACATGCTCTTACCGGCACGACCAGCTTCGACTTCGGCATTATAAATTTTCATGATTTCAGCATGAATTTTATTAAGACTCATGCTAGGATTCCCACCTTCAATTTCTTTGTAAAATGCTTTAATTTGAGCTTTGGCTTTGGCAGACATTTTAGTATTTTCATTAAGAATTTTATGAATTTTATCTAATTCTTTTTGACCAGAAACAGCATCATATCCTTTTTCGGCAGATGACATATTAGTAACAGTAGCGATAGTATCTTTAATTTTCTTTTCATAATTATCCAATTTAGAAATTTCTTCGCTTGTCACCAAACTAGCATCTTTGCCTTTTAATTCTTTGAGCGGAGTTTCATACTCATCAACTGCATTCTTAACAGCTTGCACATTCTTTAAGTACGCATCGCTTGTCCAACCACCATCATTAAATCTGTCAATAGTTGTCTTGTATTTATCAATCTTACCATTATAAGAATCTAGCCGTTTATCATACTTATTGAGGTTTACATTGGCATTCTGTTCTTTGGCTTGTGTGTTTTCCTTAACTTTCTTAGTATTCTGTTCTAATATATTATTCTCTTCTTTAATAGCATTGATAACACCAGATGTATCAAAAGCTTCTGAGTCGCTTTTAAAATTGTTAATTGTATATCCATATTCTTTAAGAAGTCTGGATAATTGACGAACACGTTCATCAGCACCAGTTTCATCTATTCCATCTGTAGTCCATGATAAATGAAAATATTTGCCATTATGTAATGAATCAAGAATTTTTCGTAACTCATTTGCATCTGTAAATATTTTTTTAATCTCTTCTTCAAGATTTTCAAGAGATTTCACACTTGAAGATGTATCAATATCACTGTGAAATGCGTCTTTCATTCCAGATGAAATATTCGATTCTTGTGGAGTAGAAGAGAATGCCTTTTGAGCATTTGATAACTCAACATATTTATCTATTAATGTATCAAATTTTACAGATAAGCCTTCTACTTGTTTCCCAAGTTTTATGAATTGTTCGCCACTTACTACGGAATCATCGAGCAACTGAATATGAGTTTTTAAATCATCAAACTGACCTTTTAATTCAGATACTTCTTGTGATAATTTCTTAAATTCATCATTATCAACAAGATTAACTTCCTTGCCAGAAATGCCACCAGAAGTAGATTTCTTTTGTAATTCATCGTATTTCTTGGTTAATTCTGAGATTTTACTCTCTAATTTATCAATTTCCTTTGATGATTTGTTAACATCAACAATAGGAACAGAAGAGTTCCCAATTCCTTTTGATAAACTAATAATCTCACTAATCTTACTCACTAATTTATCAAATGTCTATAGCTGTTATTTTAATCC
>ERZ1034913.992-NODE-992-length-19136-cov-21.746030_pt1 | contig 19136 bp, 8 predicted proteins | sample MGYA00520697_ERZ1034913 | MGnify/ENA primary metagenome ERZ1034913 (study PRJEB33766, sample SAMN09781786) | gut metagenome | biome: gut microbiome | host: Homo sapiens | place: Madagascar | study: EMG produced TPA metagenomics assembly of the PRJNA485056 data set...
GAGGATGAGGCTGATAATCGAGCGGATTGTTCATGCGCTCGGGGATGTCGATGCCCGATGAAAGGTGGGTAAGAGGGATGGAATGCAGTATCATGTTATTTGTATTATTTTGCTTGAGAGTATTCATATTGCTTGCTTGAAAATCATGTTGCAAAGGTAATAGAAAAAATCAAGAAAATGGCATTTTGGGCGAATAGAATCGTTTTTTTCTTGCCGAACTGCTAATAAACTTTAATTATTATGCTGAAAAAGAACAACTTAACTATTTTTTTCTTATATTTGCGGAAGACTTTTCTAAAAGTGTTGAATAAATAAGAACTAAAATATTTTAATAACAACTTAACCCGGAACGATTATGGGAATATCTACAACTAAGCATAGTACTTCTATGCATTCCGTTACGAGAGTAGAAGGTTCTCCGTTACACGGACGACTTTCAGCCCCGGTGGGCTCAGTTTCAAACAGTCCATTGGCTGCATGCGCAAAGCATGTAGGCTACTTGGCCTTGCTCGGTATTTTGCTCTTGCCTCAAGCTTCTCTGGCAAGCAATTCTCCAGTACCTTTATCTCCGGAAATCACTTCTGTGACAGGATCGAATGTTACTGGTAGTACTGCTACTGTAGCCCAGGGCGATACCGTTAGCTTTAATCAGTTGCATATAGTAAACAGTTGGACTTCCAGCAATCATGAGAATAGTTCTGTGAGCAAGAAAAGCTGGCAGCTTTATTGTCGTGAGGGTTCAACCATTTCTTTTGATTATTCTGTTAGCAGTGAATCTAATTGCGATTGGCTTACGATTTCGCTGAATGACAATCAATTGGTACGTGTAAGTGGTCAAGTTTCTGAGTCTTTTTCTTATAAGGTGGAAAAGGCTGGCAACTACACCTTGACGGCTCAGTATTCTAAGGACGGAAGCCAAAATAGCTATAACGATTGTGGTATTATCAGCAATATCATGGTTTCACCTATTAATGATATGGTGGAAGCATTCTTGGAGGACTTGACTCCTTATCCTGGTATGAAGCAGGAGTTGGAGACTGCGAAAAAGGCAGCAGATGCGAATCCAAACGACAGTGTTGCACAGGCTCAGTTGCAGAATGCTTGTTTGAGTATCGGCAAGGCTCTGGAGATTTATCCAATCATCCAGTCAGACTTGGTGATAGCAGACTCTGTGTTGACTGATGGAGCATACGTCGATATCGCCGAGGCTGTGAAATTGGGTAAGGCCATTGATGTAAACACATCGAAGAGCGCAGATTATTGGCGTGCTTATGATGCCCTGGAAACCAGTCTCGCCGTTCAGCATTCTAGTCAGGTTGCTATGGAAAATTGGGTATTTGATACCAATAACGTCTATACCATAGATGAATTGCGTTATTATTTGGATGATACCAATGGTTTAGCTAAGTTCGCAGGATTTAACCAGAGTACTGATATTACCACTCTGGTGATACCTTCTACCGTCAGAAAAGATGGTAAGACTTATGCAGTGGTTGGTATCGATTTGAAAAATCATAATAGTCAGGAGAAACTTGTAAACATCAGTTTGCCAAAGACACTCAGATATATAGGTAATTATGCCTTTGCGTATCTTCCAAGTATGCAATATCTTGAGATTCCAGAGAATGTGACAACAATGGGCACAGACATTTTCTATCAGTCGAACAACTTGAAGACCCTCAAGATGAATGCCGTAGTTCCTCCTATGGTAGGTAGCTTTAGTGGCACAGATAAGCGAAAGGTTTATGTTCCTGATGGAAGTCTCCATGCTTACCGCTTGGCTACTCCTTGGAACAATTGTGTTCTGGTAGGTGGTGAAGGTACTTCTGTATCTATCGACCATGTAGATGCGGGTGAACTGGGTCACTTTATTCTGGATAAAGCTACTTATTTACAGGAGGTTAACAAGTTGACCGTTGTAAGTGGAAATCTGAATAGTGATGACTGGAAGACCTTGAAGAGTATGACTAACTTGGTAGAGTTGGATATTTCAGGAATGACGGTTACTTCTATTCCTTCTTCTGCTTTTTCTGATAGATGGGGACTTGAAAAGATAATTCTGCCAAAGAAGCTGGAGGCAATTGGCAATCATGCGTTCAGTGGTACAGGACTTAAGGAAATAGAACTTCCAGAAAGTTTAACAACGTTGGATTATAATGCATTCTCTTATTGTGCCTCTTTGTCAAGTGTTAAAATACCAGGTAAGGTTGAAAGAATTTCTCCATATAGTTTCTATAAATGTAGCAATTTGCAAAAGGTAGAATTAGCAGAGGGTATAAAGTTTATAGACAATCAGGCTTTTTATTACTGTGATCATTTGCAGTCAATTAATTTCCCATCAACTTTAACGTCGATAGGATATGAGGCGTTTCGTGAGACGGATTTGAGTGAGGTTAACATTCCTGGCTCTGTTGAGAATATAGGCAGTAATGCTTTTTATCGCAATAAAAACCTGAAGAAACTTACTTTCGGAGAAGGTTTAGTTAATATTGAGGGTACTGCTTTCTCTGAGTGTGTGTCTATAGACTCTATCGTTTGTCCAAGTACTTTGCGTACGATAGGTGATGCGACTTTCTCTGGTTGTAAGAATTTGAAGCAGATTTCATTGAATGAAGGTCTTGTTAGTATCAATTCTTATGCTTTTAGCGGATGTACTGGTCTTACTGACATCGTATTGCCAAGTACGTTGGAATATTGTAAGGGGTTTGCTTTCAATGAATGTGGCAATATAAAGACTATAGAGGCTCGTTCGGTACTTCCTCCAACAACGGATGGTTCTTGCCCTTTGAGCGGTGTTGATTTGACAGGAGTAACCCTCTATGTGCCTTCCTGGAGTGTTGGTGAGTATCAGCTTGCTGATGGTTGGAATTCGTTCTATACCTTCCAGGCTTCGAACTATCTGCCTCAGAGCATCAAGGTGAACAAGGACTTCTATTTCTCATTGGGTGACAATGACAACAAGGAATACCGTCCTAACATCTCCATGACCTGGTCGGGACATGAAGTTCAAGATGTGAATGGTAATACAAACTATGACCGTGGTAACTTAACCGTTAGTAGTCGAAGTAAGCTTGCCATCAACGACTTTGATATGATCTTCTCGCCATACGCTAAGTATTTCCTGGATGTGAACAGAAATTATAATTATCAGTACAATAATTCCAGGACTCAATATAATGGCACCTCTCTCATCGTGAAAGGTGAGATGCGAGCAGAGAATGTAACGCTTAACCTTTATAATTATAGAGGAATGTGGCAGTTCGTTACTTTCCCATTCGATGTCAAGGTGAGCGATATAGTTCCTGAAAGCGAGAATACTTCTTGGGTTGTTCGTGGTCATTCGGGTGCAATGCGTGCCGCAGGCAAGAATGATTCTGTTTGGGTGAACCTCAAGGCTGATGATGTTTTGGAGGCTGGCAAGGGCTATATCATGCATTGCTATAATCCAGATAATGACCTGGTGAAGTTCCGTATCAGTCCGCTGACTACTACCGTGAACCGCCAGTTGCTCTTTGCTTCCGACAACCGTACGTTGCCTCTGGAGGAGAATTTGTCTGAGTTCGAGCACAACCGTAGCTGGAACCTGATTGGTAATCCATATCCAAGCTTCTACGACACCCGTTTCATGGAGTTTGATGCGCCTTTCATGGTATGGAATAGTTGTGCGCAGAATTATTACGCTTATAATCCTGCCGATGATGCTTACATCCTCTCTCCAGGTGAAGCTCTGTTTGTTCAGCGCCCTGTAGATCAGAAAGACATTACCTTCCTGAAGGATGGTCGCCAGATTAACCAGTATGCCCGCACACTGCTTGACGAGACTACCCAGGCAAGAGTCAGAGGCAAGGAAGGCGTTCAGCGTTCTGTATTCAACCTGACCCTTTCTGGCGAGAACACATCCGACCGTACCCGTGTTGTACTCAACGATGAAGCAAGTATGACCTACGAGATGAACAAGGATGCCGCTAAGTTTGCCAGCACCGTGCCTACCGTTGCCCAGATTTACTCTTGGAATGGTGAAAGCCGCTATGCCATCAACGAGCGCCCTACTGGTTCAGGCATCGTAAACCTCGGTGTACATTGCGGAACCAAGGGCACCTATACCATCGCTTTGGCAAATGCCGTAGATGGACAGGTGATTCTCGAGGATAAACTCATGAATATATCTACAGAAATCACAGCCGATAAGGGCTATTCTTTCGAAGCTGAGGCTGGTGATGATGACTCTCGATTCGTACTCCATATCACTCGTGGCATAGGAGGTGGCGATGATACCACAGGTATCAACGGCATCACTACCGAGACCGGCGAGAAGCTGGAGGTTTACAGTCTGGATGGTATCAAGATGAATGCCGCTAAGAAGGGCGTTTACATCCAGAATGGTAAGAAGATTATCAAGAAATAAAATGAGAGTGAGTTATGAATAGATTTTTATTTATCATCATGGTGTGGTTGAGCTCCCTGTCTGCCTTTGCGCAGACAGAGGGCTATAACCCTGACAACCCGCCGCTTCCTAACTTCCCGGAGAAGGATACTACCGTCTATTATCAGCTGACGGCGGCTACTTCGCCTGTGGGAGGAAGCCTCAATTCGACGGGTGGTAAATATAAGGTGGGTACTACGGTCTATCTGTATGCATACAACTACAGTCATCATGTATTCCAGTATTGGATGGACGATGCGGGCAACCAGCTGTCAACATCTTCTACTCTCAACTACGTGATGCCTAAGCGTAATGCCACAGTTACCGCAGTATATAAGTATCAGCCGGAAAATCCATCCCTCCCTTCTTTCCCAGAGCAGGGAGCACCTACCTATAAGGTAAGTTTGGCTTGCAAGCCTGCCGGTGCAGGCTCGTTCAATACCAACGAGGTAAACCAGGAGGAGAATGCTTCTGTGCATCTCTATGCTTATACCAATACCCACTTTAAGTTTGTACGCTGGGAGGATGCAAAGGGCAATCTGGTTTCTACTGCCCAGAGCTTCTACTATACGGTGCCTGCACGCAACACGCAGTTGTATGCCATCTATCAGTATGATCCTTCTAATCCGCAACCTCCGGGTGCGAATGCGTATGATAACTTTACGGGAGAGGTTATCGTAGATAACTTTAATCCGGGAAATCTGAGTTCGGCTATTTACGAGGTAACGAAGCATAACACATCGAACATCACCAAGATTATTGTGGCTGGAAAAATCAACAGCAACGATTTCTCCATCGCCAATAACTACAGTACCTGTTCGGTGGTTGACCTGAGTCGTACCACGGGCTTGACCCGAGTGCCAAGCTATTGCTATAATGGCAATAAGAGCTTGAGCCGTCTGCTGTTGCCGGAAGGCATTACCCAGATAGAATACTGGGCTTTCCATGAGGCTACGGCTCTCACAGAATTGACCTGCTTCTCTATGGTTCCTCCTACATTGGGTAGTAATGTATTCACAGGAGTCAATAAGGGATTGGTGGTTTATGTGCCAGCTTCTGTTGTGGAACTCTACGAGAATGCCGATGGTTGGAAGACTTATGTGGATGATGGTACCATCGTTATCATGCCTATCCGCAGCAATGTTGCCAGCCTGGAGGTGAATCTGCCTGATGCCTGCAAGGATGGCAGATATAGAAACATGATGCTCGAACTGGTTAACGTGAAGTCGGGACAGAAATATAAGTATGTCATCACCGACCGCCTTAACTATACCTTCAATACCCTTGTCAAGGAAACAAGATATGTGGCAACATTGAAGAACCTTTCTGGTGCCGTGTTGGCGAAAACCGATACCATCAGCATGGAGGGCAATAATGCCAGCGTTACTTTCAACCTGGCACAGATGAAGCAGTTGCGCACCATCAAGCCTCGCATCCTGGCGAGCAGCAATGTGGATGTAACTTCTCAGTGTACCTTCTCCTGGTATGATGAAGAGGGCACATTCCTGGCACAGAGTCCAACGCTCACCGGTCAGGTTTCCGATACCAAGGTGAAGTGTGCCATCACGCTGCCTCAGACTTTGGGTATGGAGTATGTCTGGCCAGCCGATGTGGTATATGATGTAGTAGAAGGCGATAACGACCTGACGGTGAACTTGGCGGCGTTGCCTAAGATGAAACTGAAGGGTAAGGTCATCGACCGCAAGCTCCTGCAGGCCATCGGCGGTGTAACCGTTACCGTTTCGCAGACCTTGAACGGAAAGTATTCCAAGTCGTTCGCTGCCAAGACGGATGCCAAGGGTGAGTACAGCATAGAGGTATTTGCAGCTCCTTCGGTGCTGACCTATGCTTATTCCGACTATGTAAGCTATACCTGCGATTTGCCAAGCGATCTGCTCTCACAGCCAGAGGCTACTTTGGCAGAGGTGAAGTTGAAGCCTATTACGGGTGTCACCATCACTACCCACTATAGCTATGCCGGCAGCGTAGCTGAAACTACCCAGCCTAATGTGGTGGATTACTATTCAGACTATGCCAACGTAAGCTATAGCATCTATAATGAGACTGCCGGCAAGGCTATCACCCAGTTTAATGTGCAGTATCCTAACATCGTCCTCCTGGAGGAGGTGAACGACAACGATTCTCTCACCATCGTGGCTAAGAGCAAGAACGAATCGTTCATGGATGTCACTACTGGTGGAAGAGTTGGTACAGATGGCAAGATGTCGGTCAATGTTCCTGTGGTTCAGTTAGGTGGAATCCGTGCCACCTTTACAACTACCGGAAACAGCAGCGTCTTGGGTATCCTCTATGATGCCGACGGTCAGCTCATCAACAAGTACTCCTACAATTCTGCTTACTTGGATATCAAGGATTTGAAGGACGGAGAATATACGCTTGTTACCATGGGTGAGAGCGAGTTCTTCGGCTCCATCTCTAACCTTGCCCAGTTTGAACAGGCTGGTTTGGAGAATGTAGAAGATTATGTGGCAAACAAGGTGAGTGTAAGGAGCGGTATCATCACTCCTATCAAGAACACCGTGGTGCCATACTTCGACGAGAGCAAGTTCTACTATACGGGAAGCAATACTTCGTTCACGGTCAACAAGGTGAGCATCGTGGCTGGTAACTACCTCACCCTCACTGCCAAGGTTGATTTTAAGAACGTTTATAAAGATTACGTGAAGAACGTAAGCCTGAGCGTTGATTTGCCAGAGGGTACCACCTTTGTGGATAATTCAGTGATGGTAGGCTCATCTGTAGCCTTCTATGAGTTGAACGGTCGCACACTGACCATCCCTCTCGAAAACAATGTGGCTTCCGATCGCGTTCGCTTCTGTATCATCCCAACCGTTAGCGGCAAGTTTGCCCCTAATGCAATGGTTGCCTTCAATCTGAAGGATAAGAAGGTGGAGCAGCCTATCGGTAGTGCCCGATACACCGTTCGCGACCTCTCTATCAATGTTCCTGACGAGACCAATACGCCAGACATCGTAGTTTCTGGTGTGGCTGCCGGAGGAGCAGATATCACGCTCTATGCCGACAATGAGGTAGTGGGTACTACCCGTGCCCTTGCCAATGGCTATTGGAGTATGGAGACGTCTCTTCCTAGTCCTTACAACCTGCAGGAGTTCGATCTCTTTGCCAAGGTGGTAACCAAGGCGGGTCTGGAAGTACAGACAGACACCAAACCTTGTATATATAATAAGGATAAGATTGTTGCAAAGACCGTAGAGATGTCATTCTACAATGGATGGTTGAGAAGAAATATCTCTCTCACCTTTGATTTGGAGAAGAAACGTGCGAGCGAGAACTCTTATATGTTCTATAACTCTACCAATTTCACCTTCACCGCCAACCTCAGCAACAATAGTCCTGAGAAGGTGAAGAAGGTGATGATCAAGGTTTATACCGAAGGAAACAGATGGTATGATCTGCCAGCTACTTACAATGAACGACTGGACAGATGGGTGGCTGTGAAGAGATTTGAGACCAACAATCTGCCTCTAGGCTTGAAGGTGAATGTATTGGCAGCGGTCAACCCAGTCATCGACTTCAATGAGGTGACCGACGTGATTTCCAGCTTCGTGAAACTCCAGCAGACCTATGCTGCTTCCAGCAAGGCCATCAGTGATTTGCTGGCTCAGTTGAAGGAGCAGGAAGAAAGCGAGAATCCAGACTGGACACGCATTGCCCTGCTGAACCAGCAGTTGGCAGCCATCATCGGTATGAATCCAGAGCAGGATGCAACCCTGCAGCCAATGACCGACGAAGACTTTGCGAAGTTGGCTGAGCAATATGCAGCCTTGCAGGAAAATCCACTGATGGGTATCTTCGACCGACTGATGGAGACGAACATGAAGGATTTGAAGGAGAGTGCCAAGTATCTTACCGGATTCACATGCACCTCTGCCGATGGCTTGAGCGCCGCCGCTCTGGTTGGCGATGGCTATGTGGCTCTGGAGAAGACCAATGGCAAATACTCCTATCTGAAGGCTTCTGAGAAGCTCTTTGGCTTTGTTGATTTCGACCTGAACCTGGCGATGACCCTCGACCTGACTCAGATAGACCCTGAGGTGCTTGAGGCGATGAAGCCGGAGACCAACGATTCGTTTGAGGTCTTGATGAATGCCTACAAGGCAGGCTTGGCCAAGAACATCGTGAAGGCAAAGGAGGCTATCGCTGCTTTCTGCAAGGTAACGGAAGACCTTTATGAGGCTGTGGGCAAGGTATATCAGACCACCATCTCTACCTGGGATGCCAACGAGAAGGAATATACCGCACTCAACAATGTGAAGGCTCAGGGCGAGTGGACCGCAGCTTACGGTGAGCGTTATACTCAGGTAAGAGACATGCGTTCTTATCTGGTTTCCAGAGTGAACAGTCTGGGTAACGCACGCAACTTCCTGGCTAGTGCCAAGGTAGGTAAGTTGCTCGAAGCATCCACATCACTCTTCAATATCTTCAAGACCTATACCGGTTGGCTCGACGACATCGACGATTACATCAAGATGTACAACTCTATCCCAGAGTGCCCAACCTCTTTGGAGGACGAGAAGATGCGCGAAACCATCAAGCAGTTTGCTTTGAAGGCCGTTACTTATTACAGTGTGACCTTGGCTTCTGACATCGCTTCCATCCAGTCTGCAACCCAGGCAATGGCAGCAGTACCTGCAACAAAGGGTGCTTCTCTGTCTGCCGTGGCAGTATCTCTGGTTAAGGTAGGTGTCAACTGGATTGTGAGCAAGGTATATGATGCACAGGTTACCGGATTGAAGATGCAGGTAGATGAATTCCTGAGAACCTTCAAGTGTGCAGGTGTTGTTCCGCCTCCTGTAAATGAGGATGAACCTCCTTATCCTATCGTCAACCCTATCCATGACCCATCAGGTTATGTATATGAGGCAGTATCTTCCAACCGCCTGCAGGGTGTTACCGCCACCTGCTACTACAAGGAAGTGGTAGAAGATATGTATGGCGACCTTCATGAGAACATCGTTCTCTGGAATGCTGAGGAATATGCTCAGAAGAACCCTCTCTTCACAGATGAGAATGGTATGTACCAGTGGGATGTTCCACAGGGATTGTGGCAGGTAAGATTCGAGAAGGAAGGTTATACGCCTACCCAGTCTGAATGGCTGCCAGTTCCTCCTCCACAGATGGATGTGAACATCGGTATGGTTCAGAACACTCAGCCTGCCGTGATTGGTGCCCGTGCTTACGAGGATGGTGTGGAAATCACATTCTCTAAGTACATGAATCTTGAAACGCTCAATGCTGAGAATGTTTATCTGAAGGTAGTGAAGAACAATGAGGAGACGCTCATTAAGGATGCTGTCATCTCTATGCTCGATGAGGAAGCTGCCGTTGAGGGCAGTGCCGTTCACTATGCTTCTAAGATGAAGCTGGCCACCGATAAGTTGGGTTACTACGATGAGGCTTATGTCATTGTTTCCAAGAATGTGAGCAGCTATGCTGGCATCAACATGACAGAAGACTTCCGCCAGAAGCTCGATGTGGAGAAGAAGGTGCGTGAAATCCTCGTTGATTCTGTACTCAATGTGGCTTACGGCGACTCTTTGCAGTTTGCCATTGCTGCTACTCCTGCTGAGGCTGCTGCCGGCAAGAAGCTTGCCATCTGTTCTGCTTCAGAGCAGATTGCTTCTATCAATCTGGCTCAGGTTACCTTCGATGCTGAAGGTCAGGCTGTAGTGAAGGTCAAGGGTGAGTTGCTGGGTGCTACCGCATTGAACTATACACTTCTTGACAATGATATGAAGGCCACTTCTATGGTCAATGTCGTGGATCCTGCGTTGCTCGCAGAGGTGAAGGCTCCTGTGGCTTCTCGCGTAAGTGGTACGGCTGTATATCGCGGTCAGACTATCACGCTCTCTACCGAGACCGAGGATGCTACTATCTATTATACTACTGATGGTACTTGTCCATGCGAATCGGCTAGCCGCATCAAGTATGAGCGTCCTATCATCATCAACGATGGCATCACCATCAAGGCGATGGCTGTGGGTGTAACTGCTGCCGAGAGTGAAACCAGCGAGTTTACCTATCAGATCCGTCAGTCGGATGTGAAGCTCGACCTGGTTGAGGGTTGGAACTGGAATGCCCATGACCTCTCTACTTCTTTGCCTATTACAGAATTCAGTGATGTAGCATCACGAATCCTGACCCAGACAGAGGAGGCAGTGAAGGATGATAACTTGGGTTGGACGGGCCAGCTGAAGGTAGTGGATGCTGCAACAACCATGAAGATGGATGTTCAGACAGCTGCTACGAAGTCGTTCACCGGTGAACAGTATAATCCTACTGCGGCTCCAGTTTATCTGCATAAGGGCTGGAACTGGTTGGGTTATCCGCTTAGCTTGAGTCTGTCGCTTGAGGATGCATTCTCTATGATGGATGTTGAGGAAGGCGATTGTATTGAGACGCTGACGGGTGGTTTTGCTACCTATTCAGAGGGTGCTTGGACAGGAGAACTGAAGATGTTGGAGCCGGGTATCGGTTATCTCTACAAGTCAGTATCCGACAAGTCGTTCGTCTTCAATGCAGTACCGACTGTAGCTAATGTGAAGGCTCTCTATGGACATCGTTTGTCATTGAAGTCAGCTCCTTGGGCTGTCAACAAGCACAAGTATCCGAACATGATGCCAGTAGTGGCAAGCATCCATGATGAGTACGGCGACGTATTCGGAGGTTCTTACTACGTGGCAGCCATTTCTGGCGACGAGTGCCGTGGTGTAGGAAAGTTTGAGAATGGCATTCTCTACCTTTCTGTATATGGCGAGGCTAACGAGGCTATCCGATTTGTGGCTGTGGATATGAATACCGATGAGTTGTATGATTTGAAGGAAACTGTAGCCTTCCAGGCAGATATGCTTGGCACCGTTAAGGCTCCTTATGCCCTTCATTTCGGCTCAACCACAGGTATCAATCATGTTGTAGGCGAATCAGGCACTGTTGAGGGTATTTACCATATCAACGGTATGCGTGTAACGACTCCTCAGCAGCCTGGCGTTTATGTCATCAAGTCGGTAGATAAGAATGGCAAGGCAACGATGAAGAAGCGTGTTGTTAAATGATGTTTTACACTCTAAAACAACAAGTAATGAATAAACTAAGAACAATTTGCTGTTTAATCAGCGTTCTATTCTCTATGACTATCCTGCATGCGCAGGATAGTCAATGGAGTGTGAATCCTTATGATTATAAGTATGACATGACGGTTTATGCCAAGGTGGTGTATGAGGGAGTTGAGGTTTCAGATTATTCCAACTACGAGATTGGTGCCTTTGTGGGCAATGAATGTCGAGGAGTGGGTGATGTGCAGACCAAGGATTCTTACACCTGGGTATATCTTCGTGTCAGGAGCAATCAGGCGAGTGGTGAAAAGCTGATATTCAAGCTTTACGATAAAAGCACCGGAAGAACGAGTGTTATCAAACCATCGCAAGTCATTGCTTTTTCATCGCAAGGCATGATTGGAAAACCAAGTAGTCCTGTGACGCTGGAAAAACCATCTTATACCTTGGGTGATGTGAATGAGGATGGGAAAATAAGTGTAATGGATATTGTCGCCATAAGTCAGATTATGTCTGGACAAGTTGATAGTAACTATAATAATCTTGCGGCAGATGTGAATGTTGATGGTAAAATCAGCGTGATGGATATCGTTTCTGTTCGTCAAATGATAGCTAATAAAGTTCAATGAGTATGAAAAAAATATTATTACTTATTATAGCTGCATTTCTTAGTATATCTGTGAATGCTGCTGATGCATTCTTTTATGCAAATGACAAGGTGGAAGCCAAAGTTGGTGAAACAATCACTTTTAATGTTGCAATGAAGAATGTTAAGAATATCTTAGCCTTTCAGTTTTGGTTGACTCTACCAGATGGAATTTCTGTAAATCAAAGAACTAATGTTGATGCAGAACAGGAATTTGATATAGATTTGACTAATCGCAAAAAGAGTAAACATGTATTGGATTTGGATGTTACTATAACAGGTGCTCTTCAGGTAATTGGTGAGCCTACTGATGGAAGATCCATTTTTAAAGGAAACGAAGGTGATTTGGTCACAATGAAGCTAAAGGTTAGTTCTGATATGAAGCCTGGCAATTATACAATAAAGATTTCCAATATTGAATTTGCGCCAGAAGATATGATTGCTGGAATTGAACAGGCGGATCTTGAGATACCAATAACGATTTATCAAGATTACAACATTACTGCTACATCTGCCAATGAAACCATGGGTACAGTAACAGGTGGTGGTAACTATCGCAATGGAACAAAGGCAACTTTGACTGCTACTCCTAATGAAGGCTATCACTTCGTAAAGTGGTCGAATGATGTTACCGAGAACCCATATACCTTTGCAGTAGATAAGGATTTGGCTTTGACAGCTACTTTTGATGCCAAAGAGTATAACCTTATTTATATGGTAGATGGAGTGGAGTATAAGAAGGTTCCAGTAAAGTTTGGAAGTACGATTACTCCAGAGGCTTTTCCTACAAAGGTGGGATATACTTTCTCTGGATGGGGTGAGATTCCTGCTACCATGCCAACGAGTGACGTGACGGTTAATGGTACATTTGCCATCAACAAATATACGTTCACCTTTGATACGGATGGCGGTTCTGAGGTGGCTGGTATAACGCAGGATTATAATTCTGCAATTACTGCTCCTACTGCTCCAACCAAGACGGGTTACACCTTCGCCGGTTGGGTTCCTGCAATCCCAGAGACCGTTCCTGCTGAGAATATGAGCTTCAAGGCTCAGTGGACCATCAATCAATACACCCTTACCTTCGATGCGGACAATGGCACAGAGGCAACGGTGATTACTCAGGACTTCGGTACTAAGTTTGAAACTCCTGCCGCTCCAACCAAGACGGGCTATACCTTCGCTGGTTGGGATAGTGAGGTTCCTGAGACCATCCCTGCTGAGAACAAGAACTTCAAGGCGTTGTGGACTATCAACCAATACACCTTCACCTTCGATGCTGATGGTGGTAGTGAAGTAGCCGCAATCACCCAGGATTACGGTACAAAGATTGAGTCTCCTGCTGCACCAACCAAGCCAGGTTATACCTTCGCCGGTTGGGACAACGAGATTCCTGAAACCATGCCTGCAGAGAACATGAGCTTCAAGGCTCAGTGGACTATCAATCAGTACTCTCTTACCTTCGATGCCGACAATGGTACAGAGGTAACGGTGATAACTCAGGACTTCGGTACTAAGTTTGATTCTCCTGCCGCTCCAACCAAGACGGGCTATACCTTCGCTGGTTGGGATAGTGAGGTTCCTGAGACCATCCCTGCAGAGAACAAGAGCTTCAAGGCGTTGTGGACTATCAACCAATACACCTTCTCTTTCGATGCTGATGGTGGTAGTGATGTAGCCGCAATCACCCAGGATTACGGTACAAAGATTGAGACACCTGCTGCTCCAACCAAACCAGGTTACACCTTCGCTGGTTGGGTTCCTGCAATCCCAGAGACCGTTCCTGCTGAGAATATGAGCTTCAAGGCTCAGTGGACCATCAATCAATACACCCTTACCTTCGATGCGGACAATGGCACAGAGGCAACGGTGATTACTCAGGACTTCGGTACTAAGTTTGAAACTCCTGCCGCTCCAACCAAGACGGGCTATACCTTCGCTGGTTGGGATAGTGAGGTTCCTGAGACCATCCCTGCTGAGAACAAGAACTTCAAGGCGTTGTGGACTATCAACCAATACACCTTCACCTTCGATGCTGATGGTGGTAGTGATGTAGCCGCAATCACCCAGAACTATGGTACAAAGATTGAGACTCCTGCTGCACCAACCAAGCCAGGTTACACCTTCGCCGGTTGGGTACCTGCAATCCCAGAGACCGTTCCTGCTGAGAACATGAGTTTCAAGGCTCAGTGGACTATCAATCAATATACCCTTACCTTCAATGCCGACAATGGCACAGAGGATGTAGAGATTACCCAGGATTATGGAACTAAGTTTGATACTCCTGCTGATCCTACTCGAGAAGGCTACACCTTCGCAGGTTGGGATATGGACATTCCAGAGACAATCCCTGCAGAGGATATGAGCTTCACAGCATTGTGGTCAGTTAACTCTTATAAGCTAGTTTATATCTTGGATGGCGAAGTTTATGCAGAATATGATGTAGAGTATGGTTCAGAGATTACTCCAGAGAATGATCCAGAGAAGACCGGTTACACCTTCGATGGTTGGACCGAGATCCCTGAGACTATGCCTGCACATGATGTAGAAATTTATGGTAGCTTCTCTGTTGTAACAGCTATTAGAACCATCCTTGCAGACGAAAAAGCAGTGGATGTTTATAACCTCAATGGTGTTCTTGTTAAGAGAAACGTAGAAGTTGACAAGCTTGACAAGGTACTCAAGAAGGGAGTTTACATCATCTGCGGAAAGAAGTTTGTGGTTAAGTAGAATGAAAAGAATTGCAGATTTTTTTCTGTAACATTGTAAAATAGAATAAGCCCCCAATCTACTTGAAATAGTAGGTTGGGGGCTATTCTTTAATGTATTAAAGTTTGCAAATATTTATTTAATTTCTTGCAAAAAATTCTCTATATTGAGAACTTTTGATTATTTTTGCAGCAAAATTGAAGGATTATGAAGATATTAAAGTTTAAAATGCTAAAAGCTTTTGCAAAGAAACATCCTGATGCAGCAGACGCATTAATGCGCTGGGCAGAATATGTTGAAAAGACTGACTGGAAAAGCCATGCGGAATTAAAACAAGCATTTCCTTCTGCTGATTATGTCGGAAATGATAGATACGTCTTCAATATATCTGGTAATAAATTCAGACTTGTAACTATCGTTGTGTTTTTCCAAGGATTTCTACATATAAGATTTGTTGGCACACATGCCGAATATGATAAGATTAAGGACATTAAAAATATATAACTATGACTATAAAAGACGAAAAGACATATAATGAGATTGAAGAGAGAATGGAGGCCCTGCTTGAAAAGGGAACTCAATTGGGCGGTATGGATTTCCTTAGCGAAGTAGAAAAAGAAGAATTAAAAATTCTCAGTGAAGCTGCTTACGATTGGGAATGTGAAGTAGATCCACACCCATGGCGAGTAAAACCTTCCCTCATTGCCGCCATCAAGGTTGCTTTTCGCCAAAAAGGCTATAAGCAGAAGGAGGCTGCAAAAGCCATAGGCGTATCGACAACTGCATTAAGTGACATTCTGCATGGACGTCGCCCGATTAATTTTGATGTTGCAAGAAACATATACCACAATCTTGGCGTACCTGCCAATGTTGTGTTGGCATAAGAATAGCCCCCAATCTACTTGAGATAGTAGGTTGGGGGCAATTAAGAGAATAAGTATATGACAAGAAATAGCAATATATTCTATCACCTCGTCGCCTTCCTCACAGTGGCGATATGGGGTACCACCTTTGTAGCTACCAAGGTGCTGATGCTGAATGGGCTTTCGCCAGCCCAGATCTTCACGTTGCGCTTTTCCATCGCCTACGTGCTGATGCTCTGCTTCAACCACCGCCGTTTCCTTGCCGATTCGTGGAAGGATGAGGCTAAGATGGCATTGCTGGGTATCACGGGCGGCTCGCTCTATTTCTACAGCGAGAACGAGGCGATGAACTTCACCACAACCACCAATACTTCGCTGATAGTATGTTCCTGTCCGCTCTTCGCCACCCTGCTGGTGCGTATGGTCTATAAGGATTCTTCCCGTATTCACATCGTGCAGCTGCTCGGTTCGCTGCTGGCTTTTGTGGGAATGATTATCGTGGTCTTGAACGGCCGTTTCGTGCTCCATCTTTCTCCGGTGGGCGATGCCCTGGCGTTTACGGCTTGCATGTGCTGGGCCATTTATTCGCTGCTGATGAAGTCGGTGAGCAATCATTATGGTGCGGCGTTCATCACCCGGAAGGTGTTCTTTTATGGTGTGCTGACCATCCTGCCGTATTATTTTTTCATCCCCGGGTTCCCTCCGATAGAAGTCTTCAGCCGTCCGCAGGTCTTCGGCAACCTACTCTTCCTGGGTTGTCTAGCCTCCATGATCTGTTTCCTTACCTGGAACTGGTGCATCTCGAAACTGGGAACGGTGAAGGCTACCAACTGGGTGTATTTCAATCCCATCACCACCATGATATTTGCTTCGTGGGTGCTCGATGAGAAAATCACCCCCTATTTCCTGGTGGGCGCCACCTGCATCCTGCTAGGCATGTATGTGGCAGACAAGAAAACCAGGGGAGAATCGTAGAAAATAATCATAAAGAATAATCAGAATCATGCAGAACTGTATGGTTGAAAAGCTTTCAGTTGATAATTGATGGTGAAAAAGAAAAGGGCGTGCATTGATAACATCTTGCACGCCCTTTTAAGTTCTGGCTTATAACAGGGATGTCATATAGAGTGGCAGATATACTATTCCATCCTTTTCCGCTAAGTCTGAGGTGTGAATGACATAAGGGGTCGATAGATAATTCTTATACTTCTTAATGCACTTTTCCAAAGAAGAAATGGTGTAACGATTGGTTGATTTAACCTCTATAGGAGAGATGTTGTGCTTGCTCGTAATCGAAGATTTGGCTATCAAAAAGTCGATTTCCATTCTGTCTTCTGCTTCACGAGAATAGTTGGAATAGAAAAACAGTTTATGCCCCTTTGCCCTCAACATCTGGGCCACGACATTCTCTACAAGCATCCCTTCGTTTACTTCCAACTTGTCCATCATCAGTTTCTTGTAAAGTGATTCCTGCATGATTCGGTTCTCATCGAAAGCCATACTGATTAACAAACCAGTATCAGCCATGTAACATTTCAAGCTCGAGTTTTCCAACTTGAGATTAAGCCCGATGCTTGGCTCTGTTGCCCCATAACAGATATTTGCAACCATAGCTTCGTTCAGCCAAAAGAAAGCATCCTCGTACTCACGCATTCTGGCACCAGCCTTTATTTCAGACAGGCGGAATTTCTTCTCGTGTTTTTGAAGTTGGCTTGGAATCAAATCAAAGATGCTCGTCACTCTTACCTCGTTGCCTTCTGCGTATTTTTGAATGTCGTTTCTGTAAAGGCTTATTATTGCACGCTTTATTGCATCAACTTTTGCAAAATCACGAGTCTTTACATAGGTATCTACCTGTCTATTGTTGTCTGATTTCCATTTTAATAATTGGCTATATATATCCGTTTTATAACAGCTTGATATTCTTTTATTTACACGTTTCCTAAGTTTGGATATGCTAGATTTTACACGTTTCCTAGGTTTTGTATCCCCGTATTTTACACGTTTCCTAGCTTTTAAATGGTGCAAAAATACACATTTCCTAAGATAATGCCATGTTTTTCCTTGAAAATCTTGCCGGTTTTAATGTTTTTTACGTTAATTGCCGAGACCTATCACTTCAGGTATGGTTTAAAAGCTTTCAATTGGTAATTGATGGTGAAAAAGAACATAGATTCCACAATGGCTAATTACCACAGTGAAACCTTTTTATTAACTTTCAATTTATTTTTTTTATAAAGTTAAATCGGCTCAGGAGAGGTTGTCTTATCCACGGACAATCTCCCCTGAGCCATTTTTTCATGTTGCTTGATTTTTATTTAATCTTGATCATTATTTAATGATGTATTTCTTGCCATCCATGATGATGATGCCTTGCTTGCTCTCTGTTCTCTGACCAGCCAGATTGTATTTCTTGTTGGCAGAAGAAATCTTGTCGTCGGCTTCAATTCCCTCGATGGCTGTTGTGGAACCAGGGAAGGCGATGCTCAGGAACTTGGCAAGTCCTGTAGTGGCTGGCTGCAGATAAGCCTTGCCGGCAGGAACCGTAATGCTGGATGTTACCTGATAGATGCCTGCCTTGCCGTTCTTCACGCCGAGAATATAGGCTCCTTCGGTGCCAGCGAGGGTAGTGGCTGTAAGGCAACCCTTGATCAGGTTGATGCTTACGGCATCGCCTGTTTTTGCTGGGGCAATCTGATAGGTGGCATTTGGCTCACCCTTGATGAATACGCCTTCGTTGGCTGGAATGTGAGTCACAGGTTCCAGGGTAACGATGTCGTTGTCTACAGCTGTGCAGACATAAGTCTTGGCTTCGCCAGAAAGGGTGGTGTTTTCTGCTGCGCAGAATGAAGCCCAACCGGCTGCGTTGGTTGTTACGAGGTAAGCATTTGCCTTGATGCCCAAACCGCCATTCTTGTTGGCTGCGCAAACAGCATAATTGCCGGCACCATCGATGGTAAAGGAAGTTGAAGTGGTGTTACCCATGTACTCGCCATTCTTGAAGATGACGTAGCTACGGGCATCTGCTACTGCCTGCCATGAGAGGGTGTTCTCCTGGATGGTTACCTGCTCAGGAGCAGCACACAACTTGGTTTCAGAAATGGCCTCCCATGAATCGCTGCCGCCCAATACGTTGCGCAAGGTGAATTGTGCTGCCTCCTCGTCGGTAAGGATAGGAGAGTACTGGTTGAGTGAAGTAGGTGAGTTCTTGCGGGTGCTCAAATCAATGAGATTGCCATCCTTGTCGTATGACTGATACTCATAGAAATGAGTTGCGAGATTACCCATGCTGGTCCATCCGGCATTGCTACAGAGAACTTCCATCCTGGTGTTCAGATAGTAGGTGCGAGGCTCGTTCTGCCATGGTCTGCCGAGGTTCCAGTTGCCATCAGCTACCAGCG
>ERZ1034913.993-NODE-993-length-19128-cov-39.824254_pt1 | contig 19128 bp, 15 predicted proteins | sample MGYA00520697_ERZ1034913 | MGnify/ENA primary metagenome ERZ1034913 (study PRJEB33766, sample SAMN09781786) | gut metagenome | biome: gut microbiome | host: Homo sapiens | place: Madagascar | study: EMG produced TPA metagenomics assembly of the PRJNA485056 data...
GCGCCGCAGAGTGGAAACGCTCTGCGGCGCACTTTTTTGTTTTGACTTTTCCGCGCCCGCACCGTATAGGGAAAACCACTATAAATAATAAAAGCGCAGACCTTTGAGGCTAACGACTCGGAGTCTGTACTTTTATTATTTTGTGACAAAATATATTCGCCTTGCCCGTAGTGTGAACATCGGAAATTGAATGATGTGCGTATTTTTTCATAACAACGATAAAATGTCACAAAGGCTATTCCTCTACAGAACAAAATCAACAAATAACGACAAAATTCGAGCATTTCTTGCGCAACTTCTTAAAATGGATTGAAAAAAATAGAGTAGAATAATGTGTAAGTAATAGGGTGGGAGATTCCCTCCCTAAATAAAGTGTGGAGGAAATTCTTATGCTCGAAAAAATTCGTAACCTCAAGGACCGCAAAGGCTTTACGCTGGTAGAGCTCATTGTTGTGCTGGTCATTCTTGGCATTTTGGCGGCGCTGCTTATCCCTGCGCTGACCGGTTACATTGACAAGGCTAACAAAGAAAAGGCTACCTCGGAGCATATCATATCATGCCGGGAGGAGCTTTTTTTATTGTTATTATGCCTTCGGGAACGTCACCTTGATGGTGGTGCCGCTGCCGACCTGGCTTTGCAGGTCGATGCGGGCGTGGTGCAGCAGGGCGATATGCTTGACGATGGCCAGCCCCAGGCCGGTGCCGCCGGTGGCCTTGCTGCGGCTTTTGTCCACGCGGTAGAACCGCTCAAACACGCGGGCCTGGCTGTCCTGGGGGATGCCGATGCCGTTATCCTCTACCTGCAGCCAGGGGCCGTCGGGGCCGGTGCCGCAGCGCAGCTCCACATGGCCGCCGGGCTGGTTGTAGCGGATGGCATTGTCGCACAGGTTGGTGGCCAGCTCAGCCAGTAGATCCTTGCTGCCCTGCACGGTGGCGGGCTGGGCGCTGTATTGCAGCGTTACGTAGGCCTTGCGGGCGTTGACCGTCATGTTCTGGGCAGTCTCCTTGAGAAGCGCGGCCAGGTCCACCGGCGCCATCTCCACCGGTTTTTCCCGGCTCTGGCTGGCCTGGGTGCTGTCCAGCTCGCTCAGCTGCAAAATATCGCTGACCAGCGCGATCATGCGCTGCGCCTCTTTATGGATGCGCGCCGCAAAGGTGGGCACATCGGCGGGCTTGGCCATGCCGGTCTCGATCAGCTCGGCGTAGCCGGAAATGCTGGTCAGCGGAGTCTTCAGCTCGTGGCTGACGTTGGCGGTAAACTCCCGGCGCATCGTCTCGTTATCCTCCCGCAGTTTGCGGTCGGTCTGGATAGTGCGCGCGAGGGGGATCAGTTCTTCATAGGGGACGTCCGCCTCGATGGTATCCAGGTTTTCAGCCAGGTGGTTGATGGGCTGCACCAGGCGGCGGGTCAGCCACCAGGCCAGCACCGCCGTGGCCAGCAGGATGACCACCACCGCACCGCAGAGCAGCGGCAGGGTGTCGGCGCTCAGGCCCCAGATATTGGCCACGTCCTCGCCCACACGCAGCACTTGGGTACCTTCCGGGGTGACGATGCGGCGGGCGTAGTAGTGGGTCTCCTCCTGCATGGTCTGGCTTTCGCGGGTCGCGCTGGCGCTGCCGTCAGCCATAGCCGCGATGAACTCCGGGCGGTCGGCATGGCTGGGAAGGTCGGGGGCATCCACGGCGTAGACCTTGCCGTCCTTGTCATAGACCACGCCCGCGGCGGCCTCGCTGTCATACAGCACAGTGCCGCCGCCATCAATTAAGCTAAAGCGCAGGGAGGTGTCGCTCTCGGGCAGCAGGTTGGCCAGGGTCACGGCATCATGGGTGGGCTGGGCTTCGTATCCGGCGGCCACGCTGTCGCAGATCTGGCTCAGGTACTTATCCACCCGCACGGTGTAGCTGCGCTGGAACAGCACGGTGGCGATTGCCAGCGTAACCACCATGCACAGCAGGCCCACGATGACCAGCCCGCGGCGGTAGCGGCGGGTCATGCTCAGGGGGCGCTTTTCTTTTTGCTGTTCGTCACTCATCGGTGCCCTCCGTGCTCAGCTTGTAGCCCACCTTGCGCACGGTGCGGATGGCCTCGCCCGCAGCGCCCAGCTTTTGGCGCAGGGTGCGCACGTGCATATCGATGGTGCGGGATTCCAGCAGGTCGTCGGTGTCCCAGACTTCTTTCATGATGCGCTCGCGGGCCAACACCTGATCGGGATGCTCCAAAAACAGATGCAGCAGCGCGTATTCCTTAAAGGTGAGCTCCACAGGCACGCCGTCGGCCTTGACAGTGCGGGCTACATCGTCGATGACGATGCCGCCGAACTGCAGCGTCTTGGGCGCAGGGGCCGGGGCGGCTGCCGCGGCGCGGCGCAGCACGGCCTTGACCCGGGAAATAAACTCCATAATGCCGAAGGGCTTGCAGAGGTAATCGTCCGCGCCGTGGTCCAGCCCCTTGACAACGTCGATCTCGCTGGTCTTGGCGGTGACCATGATGACCGGCAGTGTCTGGGTGGCAGGGTCGTCCCGCAGCTTGGACAAAATCTGGTAGCCGTCCTCATCAGGCAGCATCACGTCCAGGATGACCAGTTCCGGCCGGGCCTGGTGCATAGCGGCCCAAAAGCTGGCGGCGTCCTCACAGCCGGCGGCCTCGTAGCCGTTGGTTTGCAGGGCATACTGTTCCAGTTCGCGGATGCTGGCGTCATCCTCCACAATGTAGATCATATAAGTTCCCCTCTCTTACAAAAACAGGGGCCGGGCCATGCGCCCAGCCCCTTTCGGTTATGCGTCTTCTTCCGCGTTGCCGGGGGCCGAAACAGGCTGCATCTCGGCGTAAGTCTCCGGCGGGAAGGTATAGCGGCCGCGGTATTTCTCGTACCGCTGCTCAAATTTCACGCTGCCGCCATGCTTGACGGTAGCCAGGTACTCGTGGGTATCGAACTTATCGGCGGCGACCTCGATCATTGCAACAGCGATGTTGGAACAGTGGTCAGCGATACGCTCGTAGTTGGTCAGCAGATCATCCAGCACAAAGCCGTACTCGATGGTGCATACACCAGCCTGCAGGCGGGCAATATGGCGGGTCTTGACCTCGCGCACCAGACCGTCCACGACCTGCTCCAGCGGCTCGATCTTGCCGGCGGCGTAGACATCGCCCTTCTGGAAGGCATCGACGGTGCGGTTGACGATGTCCTGCACAGCGGCTTCCAGCACGCCCAGGTCGCCCAGGGCTTCCTCGCTGAACTGGATGGACTTATCGCGGATCTCCTCAGCCGTCTTGATCAGGTTGACGGCATGGTCCGAGACGCGCTCGAAATCGCCGATAGTGTGCAGCAGGGTGTTGATCGTGCGGTTATCTTCGGTAGAGAGATGCTTGGCACTGAGCTTGACCAGGTAGGTGCCCAGCACGTCCTCGTAATGGTCGACGGCGTCCTCTTTGCGCTCGACCTCGTCGGCGATGGCATCGTTCCACTTATGGGTGGTGGACATGGCCTGCAGCAGCGAGGTGCGGCAGATCTCGGCCATATCGCCGCCGGTGAGCATGGCACGGGCGACAGCCACAGACGGAGTTGCCAGCAGACGATCATCCAGCAGGGAGTTCTCCTGCTTTTTGTCGGCGGGGGAGTCGGGCACGGTCATGATGGCCAGCTTTTCCAGCAGGCGGTTGAAGGGCAGCAGGATGGCGGTGGTGACTATGTTAAAAATGGTATGCACCATGGCGATGCCGAAAGTATTGGCCATCGCATTAAAGAAGCTGAAACTGATCAGCGCATGCAGGCCGTAGAAGCCGCATAGGAAGATGATGGTGCCGATAACGTTGAAATAGAGATGAACGAAGGCGGTGCGCTTGGCGTTTTTGTTCGCACCGGCCGAGGAGATCAGCGCCGTAACGGTGGTGCCGATGTTCTGGCCCATGATGATGGGCACGGCGGCGGAGTAGGTGACAGCACCCGTGCTGGTCAGCGCCTGCAGGATGCCCACCGCCGCCGAGGACGACTGCAACACGGCAGTCAGCACAGCGCCGGCAATGACGCCCAGCACCGGGTTGCTGAAGCTAAGGAAGAGATTCATGAACCAGGGCTCATCGGCCAGGGGAGACATGGCGTTGGACATAGTGTTCATGCCGGCCATCAGAATGGCGAAACCCAGCAGGATCTTGCCTACGCCGCGCCGGCGGTCCTTACCGACCATATACAGCCAGATGCCGATGAAGCCCAGGATCGGGCTCCAGGCATTGGGGTTGAGCATTTTGGTGATAAAGCTCTCGCCCTCGAGGCCTGACAAAGACAGCAGCCAGCCGGTAACAGTGGTACCAATGTTGGCACCCATGATGACGCCGATGGCCTGGTGAAGTTCCATCAGACCGGAGTTGACGAAGCCGACCGCCATAACGGTGGTAGCGCCGCTGGACTGAATAACGGCGGTGACCGCCACGCCCAGCAGCAGCGCCCGGATGGGGCTGGAAGTCATGGTGGAGAGGATGCCCTGCAATTTGCTGCCGGCGGTCTGCTCCAGCGCCTTGCCCATCAGGTCCATGCCATACAGGAACATAGCGATGCCGCCCATCAGGGTGAACACATTAAAAATGGTCATCGGATTACACGTCCATTCTCTTTTTAGGCAGCGCCGCCGTTCCCCGCGCCCAAAACGCAGGCCTATGCGGTGCTGCTTTTATTTCTCTATACCGTTGTATATTATAGCTGGTTTCGGGGGCATTTCACCAGCAGAGATGCGTAAAGGTTTTGTAAAGTTTGTGTAAAATGCCGCTTCTGCGTGCATTTTGTCGTCTGTCACCTTATATAAACTGTACAGCCGCTGGGATATGACCCAAAACTTTACCAATTTTACAGCTTTTTTGCAAAACAGCTGCCTGCTTTTCACAAGCTTTACGGGGATTGTACCTGACTATGGTCGAAACCGCCCCGGCGGCGCAGTACAATAGCCTTGTACCCGGGAAAACCCGGTACCGGCCTGTGTGCCGCAATGCAATGCCCCTTTGGGCAAAGGAGAAGTACATCTATGAAACGCAAATCTGTTGCTGCTGTTGTTACCGCCGCTGCTATGATGATGAGCCTTGCCGCCTGCGGCAGCTCCGCCGCCGATTCCACCCCCGCTGCTTCTGAGAGCACCGCCTCTTCCGAGGCTGCTTCCGGCGAGGCCGCCCCGGCCGAGAGCAAAGCCGCTGCTGACTTCGACACCGACCAGGACATTACCGTCATCTCCCGTGAGGACGGTTCCGGCACCCGCGGTGCTTTTATCGAGCTGACCGGCGTGGAGGAAAAGAACGCCGACGGCCAGAAGGTCGACAACACCACCGAGGCCGCTGCCATCCAGTCCAGCACCAACGGCGTCATGACCGCCGTCGCCAACGATGAGACCGCCATCGGCTACATCAGCCTTGGCTCCCTGAACGATTCCGTCAAGGCCGTCAAGGTCGGCGGCATCGAGGCTTCTGCCGAGACCGTCAAGGACGGCAGCTATACCCTGGCCCGTCCATTCAACATCGTGACCAACGGCGAAGCCACCGACCCCGTGGCCGTTGACTTCATCGCCTACTGCCTGAGCAAGGACGGCCAGGCTCTGGCCACCGAGGAAGGCTTCGTTGGCAGCGAGGGCGAGGATTACACCTCCGCCCAGCCGGAAGGCAAGATCACCGTTGGCGGTTCCACCTCCGTCTCTCCGCTGATGGAAAAGCTGATCGAAGCTTACAAGACCGTGAACCCCAACGCCGAGCTGGAACTGCTGACCTCTGATTCCACCACCGGTGTTTCCGGCGCGCTGGATGGCAGCTACACCATCGGCATGGCCAGCCGCGAGCTGAAAGATTCCGAGACCGAGGGCGGCGCCGTTTCCACCGTCCTGGCCCTGGATGGCATCGCCGTCGTCGTCAACCCCGCCAATTCTGTTGAGGATCTGACCGTTGACCAGATCAAGGGCATCTACACCGGCGAGCTGACCGTCTGGAGCGACCTGCAGTAACGTACTTGGCTCCCTCTGGGAGGGAGCTGTCAGCGAAGCTGACTGAGGGAGAGACAAATAAATCAGCACCTGCTAAATTTCAAGTCTCTCCCCCACCTGCTTCGCGGGAGCCCCCTCGCAGAGGGGGCCTCTTTTGTAACACCTGCCATTTTTAAAAGGAGTGTATAGGGAAATGAAGACCGCTCATCTGCGGGAAGGCATTATGCAGGCCGTTTTTACTGCCTGCGCCTGCATCTCGATCTTAGCCGTCGTGCTGATCTGCGTGTTCCTGTTTGCTAACGGCCTGCCCACCATCGGCAAGATCGGCCCGCTGAAGTTCCTGCTGGGAACCACCTGGAAGCCCGGCAACGACATCTACGGCATCCTGCCCATGATCTTAGGCTCGCTGTACGTCACCGCCGGGGCCATCATTGTGGGTGTGCCCGTTGGTCTGCTCACCGCCATCTACCTGTCCCGGTTTTCCACGCCCGCCATCAAGCGGGTGATGCTGCCTGCCGTGCAGCTGCTGGCCGGCATCCCCTCGGTCGTGTACGGCTTCTTCGGCATGATCGTGCTGGTGCCCGCCGTGCAGGCCATGGTCAAGAGCGACTTTTTCAAAACAGTGCTGCACGTCAAGAGCGGCAAGGGCATGAGCCTGTTCACCGCCAGCGTGCTGCTGGGCATCATGATTTTGCCCACCATCATCACCGTCAGCAAGACCAGCCTGGACGCCGTGCCCGAAAGCTACTACGAGGGCAGCCTGGCCCTGGGCGCTACCCATGAGCGCAGCGTGTTCTACGCTGTGCTGCCCGCCGCCAAGTCCGGCGTGCTGTCCGCCGTTATCCTGGGCATTGGCCGCGCCATCGGCGAGACGATGGCCGTCGTGATGGTCGCCGGCAACCAGACCTGGATGCCTAAGGGACTGTTCCAGGGCCTGCGCACGATGACCTCCAACATCGTCATCGAGATGGGCTACTCCACCGACCTGCACCGCGAAGCACTGATCGCTACCGGCGTCGTGCTGTTCGTATTCATTCTCCTGATCAACCTCTGCTTCAGCGTTTTGAAAGGAGGCAAGGACCATGCCTGATACCATTGCCAACAACGGCACTGCTGTGCCGGACATGAGCCGTGCCGCCGCCAAAGCCATCTACCCCAACGGGGGCCGCAACCGCACCGCCGCCCGCGTGCAGGCCGCCCTGCTGCGCGGCCTGGTGGGGCTGGCTGCTGCCCTGACCGCCGCTGTGCTGCTGTTCCTCATCGGATACATCCTGGTCAACGGCATCCCCAACCTCAAACCCACCCTCTTCGCCTGGGAATATAACAGCGAGAACGTTTCGCTGATGCCCGCCCTCATCAATACGCTGCTGATGACCGCCTTCTCGCTGGTCATTGCTACGCCGCTGGGCATCTTTGCCGCCATCTGGCTGGTGGAGTACGCCCACCGCGGCAGCAAGCTGGTGCGTCTGGTCCGCCTGACCACCGAGACCCTGCAGGGCATCCCGTCCATCGTGTACGGCCTGTTCGGCATGCTGTTCTTCGTCACCCAGCTGCACTGGGGCTACTCGCTGATCGCCGGTGCCTTCACGCTGGCCATTATGGTGCTGCCCGTCATCATGCGTACCACCGAGGAAGCGCTCATCGCCGTGCCGGACTCCTACCGCGAGGGCAGCTTCGGCCTGGGTGCGGGCAAGCTGCGCACCGTGTTTACCATCGTACTGCCCAGCGCCATGCCCGGTATCCTGTCCGGCGTTATCCTGGCCACGGGCCGCATCGTGGGCGAGACCGCTGCGCTGATCTACACCGCCAGCTCGATGCCCCAGATCCCCAAGAGCATCTTCAGCTCTACCCGCACGCTGGCCGTGCATATGTACCTGCTCTCCAACGAGGGCCTGTACATCAACGAGACCTACGGCACCGCCGTGGTGCTGCTGGTACTGGTGCTGGCCATCAACTGCCTGTCCGGCTTTATCGCCGGCAAGCTGGCGAAGAAGTAACACTGCGCTGCTTGTAGGGGTGCACAGTGTGCGCCCGCGGGCCGATGCGAGCATCGGCCCCTACACAACGGCATCGCGGTCATCACGAGGAGGATACCTGTGAATAAATTTGAAGTCTCCAACATGGACTTATACTACGGCAGCTTTCATGCGCTGAAAAATATCAACATCAATATCCCGGAGCGGGAGATCACCGCCTTCATCGGCCCTTCCGGCTGCGGCAAGTCTACCTTTTTAAAAAGTCTGAACCGTATGAACGACCTGGTCGAGGGCTGCCGCATCTCCGGCGACATCAAACTGGACGGCGTGGACATCTACAAAGATAAGATGGACGTCAACGTCCTGCGCAAGCGGGTGGGCATGGTGTTCCAGAAGCCCAACCCCTTCCCCATGTCCATCTACGATAATATCGCCTACGGGCCTCGCACCCACGGTGTGCGCAGCAAGGCCCGGCTGGATGAGATTGTGGAAAAATCCCTGCGGGATGCCGCCATCTGGGACGAAGTTAAGGACCGCCTGAACAAGAGCGCCCTGGGCATGTCCGGCGGCCAGCAGCAGCGCCTTTGCATCGCCCGCGCCCTGGCTGTGGAGCCGGAAGTGCTGCTGATGGACGAACCTACCAGCGCCCTGGATCCCATCTCCACCTCCAAGGTCGAGGAACTGGCGACGGAGCTGAAAGAAAAGTACACCATCGTCATGGTCACCCACAACATGCAGCAGGCCGCGCGTATCAGCGATAAGACGGCGTTTTTCCTGCTGGGTGAGCTGGTCGAGATGGGCCCCACCGAGCGCGTATTCGCCACGCCCGTGGACAAGCGCACCGAGGATTACATCTCGGGCCGTTTCGGTTGATACAGGGAGGATGAGCCAAATGGGAACCAGTTTACGCAAAATGTATGATGCCGAACTGATGGCATTGGATACGATGCTGGCCCGCATGGGCCACGCCGCGGGCGGCGCCATTGAAAGCGCCATGACAGCCCTGCGCACCGGCGATGCCGAGTTGGCCCGCAGCGTTATTGCCCGGGACAGCGAGATCGATGCCGCCGAGCATGAGATCGAGCACCGCTGCTTAACGCTTTTCCTGCGGCAGCAGCCGGTGGCGGGCGACCTGCGCAAAGTTTCTACCGCATTAAAAATGGTCACCGACATTGAGCGCATTGCCGACCAGGCCAGCGACATTGCCGAGATCACCCTGCATCTCCACGCCGAGGGCGCTGCCGCTGTGGGCGTAATGGATGATTTGTATAAAATGGGCGATGTGGCACTGAACATGGTCAAGACCGCCATTGGCGCCTACGTGCAGGTGGATCTTTCCACCGCCGCCCAGGTCATTGCCCGGGACGATGACTGCGACGCGATGTTTTCCAAGATCAGCCGCGAGATCGCCCAGTACATCGCCGCCCACCCCGACGACGCCGAGACCGCGCTGGACCTGTTCATGATCGCCAAGTATCTGGAGCGCCTGGGCGACCATGCCGTCAACGTGGCCGAGTGGGTCGAGTTCCTGAAGACCGGTGTCCACAAGTCCCGCAAGATCGTCTGACGCGGGCCAATCTTACCATTCCCTTATTTTCCTATACCAACGGAAACGACCGTACCCTTTGTAAGGCACGGTCGTTTTCGTTTTTATCCTTTTATACAAACCGCTCGATCGTCTCCAGCATAACGTCCTTATACAGCGGCTTGCTGATGTGGGCGTTCATGCCGGTGTCCAGGCATTTCTGCACATCCTCGGCATAGGCGTTGGCACTCATGGCAATGATGGGGATGGTCTCCGCATCGGGGCGGCCGGAACTGCGGATGGCGCGGGTGGCGGCGTAGCCGTCCATGACCGGCATCATCAGATCCATCAAAATGGCCTGGTAAGTGCCGGGCGCAGCCTGGGCGTAGGCCTTGACCGCGCTTTCGCCGTCAAACACAGGGACCACCTCGGCCCCGGTGCTTTTCAGCATAAATTCGGCGATCTCCATGTTCAGCTCGTTATCCTCCACCACCAGCAGGCGCTTGCCGCGCAGGTCGCCGGCGGGGGGAGTCTTCTCGGCCGCCGCAGGCGGGTCATGGTCGATGGCAAACGGCAGCACCACGGTAAAGCTGCTGCCCTCGCCCACCGTGCTTTCCACTTGAATCGTGCCGTTCATCTTTTTAACCAGCTGCGCCACGATGGACATGCCCAGCCCCGTGCCGCCGTACTGGGAGCGGGCCGCGTTGTCGCCCTGGGTGAATGCCTCAAACAGGTGGTTGTCGATAAAGTCCTGGGTCATGCCGACGCCGGTATCCCGGATGAAAAACTCGTAAGTCACGGTGTCGTCGGTGTGTTCCAGCTCCCGCATGCGGGTGTAGATGGCCCCGCCGGGCTTGTTGTACTTGATGCAGTTGCTAAAGAGGTTCAGCAAGATCTTTTTCAGATACAGCTCGCTGCCCAGCAGGTTGACATTGCGCACATCGGGGTGTTCTTCCTCCACATGCAGGCCGACGCTTTCCGCCTGGAAGCACACGATCTCGGCCGCTTCGATACAGACCCGGTCCAGGTTGAAGGGCTTGCTTTCCAGCGTGAAGGTATCCCGCTCCAACTTGGTCATATCCAGCACATCGTTGACCAGTGAGAGCAGATGCTTTGCCGAGACATCGATCTTGGCAAGGCAGTCGTCCATTTTGTCCTTGTTGTCGCGGCAGGTGTCGACGATGGTCAGCATGCCCAGAATGCCGTTGATAGGGGTGCGGATGTCGTGGGACATGTTGGCCAAAAAGCGCGTTTTGGTGTGGTTGGCGCTGGCCTCGTTGGCAAGGGCCTGCTGCAGTTTTTGCCCCATGCGCAGGTAGCGGTCCACATCCCGCACGCGCACTTCCTCGGCATGGGCCAAAAGCTGGGCGTTGTACTTTTCTTTTTTCTCCAGCGCCGCCAGCATCCCGTCCCGGTCGCCCCGGGCTTTGGCATAGGCGTGGTATTTTTCCTGCGTCTGTACGCCGATGGTTATTTCCTGCGGGTTGCGGACCAGGTAGTCGTCCATGGCCGCCAGGATGCGCTCGACCTGCGGGTAGTTCCCGGCGTCCATCTCGCAGGCAAACAGGTTGTTGGCCGTATTGCCGAACTCGGCCGCATGCATGGCGGGCAGCTTTTGCCAGACTTTAGTCCTGCATTTTTCGTAGCGCTCGGCATCGCCCAGCTTGTAGTACAGCAGCATTTCCACCAGCAGAATGTCATCCGGCAGCAGGGTCCTGCCGTCGTACTCCTCTACACAGCGGGTCAGCGCAGCCTGCGCCTCGTCCAGACGGTCCAGATGGCAGCAGATCTCGGACAGATTGCGGTAGACGTAGGCGTGCATTTCCCGGTCCGAATCGGGCAGATGACGTTCGGCCTCGCGGATGGCCTCCAGTGCCTTTTCATATTCGTGCTGGGCCAGGTAGGTCACAGCGAGGTTATTGTACTCGTAGGAATAGCGGCTGATCTCGTGGTTTTCCCGCGCAATCTTCAGACCCTCATGGATATAAAAGCGGGCCAGGGCATAGGAGCGCTCACAGTAAACGGCCACGCCCATCAGGTTAAAACAGGCGATGATCTCCGGGCGATAGGCATAGCTTTGGTAGTCGATGACGAACGGCTCCAGAATCTCCCGCGCGGCGCGGAAGTCCCCCTCCCGGTAATGCAGCAGCGCCGCATGGAAATAGGCCATCATCCGTACATCGGTTTTGGCGGTCTCCTTTTCCAGGATCTCCGCATAGAACGCCTCGCGCTCTGCCCGTGGTGAGCTTTCCAGCGCGGCTTCCTTTTGGGTGAATTCTTCGTAACTCATCATAACGCATGCACCATTCCCGGAAAATCAGTTAATTTTATCATAACACAAATTGCGCAGTAATAAAATGCTTTTAGTGAAAATTGTTTGAAATGGGTTCTTTTTATCGTGCGGCTTTCGTTCCGCGCCGTCATGCGGCGCTTCCATCGTTTTTTAACAGCATCCAGCCGCTATGCGTACTCTCTTATGGCCAAAAACGGCAGGCTTAACGGATGCAGCCTGTCATATCAGGCCCTGCCGCAAGGCAGGCAGGACCGCCCAAAGCAGCAAAACAAAGCAAACCAACATTTGCATATTTCCCTGCTTTGCGGTATGATACAGATAACAAACCAACAACGGAGAATCTCCCATGAATGACCTGAGCAAAAGCTTGAAGATCCTGGTGGACCGCTACCCCGGCACGATGGCCGAACTGGCCCGCCAGGCGCAGATCGACCGATCTTCTTTATATAAAATAATGGACGGCAAGCGGATGCCCAACCGCGCCCAGCTGCAGCGGCTCATTCATGCCCTGGGCCTGAACGCCCGCCAGGCCGAGCACCTGACCACCCAATACGACGAACTGCGCAGCGGCGCCCAGGCCCACCGTACCGATGAAGCCCTGTACGAGCTGCTGCAGACGGCGATGCGCTCCCGCGACAACCTGATGAATGATGTACTGGCCCCCATGCCACGCAGCGAAGCCGACCTGGAAGCCGCCTTCACCAGCCGGTGCTACCAGGGCTACCAGGCGGTGACACAGCAGCTGCATCTGCTGCTGACCCGCTACCTGCGCAGCGAAGAAAAGCGCCCACTGATGCTTTCCCCGTTTGTGGGGGAACGCGCACTCAGTTCGATTCTCATCGGTGCCTTTTCCGCCGAGGCTTCGCCAAAGCCGGTATGGCATCTGCTGCGGTTTGTGACCAATAACGATGCACAGGAAAATTTCATCGGCAACGTGCGCACCGTGTCCCGGGCGCTGCCTTTTCTGGTCCTGCGCTCAATGCAGTACGAGGCACGGCTTTCCTGTGCGCCTTCTGCCGGGCCGCTGCCCGGTCTGCTGATGCCGGTCTATGTGCTGTTCCCCGATGTGGTCGTGTTTATGGATCTCAACCTGCAAAAGTGCATCTGCCTGACCGAGCCATCGGTGGTGCAGTGCCTGCGCATGGAGTTCAGCCGCCAGTATCTGGAAGCACCGGTGATCTTCTCTCTGGCATCAGACGCCCACAGTTTTGAGCAGGCCATGGCGTTTGGCAACCAGCTGCTGGACAACGAGACCGAAGCCTGCTATATGCGTGCCCAGCCGCCGGTCTCCAAGTTTATCGATATGGAAATGATCGGCCGCTATGCCCCCCAGGCGTTGGCGGCGCTGGAAACCATGCCAGGCCTGGCCGACTACATGCAGGCCTGGCTGACCGCCCCGTATGAGTTCTATTTCAGCGAGGACGGCCTGATGGATTTTGTGCGCACCGGCCGCATAGTGGATGTAGATGCCTCCCTGACAGGGCCGCTGCCCCCGGAAGCCCGCCGGGAACTGCTGCTGCGGATGCGCACAGCCTGCGAGAACAACACCGCTGTGCTGCGCATCGTCAGTGCCGAAGCCTTTCCCCTGGACCCCCACATTACGGTAACCGCCTTCCGTGGTCGCAGCGTGGTGTTCTGCACTTTGTCCGACAATCCGCAGGAGGGCTTTTGCCGTGAATATACCCTGCGGGATGCCATGCTGGCCAACCGGCTGGCCGATTATATGTCCAACTTAAAAGATTCCAGCCTGGTGTGTACCCAGCGGTATACCCTGGAGTATATCGATTTCTGTCTGCGCCTGCTGTAAAAACTGTAATAAAAGGAGTGCTGTCCCATGCCGCATACCGAAACCAAACTGGAAAGCAAAGAGATCTTTGACGGCCATGTCATCCACGTTACGCTGGACACCGTCCGCCTGGAAGACGGCCGCACCAGCCTGCGAGAGGTCGTACACCACCACGGCGGCGCCTGCGTGCTGCCCATCGACGACGAGGGCTGCATCTATCTGGTCCGCCAGTTCCGCTACGCGCTGGGCGAGGAGATCTGGGAGCTGCCTGCCGGTAAGCTGGAACCCGGCGAGGACCCATTTGAATCCGCCAAGCGGGAACTGAGCGAGGAGTGCGGCCTGTCCGCCGACAACTACATTGACCTGGGTGTCGTCTACCCCACTGTGGGTTATGACAGCGAGAAGATTTATCTGTGGGCCGCCACCGGCCTGCACAAGGGCGGTCAGCACCTGGATGCCGGGGAATTCCTGGATGTGGTGCGCATGCCCTTTGAGGAAGCCCTGCAAAAGGTGCTGCATGGCGAGATCAAGGACAGCAAGACCCAGATCGGCCTGATGAAATACGCGCTGCTGCGGGATAAAGCATGAGCGATGTAGAAATTTTGGATAACGGCACCAGAGTGCTGACCGCTCCTCGCGCCGCCTTTGGCACCGATGCCCTGCTTCTGGGCCGCTTTGCCCAGCCCCGCCGGGCCGAGCGGGCCTTGGACATGTGCAGCGGGTGCGGCATAATCTCGCTGTTATGGCACGATGCCGGGCACCGCGGCCCCTGCACAGCGCTGGAGCTGGACCCTGACGCCAGCGCCCTGTGTGTTCAGGCCGTGGCGGAGAATGGCATCGACCACATTACCCCTGTGCAGGGCGACCTGCGGATGTTTTGCGCCGCTGGGCCGGAGCAGGGAAAATATGATTTTGCTGCCTGCAACCCGCCCTATTTTACGGCAGGCCCCCAAAGTCCCGACCCGGTGCGGGCCGCCGCCCGCCACACTGTGACCTGCACCACCGAGGATGTGGCCCAGTGCGCCCGCCGCGCTCTGCGGGATGGCGGCCGCTTTGTGCTGTGCCAGCGTCCCGACCAACTGGTGGAAGTGCTGTGTGCCCTGCGCGCCGCCCGGCTGGAACCCAAGCGGCTGGCCTTTGTGCGCCAGCGCGCCGGCAGCACGCCCTGGCTGTTTTTGGTCGAAGCCCAAAAAGGCCGCAAGCCCGGCCTGAAGCTGGAACCGGATATTTTGATCGAATCCGGCGTGGCGCGGTACGGGAAATAAATCTATAAAATAAAAACCTCCCTGTGAATCTGTAGGGGTCGATGCTCGCATCGACCCGCGGGCGGATGCAAGCATCCGCCCCTACGGTTTCAGGGGAGGTTTCGTTTTTATTTTACAGCCTTACTTCATCCAATCCTTGGCCGCATCTGCCATGGCGGTGTTGATGGCATCGGCGGCTTCCTCGCTGTTAGCCACAGCAGAAAGGTAAACTTTGATCTTCGGCTCGGTGCCGCTGGGACGGACCATCAGCTTGGCGCCGTTGACCAGGCGGTATTCCAGCACGTCGGCGCGGGGCAGGCCGGTGCCGTCGGTATCGTAATCCACCACTCCGGCGACCTCGTACCCGGCAATGGTTTTGGGGGCGCTGGTGCGCAGCCCGGCCATGATGCCCTGCATCTTGTGCATGCCGGTCTCGCCCTCAAAGGTAAAGCTTTCCAGTGCGTTGCGGTAGAAACCGAACTCCCTGTACAGTGCGTTCACAGCGTCCAGCAGGCTCATGCCCTGGGCGGCGTAGTAGGCGGCGGTCTCGCAGGCCAGCATTACGGCGTTGACGGCGTCCTTGTCGCGGACGTGTGCGCCGGACAGGTAGCCGTAGCTTTCCTCAAAGCCGAAGATGTAGCGTTCGGGGTGGCCCTCGGCCTCCAGGAAGCCGATCTGCTCACCGATGAACTTGAAGCCGGTCAGGGTACGGCGCAGCTCCACGCCGTACTTTTTGGCGATGGGGGTGGCCATGTCGGTGGACACGATGGTAGTCACGGCCACGGGGTCCTTGGGCATTGTGCCGTTGCCAATGCGGGTGCGGCAGATGTAGTCAAACAGCAGCACACCCATCTCGTTGCCGGTGATGAGCCGATAGCTGCCCTTGCCGTCCGGCACGGCGGAACCCATGCGGTCGCAGTCCGGGTCGGTGCCGATCATCAGGTCGGGCTTTACGGTGTCGCACAGCTTCAGGCCGGTCTCCATGGCCTCGCGGATCTCTGGGTTGGGGTAGGGGCAGGTGGGGAAGGAGCCGTCCGGCTTCTCCTGCTCGGGCACCACGGTGACCTGGGTCACGCCCATGCGGTCCAACAGCATCTTGACAGGTTCCAGACCGGAGCCGTTCAGCGGCGTGTAGACCAGCTTGAGTTTGGAGACATCGTTGCCGGGGCGCAGGGCCAGTACGGCATCCACGAAGTCGTGCAGACACTTGTCGTCGATCCAGACGATCTTGCCTGCGGCCACGGCGGCGTCAAAGTCGGTCAGCTCGATGGAATCGAAATAATCGTGCTTGCCGATAGCAACCAGCACGGCAGCGGCGGCTTCCAGCGTGATCTGGCAGCCGTCGGCACCATAGACCTTGTAGCCGTTGTACTTGGCGGGGTTGTGGCTGGCGGTCACGCAGATGCCTGCGCCGCAGCCCAGATAACGCACAGCCCAGGACAGCGCCGGGGTAGGCTCCAGCCGGGGGTACAGGTAGGCGGTGATGCCGTTGGCGGCCAGCACACGGGCGGCCTCGCGGCTGAACAGCTCGCCCTTGTGGCGGCTGTCGTGGCCGATGGCTACTTTTTTAGGCAGGCCTGCGGCGTTGATGTAGTCCGCCAGGCCCTGGGTAGCGCGGCGGATGGTGTAGATATTCATGCGGTTGCTGCCTGCGCCGATGACGCCGCGCAGACCGCCCGTGCCAAAGGCCAGGTCGCGGTAAAAGCGGTCGTTGATGGCATCGGCATCACCCCGGATGCCGTCCAGTTCGGTGAGCAGGTCAGGATCCTCCACTGCGCGGGCGCGCCAGAGGTCAAACAGTTCTGTATTGGTCATGGTAGAATGCCCTTTCCCGGGCCAGCGCCGCCGCAATCTTGCAGCGCCAGCAGATGCGATTCAAAATCGGCATAGTGGTTGTTATAAATTTATCACATTTACCCCCGAATTGCAAGCATACAGCCCAGAAATTGGCCCTGCCGCCCAATTTAAAAAAGTAAAAACTTTTTTTGAAAAAACGCTTGACATTTTGCGAAACGAATGGTATTATAATGCATGTTCCGCGCCGGTAGCTCAGCTGGATAGAGTGTCTGACTACGAATCAGAAGGTCGGGGGTTCGAGTCCCTTCCGGCGCACCAAGGCAACTTACTGAATGGTAAGTTGCCTTTTTTTGTTTTATGTCCCTATGGCAAAAAAGCGGCACAGCCGCTATCCATGTGAGGTGTCCGCTATGGTTTCTATCCAACAATACCAGTCCCCGCTGGGCGGGATTTTGCTGGCAGCGGACGAGGTCGGGCTGGTGGGGCTGTGGTTTGAGGGGCAGAAATATTTTGCCAACACCCTGCCCGTCGGACACTGTGCCCAGACCACGCCCATTCTGGCTGAGTCCAAGCGCTGGCTGGACATCTATTTTTCCGGCAAGGAGCCAGACTTCCTGCCACCGCTGCACCCGGTCGGGTCAAGTTTTCAACAATCGGTGTGGGAAATTCTGCTGACAATCCCCTACGGGCAGATTATCACCTACGGTGACATTGCCCGCCAGCTGGCGGCACAGCAGGGCGGCAGGGTTTCCGCCCAGGCGGTGGGCGGGGCGGTGGGGCACAACAAAGTGTCTATCATCATTCCCTGCCACCGCGTGGTGGGCGCCAACGGCAGCCTGACTGGGTACGCCGGAGGCATTGATAAAAAAATCAAGCTGCTGGAACTGGAACACGCGGATATGAGCCGCCTGTTTATCCCCAAGAAGGGCGCGGCCCTGTAAGCAACCACAAAACAGCCCCCGGCGGGCGTGGAATCTTCCACCCGCCGGGGGCTTTCTTATTATAAGGTTACAGCTTGCCGGCCAGCAGCAGGTCGCGGACTTCCAGCAGGTCCTTGCAGCAGCAGGTGTACAAGGCCCTGATTTCGTCGGTGGGCTGCATGAGGTCGGGGACCATCACGGTCACGCAGCCGGCAGCGCGGCCGGCGCGCACGCCGTTGAAGCTGTCCTCCAGCACCAGGCAATCCTTGGGGTCGGTGTGCAGTTTTTCGGCCGCCAGCAGAAAGGTATCGGGTGCAGGCTTGCTGCGGGCGACCTCGGTGCCGGAAACGACATCATGGAAATAGCGGGCGGTGCCGGAGGTCTGCAGGTTCATCTCGATCATATTGCGGGGGCTGGAGCTGGCCACGATGCGGGGCATGCCCAGGTCTTCCAGCGTAGAAAGCAACTCTTTCAGGCCGGGCTTGCAGGGCACGCCCTGGGCAAAGCGCTCGTCGGCCAGCTGCCAGACCTTGTCCAGCACCTTTTGTGGGTCGCCGGGGATATACTGGGCCACGTGGCGGCGCAGGTTATCGCCCGCCAGGCCGCGGCCGCCCGCCTGGAACTTGGCCATATCCGGGGGCAGGGGCAGGCCCAGCTCCTTACAGGCAGGCTCCCACAGGGTATCCCACAGGCGTTCGGTATCAAACATCAGGCCGTCCATATCAAAAATGACTGCTTTGACCATTGGTAACTCCTTAAAATAATCGTTGCTTTATAATCGTTGCTTTTCCAGGAAACATATTGAAAGTTTCTTTGCTTACTTTCTTTTCAAAGAAAGTAAGGTTTCAAAGAAAGCGGGGGAAACCAAGGTTATTGTACCCCATTTTGTGCCCCGGTGCAATATGAAATAAAATAGGGACTTGTTTTTACCGCTTTACAGCGCTATAATGGATTTAACCATCATCCGCGCTTTGCTGTGCGGCTAAGCGCGCCTGGAAATATAAGGGAGAGTGCAAATCATGTTGGATATTAAAATTGTTAAAACCGAACATCCGAAACAGAAACCGCAGGACGAGTCGAAGCTGGGCTTCGGCAAGATCTTCAGCGACCATATGTTCGTGATGGACTATACCGCCGGTGAGGGCTGGCACGATGCCCGTGTCGTCCCCTACGGCCCGTGGGAAATGGACCCCGCTACCACCGTGTTCCACTACGCCCAGGAAATTTTTGAGGGCATGAAGGCCTACCGCACCGCCGAGGGCAAGATCCAGCTGTTCCGCCCCGACTGCAACGCTAACCGTTTCAATGATTCTGCTGACCGTCTGGGCATGCCCCCCATCCCGCCGGAGGATTTTGTCCAGGCCGTTAAGACCCTGGTCGATGTTGACCGCGACTGGGTGCCTCATTCGGACGGTGCTTCCCTGTACATCCGCCCGTTCTGCATCGCTACCGATGTGGGCCTGGGCGTGCATGCTGCCAAGCATTACCGCTTTGCCATCATCGCTGCTCCCTCTGGCGCATACTATGCCGAGGGTCTGGACCCCGTCCGCATCTACGTCGAAGACCAGTACATCCGTGCTGCCCCGGGCCTGACCGGCTTTACCAAGTGCGGCGGCAACTACGCTGCTTCCATCA
>ERZ1034913.995-NODE-995-length-19114-cov-8.690330_pt1 | contig 19114 bp, 10 predicted proteins | sample MGYA00520697_ERZ1034913 | MGnify/ENA primary metagenome ERZ1034913 (study PRJEB33766, sample SAMN09781786) | gut metagenome | biome: gut microbiome | host: Homo sapiens | place: Madagascar | study: EMG produced TPA metagenomics assembly of the PRJNA485056 data set...
TTTGCGTGCGCTCGGCGTGCTCCTCGATCAGGCTGCGGATCAGCTCGATCTCGTCAGCGGAGGGCTCGCACAGGCGAACCATGTCCTGGTTGCAGTTGGCGGCAAGCGTGCCGAACTTGTCGTACACGTAGGCCACGCCACCGGACATGCCGGCCGCGAAGTTCGGCCCGACCTCGCCCAAGATCAGCGCCACGCCGCCGGTCATGTACTCGCAGCCGTGGTTGCCCACGCCTTCCACCACCACGGTGGCGCCGGAGTTGCGCACGGCGAAACGCTGGCCGGACAGGCCGTTGACGAAGCCCTTGCCGCTGGTGGCGCCGTAGAACGCCACGTTGCCGATGACCACGTTCTCGTCGAACTTGTACGTGGCGGTCTCGGGCGGACGCACCGTCAGGATGCCGCCGGACAGGCCCTTGCCGAAGTAGTCGTTGGCGTCGCCGGTGATGTTGAGCGTCACGCCGCAGGGCAGAAACGCACCGAAGCTCTGACCGCCGGAGCCGTCGCAGTCCACGGTGATGGACCCCTCGGGCAGGCCCTCGGGATGCTGGCGCGTCACCTGGCTGCCCAGCATGGTGCCAACGCAACGGTTCACGTTGTCGATATCGGCGCGGAAGCGGATGGGCTCCAGATGCTCGCGCGCGTTGGCCGTGTACGGGATGAACAGCGTGGCGTCAAGCGACTTGTCAAGCTGGCAATCCGCCGCCATCGACGGCAGGAAGTGGCGAACATCGGCGCCGGGGATGGCGCGGCCGAATTCGCAGGTCGCAGGCGCCAGCATGTCGGACAGGTCCATCTCGTTGGCCTTCCAGTTGCCGGGCACCTCCACCTGACGCAGGCACTCGGGATGGCCGACCATCTCATCGACGGTGCGGAAGCCCAGCTCAGCCATGATCTCGCGCAGCTCCTCGGCCACGAACATCATGAAGTTCACCACGTACTCGGGCTTGCCGGCGAAGCAGCCGCGCAGCTTGCAGTTCTGCGTGGCGATGCCCACCGGGCAGGTGTCCTGCTGGCAGTCGCGCTGCATCATGCAGCCCATGGCCACCAGCGGCATGGTGGCGAAGCCGAACTCCTCGGCGCCGAGCAGCGCCGCCATGGCCACGTCGCGGCCGCACATGAGCTTGCCGTCGGTCTCCACGACCACGCGGCTGCGCAGGCCGTTGCGCAGAAGCGTCTGCTGGGTTTCGGCCAGGCCGATCTCAAACGGGATGCCCGCATGGTAGATGGAATCACGCGGGGCCGCGCCCGTGCCGCCGTTGTGACCGGCGATGGTGATCTTATCGGCGCCGCCCTTCGCCACACCCGTGGCGATGGTGCCCACGCCCGCCAGCGCGCACAGCTTCACGGACACGCGCGCATCGGGGTTGGCGTTCTTCAGGTCGAAGATAAGCTCCGCCAGGTCCTCGATGGAGTAGATGTCGTGGTGCGGCGGCGGGGAGATCAGGCCCACGCCCGGCGTGGAGCGGCGAACCTCCGCGATCCACGGGTACACCTTCTTGCCGGGCAGGTGGCCGCCTTCGCCGGGTTTCGCGCCCTGGGCCATCTTGATCTGGATCTCGATGGCGCTCGACAGGTAGCGGCTGGTCACGCCGAAGCGGCCCGACGCCACCTGCTTGATGGCGCTGCACTTGCTGTCGCCGTTGGCCAGCGGCGTCTCGCGCGCCGGGTCCTCGCCGCCCTCGCCGGTGTTGCTGCGCCCGCCCAGGCGGTTCATGGCGATTGCCAGGCACTCATGCGCTTCCTTGGAGATGGAGCCGTAGCTCATGGCGCCGGTGTTGAAGCGCTTGACGATCTCGCTTGCGGGCTCGACTTCGTCCAGCGGCACCGGCTGGCGCCCCGGCACGAAGTCCATGAGGTCGCGCAGCGTGACCGCGCGGCCGGGCACGTGGCATGCGGCGCTGTACTCGCGGAACATGCCGTAGTCGCCCTCGCGGCAAGCGCGTTGCAGCAGGTAAATGGTCTGCGGGTTGATCAGGTGCTCTTCACCGCCAAGCGGGCGCCACGCGGTGACGCCGAGCGTGGGCAGCTGCTCGGGCGAGGGGCTCTTCTCCAAGGCCAGGGCGCTGTCGTAGCGCTCGTTGAGCTCTCGCTGCACGCCGGCGGCGTTCAGGCCGCCGATTCGCGTGGAGGTGTGCGTGAAGTACTTCTCCACCAGGGAATCGTCCAGGCCCAAGATCTCGAAGATCTGCGCGCTGTGGTAACCCTGCATCGTGGAGATGCCCATCTTCGACATGATGGAGGTGATTCCGGCTACAACGGCGCGGTCGTAGTTGGCCACCGCCTGGTCGCCGGGGATGGAAATCTCGCCGCGCTCGCACAGGTCGCGGATGCACTCGTGGGCCGCATACGGGTAGACGCCCGACGCGGAATAGCCCACCAAGCAGGCGAAATCATGCGCGCGCATCGCGTCGCCGGTCTCGACGATCAGGTCGGCGTCGGTGCGCAGGCCCACGGCGATCAGGTGGTTGTGCACGGCTGCCAGCGACAGCAGGCTGGGGATGGGCACTTCGCCTTCCGCGGTGCGGTCGGTCAGCACGACCAGGTTCACGCCATCGCGCACCGCCTGCTCGACGTCGACGCATAGCTCGTCGAGCGCCGCCTCGAGCGCGCCCTCGGCGGCGTCGCGGTCGTAGGCGCACACGAAGCGCTGCGTCTTGAAGCCGACGCGGTCGATGGCGCACAGACGGTCGAACTCGTCATGCGTGAGCATGGGGCTTTCCAGGCGCACCAGGCGGCACGTGTCGCGGCAGTCCTCGAGCATGTTGCCGTGGTTGCCCACGTACAGCACGCTGCTGGTGACGAAGCTTTCACGCAACGCATCGATCGGCGGGTTCGTGACCTGGGCGAACAGCTGGTTGAAGTAGTCGAAGAAGCTGCGCTGGCGCTTCGACAGGCACGCCAGCGGGGCGTCGGTTCCCATGGACGCCAGCGGCACCTTGCCCTGCTCGGCCATGGGGCGCACCAGCTCCTGTACGTCGTCGTAATGGTAGCCCAGCTTCGCCAAACGGCGCGTGAAGCCCACGTTCGCGTCGCGCTCGACGGGCAGCTTGCCGGGCGCCGGGGCCTCCAGGTCGTCGACGGCCAGCGTTTCCTCGTCCAGCCAATCGCGGTACGGCTTCTCGTTGGCGTAACGGTTGCGGATCTCGTCATTCCAGATGACGCGGCCCTGGCCCGGGTCCACCTCCAGCATCTCGCCGGGGCCCAGGCAGCCGGCCTGCAGCACGTTGGCCGGGTCGACGTCGATGGTGCCCACCTCCGACGACAGGATCAGCCAGTCGTCGCGGGTGACGTAGTAGCGTGCCGGGCGCAGACCGTTGCGGTCGAGCGCGGCGCCGAGCATACGGCCGTCGGTGAACGCGATGGCGGCCGGGCCGTCCCACGGCTCCATGAGCATGGACTGGTACGCGTCATAGGCGCGGCGCTTGTCAGAGATGCGATCGTTGTGGTCCCACGGCTCGGGGATCATCATGGTGACGGCGCGGTCGAGCGGACGGCCGTTCATGGTAAGGAACTCCAGCACGTTGTCCAGAATGGCCGAATCCGAGCCCTCGCGGTTGATGATGGGCAGCACCTGCCGCAGGTCCTCGCCCAGCGCCGGGCTGTACAGCTTCGGCTCGCGGGCGCGCGTCCAGCTGATGTTGCCGCGCAGCGTGTTGATCTCGCCGTTGTGGATGATGTAGCGGTTCGGATGCGCGCGCTCCCAGCTAGGCGTGGTGTTCGTGGAATAGCGCGAATGCACGAGCGCCAGGCTGGTCTCCACCGCCGCGTCGTTGAGGTCGATGAAGAATCGGCGCATCTGCGTGGCCACCAACATGCCCTTGTACACGATGGTGCGGGAGGACATGGAGCACACGTAGAAGATCTTGCCCGCAAGCGCCGGATTGGCGTCGGCGGCGCGCTCGATGGTGCGACGGCACACGTACAGCTTGCGCTCGAACGCCTGACCTGCGTCAACGTCGGCGGGACGGCGCAGGAACGCCTGCAGGATGGTGGGCATGCACGCCTGCGCGGTGGAACCGAGGTCGTGCGGGTCGACCGGCACCTCGCGCCAGAACATCAGCGGGATGCCGCACTTCGCGCACCCCTCCTCGAACGTGCGCTTCGCGTCGCGCACGCCCGTGGGGTCGTCGTGCGGGAAGAAGAGCATGGCCACGCCGTAATCGCCCTCGTCGGGCAGCAGCTGGCCTTCCTTCTGGGCTTCCTTGCGGAAGAAGCGGTGCGGAATCTGGAACAGCACGCCGGCGCCGTCGCCGGTGTTGCGCTCCAAGCCGGTGCCGCCGCGATGTTCGAGGTTCACGAGCACGGAAAGCGCGTCGTCGAGCATGGCATGGCTGCGCTGCCCCTTCAGGTGGGCCAGGGCGCCGATGCCGCACGCATCGTGTTCGTAGCTTGATCGGTACAGACCGGGCGTGCGCGCCGCGGCCGCCGGTGCGGTATGCATGCAATCGGTCGTTTCGTTCGCGCATTGCGCGCCGGTGAAACCAGCGGCCGCCCCCGTTTCTCGGGCTGCCTCGGCTTGTTCGGTAAGTTCAGCGTTCATATGCGGTCCTTCGTCTGTGATGATAAGGCCGCCGGAGAACAGAAGCGGCCCGCATCCAGTGTGCAGGCCGCGTGTTACGCGATTATTTCCGCCGCCGCGCTTAACCAGCTGGAAACAACATCGTTCGAAACCGGAAACACGGCACCGCCGCTCGTCACGGCTCGCCACCGGAGAACGCGAGCGAACGGGCGAAAGCAACGCCGCTGATTCGCGCACCCGCCCAGTCGCCGCCCGCCGCCGAAAAAAGGCGGGCATCCCCCTTCCGAAAACGATCGCGCGTGTCATATCATGTGCGCAACGTTTTCACCTTCGGGGAGGAGCCCCTATGACAAGCTTCGACGCTCGACCCGCCAGCAACGGCCTCACCCGCCGCACCATGATCAAAACGTCCGCCGTGCTCATCGGCTCGTGCGCGCTCGGTTTCACGGGCGTCGCCTCGCTCGGATGCAGCGCGGGCAACAACGGGGGCGGCGCTTCCTCAAACGAGCCCGACCAGGTCACCCTTCACGTCGAGGACCAACGCTTCTTCATCAACGGCGACGCTGCGGGAACCGCGTTCTCGGGCGCGGCGCTTTCCCTGGTCCCGAACCTTGCCGACGGGACCATAGCGCTCTGCTATCGCGACGGCGAAAACCCCGACCCCTGCTGTGCAACGCTGGCGTCGCTTGGGTCCCCGGTCATCGTGACGGGAACGCTGCGCATGCTCAACGTCGATGGCGTGAACTCCGACGGCGTCGTTTCCATCCAGCCTGACGCAGCCATCAGCGTATTGAGCCTCGGCTCGATCAAGACCGCCGATATCGAGGGGTCGGTCGACCATCTCATCGTCGTCGGCAAAAGCGACGCCGTCGCGCATGACGGCGCGCGCATCGGACAGGCAACGCTGGGTGATTCGTGCGCCGACCTAGTCATCAACGCGAACAGCTCCGTGGGCGACGTCGACGCGCCCTTCGAGGCCCAGGTGTCCGGCGAAGGAGCCGGCGGCGCGCGCGTGACCATCACCGGCGACGAAGGCGCCGCCGAGCAGCGCCACGGCACGCTGCTCGAGGCCGCGAACGACGATGCGGCCTGGGAGGACGCCGTCGCCGCCCTGGCCGGCACCGCAACCGTCCAGCAGGCGAAGGCTCCCGCCAGCGCCACCGCTGCCGCCTCCGTCGCCTCCGCCAACCCCTTCGCCCCTCAAACCGCCTACGCAGACGAGGCCGCAAGCGACGTCGTCATCGACGCGGAGGGTACGGCCGACAACGACAACGACGAGAACCTGCTGTCCTTCACGCCCGAGGATCCCCTGGAAACCGACGGCGAGCCCGACATGTCATCCGACGATCAACCGGCCGAGGACTTCCAGCAAGACGTGGCCGCGCTGGGCGCGGAAGACCCCGCTCCCCAGGCCGACGTCGCGATCGAGGCCATCGACCTGCTGATCGCCGGCCTGAAATTCATCGGCGAGCAGACGGCGGGGCGCGCCTTCGACTACGGGAGCTCGTCGCTGCTCGAGCTGGTGTTCGGCGGCAACGACGAATCAGCGCAGATCATATCGAAGCTTACCGAGATCCAAGGGCAGCTCGACGACATCGAGCGCAAGATTGCGCAGGTCATAGCCCAATTCGACAAACAGGCCTGCTACCTGCAGGTGAACAATTACCTGAGCAAGTTCTCCGCCGAGATGCGATGGGACCTCTCGAAGCTCAACAGCATGATGGAATCCATCGATGCGCTGCCCGACGGGGAGGAGAAGGAAGCCCGCCGCAAGGAGTTCGCTGAGAACCTGTACTCGAACCCCCGCTACCAGGTGTGCGGCAGATACGTTTACGACATTGCCGGCGTCCTGGGCAACGAGATCATGCAGTGCTACACCGGCACGAACAAGAACCTGTTCGGCGCGTTCGACGAGCTCATGGTGCTGAGCTACAAATGGGAGCACCACGGATACGAGATGCGCGCCAACTTCCAAAGCTCGGTGCTGTCGAACTTCATGGCGCTCATCAACTATTCGACGTTCTGCCTCAACGAGCACTACCTTGCCATCAAAGACGACCCCGAGAAGAAGACCGAGCTTGCCGAGTGGCTGGGATTTTGGAAGGGCCTGTTCGGAACCGCCACGCTGCCCAAGGCGGCGCTGGCCTTGCTTGCCGAAGACGACGATGCCGACGGCGCCGCGACGGGCGTCGCCAACGAGGTTGCGGCGATGGCCACCGCGCAAAAGCTGGTGAAACGGGCCGACAACATCCGCTACTACCAGGTGCCGGGGCATCAGGTGCAGATCGCCGCCAACGCCGCGAACGTGCACACGACCACGGACGGCGGCATGACGCAAAAGCAGCTCATGAAAGATTCCGCAGGTCATTGCGTCCTCACGCAAGACCAACTGGTCAACATGTACCTTGACTACGACAAGAAGAAGACGCTCACGGACATCCTGTTCGGCGAAGGCGAGGGCAACCTTGCCGCGCCGCGCAACACGGGCGTTCCCTTCGTCGCCTATCAGCTGCCGCTTATCGATGAACGTCAGATGATGCATCCGTCGCATCTCTATCGCCACAAATACTATGCGCCCATCGTGAACAACGACGGAACGACCGACCGCGCATATGTGGCGGTACGCGGCAACGGCAAGCGCATATTCAACTTCACGGGCATCGCCGTGTACCGCGCGTAACAGGGATTGCGCGCGCCGAGGCGTGGGCGATGCCGGCATGCCCACGAGCACGAGCGTCGACATGGGCGCACGTCAACACGCCCGCCCACACGCGAAGCCAACGCCAAACGCAAGCATAACAACGCAGCGCGCGCCCGAACTCGGGCGCGCCTCGCTGGCATTTACCCCTGAAAAACCGCCCGCACCAGGTACTCCACGTTGCCTTCGTGGCCGGTGATGGGGCTTTCGGTGACGCCCGTGCATTCGAAGCCGGCTGCCTCCAGGGCCGCACGCACCTCATCGACCGTGCGCAGGCGAACCGCCTCGTCGCGCACGATGCCGTGGTCGGTTTCGTCGTGCTGGCTTTCGAACTGGGGCTTGATCAGGCCGATGAAGATAGTGCCCGCCCGCGCGAACCGCGCGAACGTGGGCGCCAAGGCCGCCAGGCCGATGAAGCTGAGGTCGGCCACCAGCAGGTCGAACGGCGCGCCCAGCTCGGCAGGGTCGGCCAGCTTGATGTTGGTGCGCTCGAACACCGCCACGCGCGGGTCTTGGCGCAGCTTCCACGCCAGCTGCCCGTAGTTCACGTCCACGCACGCCACGCTGCCGGCGCCCGCCTGCAGAAGGCAATCGGAGAATCCGCCCGTCGAGCTGCCGATATCCATGCAGCGCATACCCGAGACGTCCTGCCCGAACGCGTCGAGCGCGCCCTGCAGCTTATGCCCGCCGCGCGAGACGAACTTCTTGCGGCCCTTCACCACGATGTCGGCGTCGGGCTCGACCTTGATGGCGGCGCTGGTGACGTACACGTCGTCCACCTTCACCTCGTGCGCCAAAACGGCGCGCAGCACGGTGCCGGCGTCGGGGAACACCCCCTGTTCGACCAGCAGCTCATCCAAGCGTATCTTTTTCGGTTTCTTAGTCATGCGGCCCATTATAGCGAAAGACCTCGTCAACCCCGCAGGCAAACGCGCCGCCCCACCGGAATATCGCCCACAGGCGCTCGACCTCCCACGCCTTGCGAGCGCCCACGGTGGTTTTGCGACGGCGGAACAGCAGGGTCCCATCAGCACCGCAAGAGCGTCGTTCGCGAAGTTTCACCCTCCCATCGGAGAGCCGAAGGAACGTACCGCCCATAAGCAACGGGGAGCCGCGGCGTCGTGCCGCGGCTCCCCATTCACATTTCATAGGCTGTTCGAGCGAACCCTTCCGGGTGCGCCCTTCGCCGTTTCCCTACTCCTGCGGAAGCAGCAGCTGGGCGATCTGCACGGCGTTGAGCGCGGCACCCTTGCGGATCTGGTCGGCGACGACCCACATGGCCAGGCCGTGCTTGACCGTGGGGTCGCGGCGGATGCGGCCGACGTAGGTGTCGTTCGTGCCGGCCAGCAGACCCGGCATGGGATACACGTCGTTGGCGGGGTCGTCCATGACGGTGACGCCCGGCGCGGCGGCAAGCGCCTCGCGAGCGGCCTCGGGCGGCACATCGCCGACGAACTCGACGTTGATGGACTCGCCGTGGCAGCGCAGCACGGGCACGCGCACGCAGGTGGCGGCCACCTGCACGCCCTCGTCGCCCATGATCTTCTTCGTTTCCGCGACCATCTTCCACTCTTCCTTCGTGGAGTCGTCGTCCAGGAACACGTCGATGTGCGGGATGGTGTTGAACGCGATGCGGTGCTTGAACGCCTTGATGGTCAGCTCGTCCTCGGGCTTGCCGTCCAGGAACTCGCGCGTCTGGTCGTACAGCTCGGCCATGGCCGGGGCGCCGGCGCCGGATGCAGCCTGGTACGTGGAGACGACCACGCGGGTGATGCGCGCCAGGTCGTAGAGGGGCTTGAGCGCGACCACCATTTGGATGGTGGAGCAGTTCGGGTTGGCGATGACGCCGTTATGCCAGCTCACGTCGCCGGGGTTCACCTCGGGCACCACCAGCGGCACGTCCTCGTCCATGCGGAACGCGCTGGAGTTGTCGATCATGACGGCGCCATGGGAGACCACGGCCTCGCGCATGGCCTTCGACACGGAGCCGCCGGCGGAGAACAGCGCGATGTCGACGCCCTCGAACGACTCGGGGGTCATCTCCTGCACGGTCAGCTCGCCTGCGGGAACCTGGCCGCAGCCTTCGAACGGCAGCTTCTTACCGGCGGAACGCGCGGAAGCCAGCGCGATGACCTTCGACGCGGGGAAATCCAGGTCGTGCAGCACATTCAAGAACTCGTTGCCGACGGCGCCCGTAGCGCCGCAAACCGCAACCACCGGGTTAGCCGGCATAACTTTCGTCCAAGCCATGAGGTCCTCCTCGTTCACGTTCCGGGTTGATATATCGTCAAGATGGGTGCTTTTGCGCCCCATATTGCCTTGGGGGATGCGCGCCGGCCCCTGCCTGCGCGCAATGGGAAAGGAGCCGCGGGATGCTTCTCACCCCCGCGGCTCCAAGCAGTCCGTTCGCCGTATGGCAGCCTTTGGTACGCGAGCCCTCGGGCTCGTGCGAAGGCGGGGTGCCACAGGCGGCCGCAACGTCGGGCAGTCCGGCTGCCGTCAGGCAGACGAAGCTACAGCTACCTGCCCTTGTTCATCTTCGCGGCGATCTCCTCCGCGGACAGCTGCGTCTCCTCGAACACGCTGTCGGAGTCCAGGCCGAACGCCGTGTGCAGGCAGCGCACCGCGGCAGCGGTCTGGGCGCCGTCGACCACCACGGACAGGCGGATGGGCGACGTGGAGATGGCCAGGATGTTGATGTTGTTCTCGCCGAGGGTCTGGAACGCCTTGGCGGCGATGCCGGGGCTGGACTTCATGCCCGTGCCCACGATGCTGACCTTGGCGATGTCCTCGTCGACCACGTATTCGCGCGCGTTGACGTCGGGGAGGATGCGCTCGACCGTTTCGCAGGCGCGCTTCTCGTCGGCGCCCGGGCAGGTGAAGCTGATGTCGGTGATGCCGTCCTCGGACACGTTCTGGATGATCATGTCCACGCTCACCTGGTTGCCGGCCAAGGCGCTGAACAGCTTGGCGGCCACGCCGGACATGTCGGGCACGCCGCGAATGGTGACCTTCACTTCCGACGTGTCGTGTGCGATGCCGGTGATGACGGCTTCCTCCATCATGTCGGTTTCCTCCTTGACATAGGTGCCCTCGGCGTCGGAGAACGCCGAACGGGAATGGATGACCACGTTGTACTTGCGGGCGAACTCGACGGCACGCATCTGCAGGACGCCGGCGCCGGAGCCGGAGAGCTCCAGCATGTCGTCGTAGTTGATGACGTCGAGCTTCTTCGCGCGCGGGCAGATGCGCGGGTCGGCGGTGTAGACGCCGTCCACGTCGGAGTAGATCTCGCACACGTCGGCGTTCAGGCCGTGCGCCACGGCCACCGCCGTGGTGTCGGAGCCGCCGCGGCCGAGCGTGGTGATGTCGCCGTCGGCATCCACGCCCTGGAAGCCGGCGACCACGGCGATGGCGCCGCGCTCGAGCGCATCGCGCACGCGCTCGCTGTGCACCATGACGATCTTCGCCTTGTTGTGGAACTTGTCGGTCTCAATGCCAGCCTGGCGGCCGGTGAAGCTCATGGCCTTGTAGCCGCGTGCCTCGATGGCCATGGCCAGAAGCGACATGGACACCTGCTCGCCGGTGGAGAGCAGACGGTCCATCTCGCGCAGCGGCGGGTTATCGTTGAGCGCGGCGGCCAGGCCCACCAGCTCGTCGGTGGTCTTGCCCATGGCGGACACCACGGCGACCACGTCATGGCCGGCCTGCTTCTTCGCGATCAGCTTCTTCGCAACCATTTGGATGCGCTCGGGGCTTGCAACGGACGTGCCCCCGAATTTGCATACGATTAGCGACATGCGTTTCCTTTTTCGGACGGGGTTTCGATTGTCTGCCACTATAGCAAACAACCTCGTAACCACCGCATCAAACGATGGTTGCGAGGTTGTTTTTTCACAGCGAACGTATGGACGAGCTGGCGATATCGGGCCAAGCGGCAGCGCATTATCGGTTTGCGGGATAGCGGGGAGCGAGGAGGCCACCCAGGCGCGATCCGCTAGCAGGCGCCGTCCGAGGCGCGACCCACCGGAGGGCGCCGCCGCGCTCGCCTACCTTGAAGAAACGCTCGATTGCCGCTTCCATTCCGCCCTTTCCCTTCCCTTCCCGGATGCGCGCGTTGCGGCGCACCCCTTCTTCCTTCCGCGCCCCCACAGCGCGGCGGCCGCCCGCGCAAGCGCACGAGCGGCCGGAGTCGAATCAACATATGCGGAAAAAACCGCAACCGTCACAGTAGCACACGCGGAGGCGGCAAGCGCGACGCAAGCGGCGGGAGGCCCAGGCGAAAGGGCGAGCTGCGAGGGGAAGGCTAGCGGGCGCCCTCCTCGGGCATCTTCCAAAGCAGGATGAAGCCGATGATGAACAGCACGGCCACGCTGAGGACGCCGTAGCTGCTTGAGCCCGTGAGCTGGGTGAACACGCTTACGAGCAGCGTGCCCATGATGGTGGCGTACTTGCCGAAGATGTCGAAGAAGCCGTAGTACTCGTTGGCGTTCTCCTTCGGGATGAGCTTGCCGAACTCGCTGCGCGACAGCGCCTGAATACCGCCCTGGAACAGGCCCACGCACACGGCCAGCACCCAGAACTCGGCGGCGGAGCGCAGGAAGAACGCGGCGAACAGTGTGATGCAGAAGTACGCGAACACCGCGATCAGCAGCATGCGCTTGGTGCCGAAGCGCCCGGCCAAGCGCCCGTAGGCGATGGCCGACGGGAACGCCACGAACTGCGTCACCAGAAGCGCCAGCACCAGCTGCGTGGAGTCGATACCCAGGTCGGTGCCGTAGCTGGTGGACATGGTGATGATGGTGTGAACGCCGTCGATGTAGAAGAAGAACGCCAGCATATACATGAGCAGACGCTTGTCGCGGGCGATCTTCTTGCACGTGCCCGCCAAGCCCTTGAGCGTGTGACGGAACAGGTGCGCCTCGCGCGCCTTGAAATGCGTCTGGTGCACGTCGCGCAGCACCGGCACGGAGAACACCAGCCACCACACCGCGGTGATGACGAACGAGATGCGGATGCCGTCAAGCTGCCCGATGCCGAAGCTGCTGCCGAACAGCACGATGACCAGGCACACGATGAACGGGATGCACGAACCGATGTAGCCCCACGCGTAGCCTTGGGACGAAACCTCGTCGTAGCGATCCTGCTCGGTGGCGTCGACCAAAAACGCGTCGTAGAACACCAGCGACGCATTGAGCATGACCGATGAGAACACGTATATCACCAGGAACACCATGGCGTTGCCGGGCACGCCCATGACCGCAAGCGACACCGCGCCCGTGCCGATGGTTCCCGCAAGGAACTTCTTCTTGTTGCCCTTCAGATCGGCCAGGCTGCCCAGAAACGGCATGAGCAGCGCAAGCGCCAGCGAGGCCACCGTAGTCGCATAACCCCAGGCCACAACGGCAGATGACCCAGGCTCGGCGATGGCCGAGAAATAGATGGGGATAAGCGTTGCCGCAAGCATGACGTACGCGGAGTTTCCCACGTCGTACAAAACCCAGCTGCGCTCGCGTTTCGACAGGCTGCGAAGGCCCAATCCCATGGCTGCTCCTTGCTATCGGCAAGGCCCGCGCCGCCCGCGGGAACCCGCCGACGCGCAGGCCCGTGCGGTTCCGAACACCGAATCGTGCATGTACGTTGAACGCCGCCGAGCGGCGCGCAATCCATTGTATATGATGGCTATAATCGTCCACGTAAAATGAATGTCAGCCACACGAGAAACGGGGATACGGAATGCCAGCAATCATCACCCATGATTTCTTCGGACGCGACGTGTACGACGCGCTATTCCAGACCATCGGCGGATCGCGCGACGAAGCCGACGCGTTCCTGCTGGGAAACCAGGGCCCCGACCCGCTGTTCTACGCGGTGGCCGACTTCCGCGCCACGGCGTACCACAAGCTGGGCAACACCATGCACAGCCGAAAGCCCGCCGAGCTGCTGGCGGCGCTGAAGGACTCCCTCGGCGTCCTGGACCCCGAGGAGAAGCCGCTCGGACGCGCCTACGCGCTGGGGTTCCTCTGCCACTACGCGCTCGATTCCACCGTGCACCCGCTGGTGTACTGCCACGAGCACGCGCTGTGCGACGCAGGCGAGCCGGGCTTGACGCGCGATGACGGCGGCGAGGTACACGGCGTCATCGAAAGCGAGCTGGACGAGATGGTGCTGTTCGCCAAGCGCGGCGACACCGTGGCCGTGTTCAACCCCTCGCGCGAGATCCTGCACGCCAGCGAGGCGGTGCTCGACGCCGTGTCGAAGATGTACGCCTACCTGGCCCTGAACGTGTACGGCGAAGTGATCCCTCACAACCTGTTCCGCCTGTCGGTGCACGGGTTCCGCCTGGTGCAGCGCCTGTTCTGGTCGCCCACCGGCATCAAGCGCGACCTTATCGGCCGCATCGAGCGCCTGGCGCGCCCGCATTCGTTCTATCAGTCCATGAGCCATCGCCCCGTGGCCGCCGCCGAAAGCGTGTTCGACAACCACGAGCACGCCGCCTGGACCAACCCCTTCACCGGCGACGTGCGCACCACCGGCTTCTGGGACCTCTACGATCAGGCGCAGTACAAGGCGAAGAACCTGATCGCCGCCTTCGACCAACCGGGTTTCACCGCCGAACGCACGCGCGAGCTGACCGGCGAGCTGGACTTCTCCGGCCGCCCCACGCAAGCCCAGGTGTTGGCGGTAGAGTAGCGGTCGCGGTCCGCATGCCGGCACCCGCTTGCGGCACAGCCCGCGCATCCGGCGGCCCGCACGTGGCCGGCCCGCATGCCCCGCACGCCAGCGCCCGCCCATCCGCGGCGCAACCCGAACATCGGCCCGCCCGCAGCGATGCGGGCGGCAACCTCATCTTATATAACGACTCCCATATGAAAGGGTATTCATGCTGGAAGTAGCCCTGGCTATCCCCTATTGGCTCGAGCTCGCCGCAACCATTGCGGGCGCCATCTTCGGAGCGCTCAGCGCGGTACGGGCGAAATACGACATCTTCGGCGTGTGCTGCATCGCCATCGTGGTCGGCCTGGCCGGCGGCATCACGCGCGACATCCTGCTGCAAGATTACGGCATCTACGCCTTCCAGAAACCAAACTTGATCCTTGCCTGCATCGTAGCCGGCATCGTGGCGTTCTACTTCGGCAAGCTCATGACGTACTTCGACCCGTTCATGGACTTCTTGGACAACCTGTCGGTTGCGCTGTGGGCCATCATCGGCACGGGCAAGGCGCTCTCCGCCGGCCTTGACCTGGTGCCCGCCGTCATCCTGGGCACCATCACCGCAAACGGCGGCGGCATCGTGCGCGACATCTGCATGAACCGGGAGCCAGAGGCGTTCCAAGCGGGCACGGTGTACGTGAGCGCGGCGCTCATCGGCGCGCTGGCCTTCGCCGTCATGAAGCAGAACCACCTGCTCGACCAGTATGCGGCCATCACATGCGTCGCGCTGGTCATGGGCATCCGCTACGCCTCGCTGGCGTTCGGCTGGCGAACCCGCCCGGCGCGCGACTACTCCGACGTGGTCACGCAGGCCGTCGCCCAACCGGTCAAGCGCATGGCCAACCGCGTGCGCGCTCGTCGCCGCCCCACCGGCTTCCAGGCTCAGACCACCGGCCTGACCGGCCCCATCCCCCCGGTTACCGCCAAGGGCGTCACCGGCAGCATGCCGCCCATCACCTCCCCGAGCGCAACCGGCAGCATGGCCCCCATCGCATCCGACGGCTCGTCGCCGGATAGCGCCTTGGGCAACGGCGTTACCAGCACCGACGGAGAGAACCGCTGCTATCCGGAAAGCGACGACCAGCCGCCGCGTCCCGAGAGCGAGACGTAAGGGGTTCATCCACCCCCACTGCCAGCTGGGGCATCCGCCCCAGCTGTTGCGGAAACGGGGCATCCAATATAACGGGATGTTGACGGTTCGCGTCTTTCGCAACGTCGCCGTGGATTCCCCGTTTCACGCACGTTAACTTGCGTTACACTTTGGAATCGCACGTGCGAACGTGGTAGGTACTTGTTCTTAGAAGGAGACCCCATGGGCAGGAAGCACAAGTTCGACTATTTCGGCGCATTCGAGCAGCACTCGAAGCTGGCCGTCGCCGAGTCGGCGTTGCTGGTTGAAACCATCGAGCAGTTCACGGAAGCATCCGCGCTCGAGGAGAACACGCAGAAGGCGCATGAGATCGAGCACGAGGGCGACACGATCAACCACAAGATTTTCAAGACCGTCGCCACCGACTTCATCACCCCCATCGACCGCGAGGACATCATCGAGATGTGCCAGGCGCTCGACGACATCGTCGACGACATCGAAGACGTCATGCTGCGCTTCTACATGTACGACATCCACTTCATGCACGACCAGGCCATCGAGTTCGCAAAGCTCATCCAAGACAGCTGCGAGGCGCTCGACAACGCCATGTGCGACTTCCGCAACTTCAAGAAGTCGAAGAACTTCGTGCACCTCATCGTGAAGGTCCACGACCTCGAGGAACAGGCCGACCAGCTCTACACCAAGGTCATCCGCGACCTGCACGTGAACGATTACGACAACCCCATGCGCGTGCAAGTGTGGACGAACCTGTTCGACAGCATGGAAGCCTGCTGCGACGCATGCGAGCTTGCAGCCGACGTCATGAACACCATCATGCTGAAGAACGTGTAGGCGCAAGCCGCACAAACCCATAGAAACGCGAAAGGCCCGCTCACGCGGGCCTTTCTCATGTGATTGCAAGTTTGCGGCCAGGCCGCTGCGTCTTATGCGTAGAAGGCGAACACGCGGCGACGCTCGCCGCCGATGGTGGTCAGGTTGCCGTGGCCGGGCAGGACCACCGTGTCGTCGGGCAGGACCGCCAGGCGCTTGAGCGACTTGCGCATGGCCGACATGCTGCCGCCGCTGAAGTCGGTGCGGCCGATGGAGCCGAAGAACAGCGTGTCGCCGGCGATAAGGACGGGGCTAGCGTCCAGGCGCTCGGTGAGCGAGGAATCCAGGAACAGGCACATGCTGCCCTCGGTGTGGCCGGGGGTGCCGATGACCTTCCACGGCATGTTGCCGATCTTCACCACGTCGCCGTGGTTGACACGCTGGTCGACCGGGCATACGGGGAACTTCTGGTCGTCGCGCGGCACGGGCTTGTCGCCGCAGATCATGTCGGCATCGATAGCCGAGGCGATGACGGTGGCGCCCGTAAGGCTGCGCAGCTCGGCAGCGGCCGTCACATGGTCGGAGTGGCGATGCGTCAGCACGATGGCGTCGAGCTTGCGCCCGCCCAAAGCCGCCGCGATCTTCTTCGCGTCGCTTGCGGGGTCCACCACGAAGGTGGCGGAGCCGTCCGACACGACGTACACGTTGGTCTGATACGGTCCCAGAACCAGGAACGATGCGTCGACGCACGTTCCCTTCACCTTATATGCCATGTTGTCCTCCTGAATCAGTATCTTCATCCTTGCCGCCCATCCCTTACAGCTGCGCGGAATCCTTCCCTCCGCCTACCTTCGGCACCATGCGGCGGGCATCGAACACACCCTCGAGCGCCTTGAGCTTGCTGAGGATGATATCGATGTGCGTGATGTCGCTGACCTGGAACAGGAAGCGCATCTCGGCCATGCCGTCGCGGTGCGACACCGTGTTCGACGACAGCACGTTGGCGCCCATGCCCGACAGCACGAGCACGACATCGGAGAGCAGCTGCAGGCGATCGAGCGCCTCGATGTAGACCTCCACCTTGAACGACGTGTTCTTCGGCAGGTCGCTTTCCCAATGCACCTTCATGATGCGCTCGGGCTGGGCCATGAGCTCCTTGGCGTTCGGGCAGTCGCGGCGGTGCACCGACACGCCGCGGCCGCGCGTGACGAAGCCGATGATGTCGTCGCCCGGCACGGGGTTGCAGCAGCGCGACAAGCGCACGAGCGCGCCTTCCACGCCCTCCACCACCACGCCGTTTGAGCTTTTCGTCTCGTGCTTCTTCGGCTTGTTCACCAGCGTGAGCATGGGCGGCAGCTTGCCGGTGGTCATGGCCGCCGTGCCCAGGTTCAGCGGATCGGGCTGCTGATCGCCCTTGCGACCCAGCTCGGCGAGCAGGCGGTTGGCCACGCTTTGCACGCTCTCCTTGCTGGTGCCGATGTTGACCAGCATGTCGTCGGCGTCCTTGTAGCCCAGGTGGTCGGCAACGGTGCGCAGCGCGCGCTCGGAGCGGGTGTTGGAGATGCCCAGGCCGTGCTTGCGCATCTCGCGCGCCAGCTTGTCACGGCCGCTGAGCAGGTCGTCGGCGCGGGTGACCTTGCTGAAGTACGCGCGGATCTTGTTGCGCGCGCTGGGCGTTTTCACGATGTTGAGCCAGTCGCGGCTAGGGCTTGCCGACTTCTGCGTGAGGATCTCCACGCGGTCGCCCAGCTGCAGCTCATAGGCCAGCGGCACGATGGCGCCGTTGACCTTCGCGCCCACGCAGTGGTTGCCCACCTCGGTGTGGATGGCGTAGGCGAAGTCCACGGGCGTGGAGCCGGCGCGCAGGCTCATGGCCTCGCCCTTCGGCGTGAACACGAATACCTCGGTAGGCGCCAGGTCCACCTTCAGGTCTTTCAGGAACTCGCGCGAATCGTGCGTCTCGTCCTGCCAGTCCACCATCTCGCGCAGCCATGCCAGCTGCTTGTCCATGGAGTCGTTGCCGCCGCGGCCGCCCTTCTCCTTGTAACGCCAGTGCGCCGCCACGCCGTACTCGCTTTGGCGGTGCATCTCCTCGGTGCGGATCTGCACCTCGAGCGGCCGGCCGGCAGGGCCGATGACCGTGGTGTGCAGGCTTTGGTACATGTTGAACTTCGGCATGGCGATGTAGTCTTTGAACCGCCCGGGCATGGGGTGCCACAGCGTGTGCACCGCGCCCAGCGCCGAGTAGCAATCCTTCACCGACTTGACGATGATGCGCACGGCGATCAGGTCGTAGATCTCGGAGAAGCCCTTGCCCTTCTTCGCCATCTTCTGATAGATGCTGTACAGGTGTTTGGGGCGGCCCATGATCTGCGCTTGGATGCTCACCTTGTCCATCTCGCCGCGCAGCACGGAGATGACCTGGTCAAGGTACTCCTCGCGCTCGGAGCGGCTTTCGGTGACCATGCGCGAGACCTGCTTGAACTTGTTGGGCTCAAGGTAGTAGAAGCTCAGGTCCTCGAGCTCCCATTTGATGGAGTTGATGCCCAGGCGGTGCGCGATGGGCGCATAGATCTCAAGCGTCTCGCGCGACTTGAAGATGCGGCGGTCCTCCTTGAGCGCCGCCAAGGTGCGCATGTTGTGCAAGCGGTCGGCCAGCTTGATGACGATGACGCGGATGTCCTTGCTCATGGCGACGAACATCTTGCGGATGGTGGCCGCCTGCTCGTCGGTGAGGGTTTCCACCTCGATGCGCGTGATCTTGGTGACGCCGTCGACCAGCTGCGCCACGTGCGGGCCGAACTCCTGCTCGACCAGCTGGCTGGTCACGTCGGTGTCCTCCACCGTGTCGTGCAGAAGCGCCGCGCACAGCGTTTCCACGTCCATGCGCAAATCGGCCAGGATGATGGCCACCTCCACCGGGTGCGCGATGAACGGCTCGCCCGACTTGCGGCACGCGCCCTCGTGGGCCGCGGCGGCGAAGCGGAAGGCCTTCTCGAGCTTGGCCTCCTCCTCGTCGGTCAGGTAGCCGCGCGTCATATCCTGCAGGTCGGCGAAGCGCTCATCAGGGGTTTTCTCGCCCTTGGGCAGCACCTTCGTGGCCTCAGTGGAAAACGCCTTCTCCGCCACGTGCGGGCGGCCCAGCAGGCTATCGTCGACGGTTTGCCGGACCACGTCGGGCTGCGCCCCCAGCAGGTTCTGGTCCGGTTTGCTATTCGACTTGGTCATTTCCAGCCTCCTTTGCAACGGCGGTGGTGGGCAG